>Ga0209248_10000171_pt1 | contig 22135 bp, 15 predicted proteins | sample BogFormECP04_OM1_FD_188241 | JGI IMG/M metagenome (GOLD analysis project Ga0209248, IMG submission 188241) | Bog forest soil microbial communities from Calvert Island, British Columbia, Canada - ECP04_OM1 (SPAdes) (version 2) | ecosystem: Environmental > Aquatic > Freshwater > Wetlands > Bog ... | reverse complement strand
GCAGAAATCATGAAGGGTTCGACTGTTCGTCGATTAAAGAGCTACACGAGCTGGGTTTAATACGTCGTGAGACAGTATGGTTTCTATCTTCTAGAGGAATTTAAAGTAAAATAAAAATATCCCCTTTGTACGAAAGGAATTGGGTATGCTGATCAATTGTTTATTTGTTATTTATAATAATATTATACTTAATAATATTAGTATATTTTCACTAAAAATATATTCAAATAATAAGTATTGCAAAAAAGCTACATCAGTCATAGATAAACACTGAAAGCATATAAGTGTGAAACTATTTTTAATATACTTTCTTGTTTGTAGTAGAACACTACATATATAGGCTGTTGTTGTAATAAATTTAATTTTTTTAGACAAACGGATCTAATAATGCAAATTACTTATTTTTATTTATATTCAAATATATTTAAATTTTTAAGTAAGCCTGGTTAGCATAAAAGTAATGTAACCGTTTTGTAATCGGTTGAAACAAGTGCAATACTTGTACGGGGCTAAGACTCAGTAGTCAAGTATGGTAAAGACATAACATTTTCACTGTTGAAACGAGAGTTCAAATCTCTCCTGAGTTAGAGAAATTAGCTCAGTGGTAGAGCAGTCGTTTTACACACGAATGGTCAGGTGTCCGACTCACCTATTTCTCAAAATATGTGGATTAGTGTAAAAGGTAACATACTTGACTCATGATCAATAGATTAGGGTTCAACTCCTTAGTCCGCACAAAGGTTATAGCTTAACAGGTAAAGCAAGCTGCTCATAATAGCTTAGATGAATGTTCAAATCATTCTAGCCTTAATAAAATCTGAGTGCTGAAATTGGTATACAGGATAATCTTAAGATTTATTGATATTAATCATAAGGGTTCGACTCCCTTCTCGGATAATATGTCAAAAGGAAACATTTTTATAAAATTTTTCTAGAAAAATTTTATAAAAATGATACAAGCAGCAAAAATAATAGGGACAGGATTAGCTACAACAGGATTAATAGGTGCTGGTGTTGGTATAGGAGTGGTATTTGGTGCTCTTATAATAGGTGTATCCAGAAACCCTTCTTTAAGAGGTCAATTATTCGCTTATGCAATATTAGGTTTTGCTTTTTCTGAAGCAACTGGATTATTTGCTTTAATGATGGCTTTCCTTTTATTATATGTAGCCTAATAAAAAAAAATTAAAATTTATTACATTTACTATAAGATCTGAACTATAAAAAAAACTTTTTTATGAGTATTGTTTTTAATATACCTACTTGAAATCAAAGCCCATTAGACCAATTTGTCATTAGAGACCTTTTAAGTATAAAAGGAGATATACTAGGTTATATACATATATCTTTAACTAATATGAGTTTGTATTTATTTATAACTACATTTATAATATTAATATTTTATTTATTAGCTACAAATTATAATATAGCAACACCTAATCATTGATCAATAAGTCAAGAATCCATATATTTTACTGTTTATAGTATAGTAATAAATCAAATAAATTCTAATAAAGGTCAAATGTTCTTTCCATTAATATCTGCTCTATTTATATATATATTAATTAATAATTTAGTAGGTATGATACCCTACAGTTTTGCACCTACTTCTCATTTCATAATAACATTTTCAATTAGTTTTACAATAGTAATTGGAGCAACAATTCTAGGATTTCAAACACATGCTTTGAAATTTTTCTCTTTACTTGTACCATCTGGTTGTCCTTTAGGTTTATTGCCACTTTTAGTATTAATTGAATTTATTTCATATTTAGCTAGAAATGTATCACTAGGATTAAGATTGGCTGCAAATATATTAAGTGGGCATATGTTATTAAACATATTATCAGGCTTCACGTATAATATAATTAATAAAGGATTAATTTATATGATATTAGGTTTAGTACCTTTAATATTTATAATTGCATTCTCAGGATTAGAAATAGGTATAGCCTTTATACAAGCTCAGGTATTTGTAGTATTATCTTCTTCTTATATAAAAGATAGTTTAGATTTACATTAATTAATAAATAATACTTTTAAGTATTTAATGTAATAAGTGCTATATAATGTTATTGACTATAACAGGGGAAAGTCAAAAACTACATTCTTATATATTTAATTATATATAATTAAATAAAGATAAAAATTTATTTTAAAACAGAAACTAATAAATATATATAAGTTTTATTATTTATATATGTATTATGAACAAAAGAATATATAGATAGTTTTCATTAGTTCACATATAATAAACAATAATTCGCTTACACAATTTCATTAAATAAAAATTTTAAATATGACACAATAATATTGTATTATATACAATAATCTTATTACACAAATTTTGAGTTTGATGATGGCTCTGAGTGAACGCTGTCCAAATGCTTGACACATGCTAATCGAACGTCTAATTTTATATTAATTAATTAGAAGTGGTGTACAGGTGAGTATATAATGTACTTTCTACCTTAAAGTAAAGGGGGAAAATCCCATATAATTAATAAAGAAATAGAAATTTCGCTTTAAGATGTTAGTATATATTCTGGAAGAGTAATAGAAAAATCTAGCTCAAGTTCTGGTAATCGAAACTGAGAGGTTGATCGATCACATTGGGTATGAAAAAAACCCACGGCAGATTGTACAGCAGTGGGGTATATTGGTCAATGGCCTAAAGGCTGAACCAGCAATTTGGAAGATAAAAGAACGAATAATTCGTATAAATATCTATATAGAAAAAAACAATGACAAAATCTATTCATAAGTCTTGACCAAATTACGTGCCAGCAGTCGCGGTAATACGTAAAAGACTAGTGTTATTCATCATTATCAGGTTTATAGGGTACCTAGACGGAATATCAAGCCATACTTAAAGGGACTAATATTCTAGAGTTTTATAGTGTAAGGTATGTATCTCTAGAGGAAAGTTGAAATTTATTTATACTAGAGGGACAGGTAACAGCGAAGGCAACCTTTTATGTAAAAACTGACGTTGAGGGACGAAGCCTTAGGTAACGATAAGGATTAGATACCCTAGTAGTCTTTGGAGACAACTATGAATGCCATAAACTAGATTTTTTAGTTTATAAATAAAAATGTAAGCATTCCACCTCATGAGTAAAGTGGCAACACCCAAATTGAAATCATTAGACCGTTTCTGAAACCAGTAGTGAAGTATGTTATTTAATTCGATGATCCGCGAATAACCTTACCACATTTTTTTGAATATTATTCAATTATTACAAGTGCTGCACGGCTGTCTTCAGTTAATGTCGTGAGATTTTGGTTCGTTCCTAAAATTAACGAAAACCCTTGCTTTATTTATACTTATAAAGTAGTTCTCCTTTTTTAAGGATAAGTTAACAGGGATTAAGACAAGTCTTCATGGCCTTAATAATGTGGGCTATAGACGTGCCACATATACCTTTACAATAGAATGTTATGTTGTAAAACCAAACTAATTCTTAAAACTGGACATAACTATTAATGAATTGTAGTCTGAAATTCGACTACATGAATAAGGAATTACTAGTAATCGTGTATCATCACGTCACGGTGAAGTTAATCTCAGATGGGTACTAACTACTCGTCAGGCGCTGAAAGAAATATGTGCAATAAGTTTGATTGTTTATTAATTAGATTACATTAAATAAGCTATGTGTCTATTTTTAACACAATTTTCGTATGCGTGATTTTGATTGGTGTTAAGTCGAAATATGGTTCGTGTAATGGAAATTGCACGGGATTTATTATTATTAAAAAAAAACTTATTATTTCTTAATATGTATATATTTACAAAATAAATTTATGAATTCCTTATATAAATTTAGGCTTTTGACAAATTTTACAAGAAGTAAATTTCAAGCTCATCCCTTTCATTTAGTATCTCCTTCTCCTTGGCCTTTATGTTCAAGTATTTGTTTATTAAATCTTACCTTTAGTGCTGTAATAAGTTTTCAAAATTTTGCAGAAGGAATTAAATTATTAATAATTGCTTTAATAAGTGTTATTTATTGTATGTCACTTTGATTTCGGGATGTAATAAGCGAAGGTACTTATTTAGGAAATCATACTTCCGCTGTGCAACGAGGTTTGAATATGGGAGTTGGTTTATTTATACTATCTGAAGCATTATTTTTTTTAGCCATATTTTGAGCATTTTTTCACAGTGCTTTATCCCCTACAATAGAACTTGGAGCTAAATGACCTCCTATGGGAATTAACGCCATTAATCCTTTTGAATTACCATTGTTAAATACAATTATATTATTGTCTTCGGGAGTTACTGTTACATACGCACATCATTCTCTTATACAAGGTAATAGAGAAGGCGCTTTAAATGGTCTTATATATACAATTATATTAGCTATCATTTTTACAGCTCTTCAAGGTATAGAATACACAGTATCTTCTTTTACTATAAGTGATGGTACTTTTGCATCTTGTTTTTACTTTGGTACTGGATTTCATGGTTTACATGTAATGATAGGTACTGCTTTTTTAACAGTAGGTTTGTGACGTCACATTGCCTATCATCTTACTGAAAATCATCATTTAGGATTAGAATCCGGTATTTTATACTGACATTTCGTAGATGTGGTTTGATTATTCTTATATATTTCTGTTTATTATTGAGGATCATAATAAACAGAAATATAATTAAATTTTTTTCGAGGAGGGCGGGAAATTAAGGGTTGTAATAAAAATAGAAAAAAAAAATAAAACAAAAGTTGATATATATATATTACGAGAATGAAAATTATATGAAAAAATTTAATTTAACATCTCAATTTTACACGTCTAGTACTTTTAACTCTAGACATTTTTCAACAACGACGCATTATTTTGCTTCAGGAGAAGATAAAGGTAAGAGGAAAGCTACAGATGAAGATATAGCAAGATGAGAAGAAGAAGAAGCTTCGAATAGAAGCATTAAAAAAACTCGGGAAGAAGATCAGGAAGAAAAAGATATGGAAAAGGCAATTCAAGAAAGTAAAAAATCGTTTAAAAAATTAAATACTAACGAAGAAGCTGGTCCTTCGAATTATCAAACTAATACTGGTGAAACTCAAACTGGTTCCTCAAATTATCAAGCTAATACTGGTGAAACTCAAACTGATCCTTCGAATTATCAAGATAATATTGATGAAGCTCAAACTGGTCCTTTGGACAATTCTTTTGTAACTTTAGATTATCCATATTATTATAGTGAAAGTGATAGTTCGGTTGAAAAAGAATCCCAATATATCAGGGGTATAGAAGATCAAACTTCATATAATCTAAAAATTGGAAAGGGTCTTGAAAACAAACATTCTGATCATGTTGGTTATGTCCCAGATTTGGAAGCTCATATAAAAACACAAGAAAAAGAACTTGAATTAGTAACTGATAAATTAAATGATTCTAAGTTATCTAAAGGTGAACATAGATGGTATGAAGGTAGACAAAAGGTTGTTAACGAAGAATTAGAAGACGCTACGTCTGCTAAAGATACCGCAAATCGTATATATAGAAATGAGCAACGTAGAATTGCTCATTTAAACGATGATGAAGGTTTAGGTAAAACTCCTTCGCCTAATACATCTAATTCAGATGATTCATCTGATTCATACGATTCATATTATTCAGACGAGCTTGAGGATTCAGATGATTCAGATGATCCAGGATCATCTGATAACCCAAATAATCCTGGTCCTTCATCTGGACCAGGAAATTCAGGTTCAAATGAATCAGGTCCAACTGGAGGAGACGGATCAGATCCAACTGGAGGAGACGGATCAGATCCAACTGGAGGAGATGGGGCTACCGGGTCTTACAGAATTATTATTCCATTATTTGCATTAAATTTCATAACAGAAGTCCTTGAACAGATTACTAATACATTTTTCCTTTAATATAAGAAATTATAGCTATTTTATATAGCTATAAGGGAATGTAGTTTAACTGGTAAGACTACGATTTTGCATATCGTTAATTTAGGTTCAAGTCCTAACATTTCCATAGCTCGAAAAGCTCAATTTGGTAGAGCGGAACACTGAAGATGTTTAGGTTATAAGTTCAAATCTTATTTCGAGCATATTATAGGTGTGCTGAAATTTGGTAATCAGGTTCCGCTTAGAACGGAATGGTATTTAACTTTGCAAGTTCAAGTCTTGTCACCTATATAATATGTTGTCGACTAATAGGTAAGTCATAAATTTTTGGTTTTTATTATTGAGTGTTCGAATCGCTCCAACATAAACACGTGTTAGTTTAATGGTAAAACTTTATGCTACGAACATAGTAATATAAGTTCAAATCTTGTACACGTTTGATTTAATGCTCTTATAGCTCAACGGTAGAGCATAATACTGTTAATATTTGTATAGATGTTCGATTCATCTTAAGAGCGAAAATCTATCTTAACTCAAGGATAATAATCACGGTTAATAACACTTTTTAGAGTTTTAAACCTTATTTGCTTAGTTACAAATTTTAATGTACATTAAATAAATTCTTTATGTAAACTATATAAGTTACAAATGTGCAAAACATTTATAATAATAATAAATATGCCTCAATTGATTCCTTTCTTTTTTGTAAATCAAATGATTTTTAACTTTTTTTTCATATTAGTACTTGTTTATATGTTTACAAATTATATTTTACCTAGATTCGTGCGTGTTTTAAAAACTCGTTTACACATTAATCAATTATAAATAAAAAAGAAGGTTAATATACATCTTGTTAATATCTTATTAAGAAAAGACTTACTTATTTAAATTAAATGTCAAATTTATATTTACTGAAAAATATATCATATGGATATTCAGCAGAATTTTTATTATTTTTAACAATAATTCCTATAATATTAGGTATATTTACAATTATTACTAAAAATCCTATAATATCTGTTTTATATTTAATACTATTATTTTCATCTATATCTTGTTACTTAATACTAATAGGTGTTAATTTTATAGGTATATCCTATTTATTAGTTTATGTTGGAGCAGTTTCAATTTTATTCTTATTTATCCTTATGTTAATTAATATAAGAGTTTCAGAATTAATAAATGATACTAATAATAATACACCTTTGGCTATTATAGCCATAATAATTTTTTTCATACCTTTTAATTTATTACTTCCTGATAAAAGTGGATTAAATAAGACAAATGAAGATATTATATTATATACAACATCCAATAATTGAGATAGCCATATTACTGATACAATAGATATTATAAGTATAGGAAATATAATGTATACTAGTTATAGTATTTGATTATTAATAACTTCTATCATACTTTTATTAGCTATGGTTGGTTCTATAGTAATTACCATAAAACAAACATATTAATTATTTAAAGAGACTTTAGTTTAACTGGAAAAACATACGACTTTTAATCGTTATATTGTGGGTTCAAGGCCCGTAGGTCTTATTAAGGAAGGGTCCGTTTGTAGGTTGACGGGTTGAGCTGTAAACTCAATGGCATTAAGCTAGCGAAGGTTCGAATCCTTTTCTTCCTAGTCTTTCTTATTAGCTCAATGGTAGAGCAAGATACTTCTAATATTTTGATCTAAGTTCGAATCTTAGATAAGAATTTTACTTAGATATCATCAGGATAGTTTAACTAGGTAAAACATTAATTTCATGCGTTAAGTATGAGAATTCAATTTTCTCTCCTGATATAAAAATGTTATAAGCATTTAATTTAAAGGTGGATATAGTTTAATGGTAGAACTAATGTATGTGGCACATTAAGTTTTTGTTCAAATCAAAATATCCTCCCATTTAATAAACATAAATGAGGTCATATAATTCTATTTTCGTCATAACGAAGAATGAGTATATTTACATTAGTTCATAATAAATATATAAGATATATTTATACAGAAAAACTCAACATTTAGGATACTATATAAAAATGGAAGCTATAATAAACTTAACAGATCATTCAATAAAGAAAATAATAAAAAGACACTTAGCAACAACAGCAGAGTCAGAAAAAAATTCTATAAAAGAACATTCACATAATAACATTATCAAAATAACTATTTGAAAAGAACGATGATTTATGTCTTCTAATGCCAAGGATATAGGTACCTTGTATTTAATTTTTGCCTTATTTTCTGGACTTATAGGAACTGCATTTTCCGTATTAATACGTTTAGAATTATCAGGACCTGGAGTTCAATTTATAGCAGATAATCAATTATATAATAGCATTATAACAGCACATGCCATACTTATGATATTTTTTATGGTTATGCCAGCTATGATAGGAGGATTTGGTAATTTTTTATTACCTCTACTAGTAGGTGGTCCAGATATGGCATTTCCTAGATTAAATAATATAAGTTTTTGATTATTAATACCTAGTCTTGTATTATTTTTATTTGCAGGTATGATTGAAAATGGAGCTGGTACAGGTTGAACTCTTTATCCACCTTTAGCTGGTTTACAAAGTCATAGTGGACCTAGTGTAGATTTAACTATATTTGCATTACATTTAGCAGGTATAAGTAGTTTATTAGGTGCTATGAATTTTATAACTACTATACTTAATATGAGAAGTCCTGGTATAAGATTACATAAATTAGCTTTATTTGGATGAGCAGTAGTAGTAACTGCTGTATTATTATTATTATCTTTACCTGTTTTAGCAGGTGCAATTACAATGGTTCTAACAGATAGAAATTTTAACACATCCTTTTTTGAATTAGCAGGAGGGGGAGATCCTATATTATATCAACATCTTTTTTGATTCTTTGGACATCCAGAAGTTTACATTTTAATTATACCAGGATTTGGTATAATAAGTACAACTATATCTGCAAGTTCTAATAAAACTGTATTTGGTTATTTAGGTATGGTGTATGCTATGATGTCTATAGGAGTATTAGGTTTTGTAGTTTGATCTCATCATATGTATAGTGTAGGATTAGATGTAGATACTCGTGCGTATTTTACAGCTGCAACATTAATTATAGCAGTGCCTACTGGTATTAAAATATTTAGTTGATTAGCTACAACATATGGAGGATCTTTACATTTAACACCTTCAATGCTATTTGCTTTAGGTTTTGTAGTAATGTTTACTATAGGAGGATTAAGTGGTGTAGTATTAGCTAATGCTTCACTAGATATAGCATTTCATGATACTTATTATGTAGTAGCTCATTTTCATTATGTACTTTCTTTAGGAGCAGTATTTGCATTATATAGTGCTTGATATTTTTGAATACCTAAAATATCAGGTCTTAGTTATAATATACTGCTAGGTAAAGTTCATTTTGTAATATTATTTATAGGAGTTAATGTTACATTTTTTCCTCAACATTTTTTAGGTTTACAAGGTATGCCTAGAAGAATAAGCGATTATCCTGACGCTTTTGCTGGGTGAAATTTAATAAGTAGTTTTGGTTCTATTATAAGTGTGATAGCTACTTGATTGTTTTTATATATTTTATATATACAATTAATACAAGGTGAAGTCACATCAAGATATCCTTGATTAACTCCTCAATATTTTAGTGATCTATTTCAAATATTGTTAAATAGAAATTATAATTCATTAGAATGAAGTCTTAGTAGTCCACCTAAGCCTCATGCTTTTGTAAGTTTACCTTTGCAAAGTAAGTTCTTTGGTTTTAATAAATTTTACTGAAAAAAAATAATTCAAAAAATAAATTACATTGCAAAACAATTAAAATCTTTTTTTAAAGAAAAGATTCTTAATAAAACTTTTCTTTTTAGTGTTTCATCTACTTTTATGGTAGGATTTATATTAAGATATTTAATTAATACATATTGAAATGTAGATGTTTGAAAAAATTTTACGTCTTTAATTTCTATCAGTTATTATTTGTTTATGGCTTTTTTTTCAACAACTTTAAAACAAATTTCAATTTTTATAGAAGAATTATTTGATAATTATGTATCTCATATGAACCCTCCTGTAGGTCCTGCAGGGGGTGTTGCTAATGCTAATGATCCTGTAGCATTATTTAACCAAGATTATTTTCCTGCTTATTTTGTAGGAGGTAATAATCAACCTTATCTTACCCATCTTGCTATTATTTTAGAACGAGATAGAACTTTTAAGAGATATGCTTTGACACGATACTCTTTGAAAACATCAGCTCATAGGTACTTGAGGGATTATTTGCGTGATACAAATTTCGCTTTGTATGAAAGGGCTTATGTTAATACGCACAATCAGACATTAAAAGAAACGCCGACTTATTGAGAAATTAATAATAATTCTACTCTTACAAATGGATTAAGAGCTGCACGTTAAATAATGTATATATATATATTATATTTTTTTAATTAAAATGTACCCAAATAAAATAATTACATCAATTAGTTTACTATTACTACAATATTTTTATCAAAACATAAATATGCATATAAATTTTATAAAAACATTCAAAATAAATTATGATTGCCCGGAACCTTGGGGGATATTTTTTCAAGATAATGCCACTCCTCAAATGGAAGCTTTAGAAGAATTACATAATAATATAATGTTTTACTTAGCTGTAATTATGTTTGCAGTTACATGAATATTTGTTTCATTAGTAACTAGTTTCTATGAATCCAAAATTTCTAATAAATATGTAAATCATGGAACTTTAGTAGAATTAATTTGAACAATAACACCAGCATTAATCCTTATATTAATAGCTTTCCCTTCGTTTAAATTATTATATTTAATGGATGAAGTAATAGATCCTTCTTTAGTAATATATGGAGAAGGTCATCAATGATATTGATCTTATCAATATCCGGATTTTACTAATAATGATGAAGAATATGTAGAATATGATTCTTATATAATACCTGAAGCTGATCTAGAAAAAGGAAAACTAAGAATGTTAGAAGTTGATAACAGAGTTATTATTCCTGAATTAACACATACACGTTTTGTAGTAGCTGGAGCTGATGTGATTCATTCATATGCTTGTCCAGCTCTAGGTATAAAATGTGATGCCTATCCAGGTAGACTTAATCAATCTTCTGTTTATTTAAATAGAGAAGGATCTTATTTTGGTCAGTGTTCAGAAATATGTGGAATACTTCACAGTTCTATGCCTATATCTATACAATCAGTAAGCTTAGGAAAATTCCTATATTGATTATATGATCAAATAGGAAATTAGAAATTAAAACTAATTAAAGTAAATATTATATAATTTAAAAAGAAAAAATATCCAATAATAATTTAGACAAAAAACAAACATTAATTTTTAAATAGTAATGTATTATTTAAAAATTTCATTAATTTATTTACTTTAATTAAAATGCAAACATTTCTTTCTATATTAGAAGTAATATTAGTTATTGTTCCTGCCTTATTAATCGTAGCATTTGTAACTATAGCAGAAAGAAAAACAATGGCTAGTATGCAACGTAGGTTAGGACCAAATATAGTAGGTTATTATGGTCTATTACAAGCTTTTGCTGATGCTTTAAAATTATTACTAAAAGAGTATATTGGTCCTACACAGGCTAATCTTATTTTATTTTTCTTAGGACCTATTGTAACCTTAATTTTTTCATTATTAGGTTATGCAGTTATACCTTATGGTCCAGGACTTATTATAGGAGATTTAAATTTAGGTATATTATATATGTTAGCTGTGTCTTCTTTATCTACATATGGTATATTATTGGCAGGTTGGTCGGCCAATTCTAAGTATGCTTTTTTAGGTTCTTTGAGAAGTACTGCTCAGCTAATTAGTTATGAACTTATATTAAGTTCAGCTATACTTGTAATTGTTCTATTAACAGGTAATCTTAATTTAACTATTAACATAGAAACTCAAAAAGTTATTTATTTTATTATGCCTTTGTTACCTGTATTTATTATATTTTTTATAGGTTGTATTGCAGAAACTAATAGAGCTCCCTTTGATCTAGCAGAAGCTGAGTCAGAATTAGTAAGTGGATTTATGACTGAACACTCTGCTGTTATATTTGTATTTTTCTTTCTTGCAGAATATGCCAGTATTGTTTTAATATGTATATTTACTACTATTTTATTTTTAGGTGGTTATTTAAATGTGTTCTATTCTATGAATTTTGTAGAAGGAAATACTAATTTTTTATATGTTATTTTGGACTCTTTGACTTCCGCATTTATGTTAGGTATCAAATCTTGTATATTAATTTTTGTTTTTATATGAGCAAGAGCTTCGTTACCTAGAATTAGATTTGATCAACTTATGTCAATTTGTTGAACAGTTTTATTGCCTATAATTATAGCTATTATAATATTGATACCTTGTATAGTTTATAGTCTATGTATAATACCAACAAATTTTTATTTGTTATAACGGGTTAGAGCCAGGTTGGTTAGGCGCCTTATTTGGGTTGAGGAAATTTTATGTTCAAATCATAATAACCCGATATAAAAATGGCTATAAGTTAATGGTAGACTGTTCGTCTTCCAAACGAAGTGTGTCGATTCAATTTCGACTAGCCATAATATAATTTAAGGATTAGTAACTTAATTGGTAAAGGATATCTTTGTCGAAGATGTAGATGCCAGATCGAAGCTGGCCTAATTCGAGGAAAAGTTGCTAATGGTAAGGTAAGATATTTGCTAAATATTGTGCGTATGCACTTAGATGTTCAAATCATCTCTTTTCCGTATTTAGTAAGAGTATAGTTTAATTGGAAAAACAGGAAGCTTCAAACTTCATATTGTCAGTTCAAATCTGAGTGCTCTTGGATACTTATTTAAATAATATTATTTAAATTTTTCTAATAAGGTTTCTTAACTTAATAGGTAAAGTATACTTTTGATAAGAGTAGGTTTAGCGTTCGAGTCGCTGAGAAATCAATTTAAATAATAAGGTGTACTATATTATTTATAAAAGAGAATTGGCTGAGTGGATTAAGGCGATAAGCTTGAAACTTATTTAATCATTAAGATTACATCCGTTCAAATCGGATATTCTCTGTATTAAATTAAATATAAAGTATATTAGTCAATTTTAATCAATTCGCTTATATATATATGTTAAGTGTAACAAGAGGTAAATTAAAAGATCTATTAAAGATTGCTTTTGTTAACTTTAATTGTACTACCCTTAATAGGTGTATTTATAATATTGACTGGTTTAACTTATAATATTGTAAATAATAAAAGTAAGTTATTAAAATTAACAGCTCTGTGAATTAGTATAATTGATTTAATTATATCATTAATAATATATATATTTTTTGATGATTCAGGAAAACATTTTCAATTTGTGCAAGAACATTATCAAATTAATCAATTTGACATATATATTGGTATAGATGGATTGTCCATATATTTTGTATTATTAACAACTTTAATAATACCTATATCTATACTTTCTAATTGAAAAAGTATAAAAATAAATAGTGCAGTGTTCCTTATTATTATATTGGTTTTAGAAAGTGCATTGATAGCAGTATTCTTGGTTCTAGATATATTATTATTTTATATATTTTTTGAATCTATTTTAGCTCCATTATTTATACTTATAGGATTATTTGGTTCAAGTGAAAGAGTAAGAGCTGGATTCTCTTTTTTTTTATATACATTATTAGGTTCTTTATTCATGTTGCTTTCTATAATAACTATGCTATCCATGATAGGTTCTACGGATTTTGATATTTTATCTAAAACAAATATTATATTTTCAACTCAATTATTTTTGTTTTATGGTATACTAATAGCTTTTGCTGTAAAGACTCCAACTATCTATTTGAATGGTTGATTATTAAAAGCCCATGTGGAATCTCCTTTATCAGGTAGTATTATATTAGCTGCTATAGTTCTTAAATTAAGTTTATATGGTATACTTAGATTAATATTACCTATTTTGCCTAAAGCTTTTATATATTATACTTATGTAATTTTTCTTATTGGAGTAATAACAATCATATATGCTAGTTTAAGTACATTAAGAACAATTGATGTTAAAGAATTAATAGCTTATTCATCTGTTTCTCATGCAGCGGTCTATCTTATAGGTGTATTCAGTAATACTATACATGGTATAGAAGGAGGTATAAGTTTAGGTTTAGCTCACGGATTTGTCTCCTCTGGTTTATTTATTTGTGCTGGTGGTATTTTATATGATAGGTCTTCTACTAGATTAATAACATATTATAGAGGTATAGCTCAAATTATGCCTTTATTTTCAATTTTATTTTTTATTTTATGTTTAGGTAATTGTGGTGTTCCTCTTACTTTAAATTTCATAGGAGAATTTATGTGTTTATATGGTGTATTCGAAAGACTGCCTATTTCTGGAATATTAGCTTCTCTTTCTATAATATTTTCAGCAGGATATAGTATATTTATGTTTAATAGAATAGCATTTGGGGGTTCTTACAATATTTCATATTTAAAATTATATATACCTGATTTAACTAAACGAGAATATTATATGTTATTCATCTTGGTATTATTTACTGTAATACTTGGTATTTATCCTTCTTTAGTATTGGATGGTTTGCATTATAAAACATATTCTTTATTATATAAAATTTAATTAAAAATCAAATATACATATATGTTACTTATTTTTCTTAAAAATTATTGTACAATTTAATAGATATTTAATTAAGTAATGATATTAATTTTTCTTTTATTACTATTATTTTCAAATGGTCTAACTTCGAGACCTGATACATCTATTTTGTATTCTAGAATAGGGTTGTTAATAATAATTTATAGTATAATATCAGCCTTAACAAGTCTACACATAACATATTTACATAAGGGAATAGGTTTATACGGAGGATTATTTAATGTAACGTCTATAAGTCATACTTTCCAAGTTTTTATACTTTTAATTTGTGGTATTATATTATTAATGACAGGATTCTATCCAAGAAAAAAATATAAAGGTGATTCAGTTTCACATGTGGTAAAATTTTCAAATAAAATTAAAGAATATGTCAACCTTATTAATAAAGTGTCAGAACAGTTTACAATAATAGAATATTCTTTAATAACTATATTTGTTATAACAGGTGCTACATTGTTAATTACATCTGGAGATTTAGGATCTATATATTTATGTATAGAATTACAAAGTTTTAGTTTATATATAATATCAGCTATGCATAGAAATTCTGAATCCTCTACATCTTCAGCTTTAACTTATTTTTTATTAGGTGGATTGTCTTCTTGTTTTATATTATTGGGTATTGCATTAATATATGCAAATTCTGGTTTAACTAATTTAGATGAAATATATACTACAATATCAGAATTTGAAATTTTAATAACATATGCTTCTTGAAATTGATATTTACACAAGTATGTTTTTTATTCTTTTTTATTAATATCTATAGGATTCTTGTTTAAAATAGCTGCTGCTCCCTTTCATTGATGATCCCCAGATGTGTATGATGGGGTTCCTACAGTGGTAACTACTTTTATAGCTATTTTACCTAAAATAGCTATATTAATATTATTTTTGGAATTAACGCATTATACTAGTATATTACTAAATTCTTTAATACAACTGTATTCATGAAGTATTAGTTTATCTATAAGTTGTTTTTTATCTTTAATTATAGGTACTATTTTAGGATTAACTCAAACTAGAATAAAAAGATTATTAGCTTATAGTACTATATCTCATATAGGTTTTATACTATTGGCTTTGATAACATATAATGTTGAATCTTATCAAGCATTTCTGTTTTATATAATACAATACATATTAACCAATTTAAATATATTTTTAATTGTAATAGCTATAGGTTTTAGTTTATATATGTATTATACAAATATTTCTGAGTATAATAATTTATCTGAAAAGAATAATTCGCCAATACAATTAATAACTCAATTGAAAGGTTATTTTTATATAAATCCATCTTTAACTTTATGTTTAGTTATTACTATATTTTCATTTATAGGATTACCTCCATTAGTAGGGTTTTTTGGAAAACAGATAGTATTAACAACTGCATTAGATAGTAATAATACATTATTAGTAATAGTTGCTATATTAACTAGTGTAATAGGTGCAGTATATTATTTAAATATTATCAAAATAATTTACTTTGATAATATTGAATATAAACAATCCTATATTTCTATAAAAATATCACTTTCAAGTTATTTATCTATAAGTATATCAATACTATCTTTATTAATATTATTTTTTGTATTAATATCCAATGAACCATTAAATCTTTGTAATATATTGTCCCTTACTTCTTTTTCTTAAAAAATTATTTAAAAAGTTTAATATATTTTCTTTATTTATATATATAGTACAAGCAATATTTCTTGTTATCTTATAATCAAAATTATGACAAGTTTAACTTTTTTTTTTGTTTTCATACCTATACTAGCCTTAGTTTTGTTAAGTATTAATTTATTATTATCACCCCATAATCCGTATCAAGAAAAAAATAGTGTTTTTGAATGTGGTTTTCATTCTTTTTTAGGTCAAAATAGAACACAATTTAGTATCTCATTTTTTATATTTGCGCTTCTCTTTTTACTTTTCGATTTAGAAATTTTATTAGTATATCCCTATATAGTAAGTGCTTATACTAATGGTATTTATGGTCTTGTAATAATGTTAGTCTTTTTTATTATTTTAACATTGGGTTTTATATTTGAATTAGGAAAAAATGCACTTAAAATAGATTCTAAACAATACAAATATACTAATTAAAGCTTATAATTTGATACTTGTACATTAAAAATGAAATATAATGAACAAAAGTTGACATATAATAAACTAAATTAATCAATGAGAATATTAAAAAGTCATCCTTTATTAAAAATTGTAAATTCATATATAATAGATTCACCTCAACCCTCTAATTTGAGTTATTTATGGAATTTTGGTTCCTTACTAGCCTTTTGTTTAGTAATACAAATAATTACAGGAGTTACACTAGGTATGCATTATACACCTAATGTATTAGAAGCATTTGATTCAGTAGAACATATAATGAGAGATGTAAACAATGGGTGATTAGTTCGTTATTTACATTCTAATACAGCATCAGCTTTTTTCTTTATAGTATACTTACATATAGGTAGAGGTATATATTATGGTTCATATAAAGCTCCGAGAACGTTGGTATGAATAATAGGTACTATAATATTTATTTTAATGATGGCTACAGCTTTCTTAGGTTATGTATTACCTTATGGTCAAATGTCTTTATGAGGTGCAACAGTTATCACTAATCTTATGAGTGCTATACCTTGAGTAGGACAAGACATAGTAGAATTTATTTGAGGAGGGTTTAGCGTTAGTAATGCTACTTTAAATAGATTTTTCGCTTTACATTTTGTTTTACCTTTTGTATTAGCTGCATTGGCTGTAATGCATTTAATTGCATTACACGATGTAGCAGGTTCAGGTAATCCTTTAGGTGTATCTGGAAATAATGATAGATTACCTTTTGCTCCTTATTTTATATTTAAAGATTTAATTACTATATTTATATTTATAATATTATTATCTATATTCGTATTTTTTATGCCTAATATTTTAGGAGACAGTGAAAATTATGTAATGGCTAATCCTATGCAAACTCCTCCTGCTATAGTACCAGAATGATATCTTTTACCTTTTTACGCTATATTAAGATCTATACCTAATAAATTATTAGGTGTTATTGCAATGTTTTCTGCTATTTTGGCTTTATTAACTATGCCTTATACAGATTTATCTAAACTAAGAGGTATACAATTTAGACCTTTAAGTAAAATAGTATTCTATGTATTTGTTGCTAATTTTTTAATTTTAATGCAATTAGGAGCTAAACACGTTGAATCACCTTTTATAGAATTTGGTCAGATATCCACAGCTCTTTATTTTGCTCATTTTTTGATTATTGTACCATCTATTACATTATTAGAAAATAGTTTAATGGATTTGGCTACAAAATATAATAATTAAAAAACATTAACAATTTATTCATAAATAATATTAATACTTTTTAATTAACGGAATAAGTTATAGATGGTTTCTATATTTAGATTGCAGATCTTAAACTAGAGGTTCGATTCCTACTTATTCCTTCTTATAAATTTATACATAAAATTTATCTATAACCTATGAGTTTAACAATAATATTATTTTTAATAGGTATATTAGGTTTCGTTTTAAATAAAAAAAATATAATATTGTTATTAATATCTATAGAAATATTGTTATTATCTGTAACTTTTTTAATCTTATTAAGTGCACTAGGATTTGATGATATATTAGGTCAAACCTTTTCTGTTTATATAATATCTATAGCAGGTGCAGAATCCGCCATAGGTTTAGGTATATTAGTAGCTTTTTATAGATTAAGAGGAAACATAAATATAGAATATAAATAATGTATTTATCTTTGATACTAATACCTATAATAGGTTCTATAGTCTCCGGATTTCTAGGAAGAAAGATAGGTGTAACGGGTTCTCATTTAATAACATGTTTATCTATAATTGTAACAACATTTGTAGCAATATTAATTTTTATAGAAGTTGGTTTAAATAATTCTTCCGTTGTTTTATATTTATTTAGATGATTAGAGACAGAAAATTTAAACATAGGATGAGGTTTTAATTTTGATTCCTTAACTGTATCCATGTTAATTCCAGTTTTACTTGTATCATGTGTAGTACATATATATTCTATAGGATATATGAGTCATGATCCACATAATCAAAGATTTTTTAGTTATCTTAGTCTATTTACCTTTATGATGATAATACTTGTAACAGCAAATAATTTTCTATTAATGTTTGTAGGTTGGGAAGGTGTAGGAATATGTTCATACTTACTAGTAAGTTTTTGATTTACTAGAATAGCCGCAAATCAGAGCTCTATATCTGCATTACTGACTAATAGAGTAGGTGATTGTTTTCTAACAATAGGAATGTTTACCATATTATGATCTTTAGGTAATTTAGATTATTATACTATATTTTCATTATCTTCTTATTATAATGAAAATATAATTACACTAATAGGTATTTGTTTACTAATAGGTGCAATGGCTAAAAGTTCTCAAATTACCTTACACGTATGATTACCTATGGCTATGGAAGGTCCCACACCAGTATCAGCTCTTATACATGCAGCTACTATGGTAACAGCTGGTGTATATTTATTAATAAGATCTTCTCCTTTAATAGAATTTAGTCCAACTACCTTATTACTATGTTTATGAGTAGGTGCAATTACTACAGTATTTAGTTCATTAATAGGTTTATATCAACAAGATATAAAAAAAGTAATAGCTTATTCTACAATGAGTCAATTGGGTATGATGGTAATAGCTATAGGTCTATCCTCTTATAATATAGCTTTATTTCATTTAATTAATCATGCCTTTTATAAGGGTTTATTATTTTTAGGTGCAGGGGCGGTAATACACGCAGTAACAGATAATCAAGATTTTAGAAAATATGGAAGTTTAATACAATATTTACCCTTAAGTTACTCTGTTATGTTAATAGCTTCTCTTAGTCTAATAGCTATACCTTTTATGACAGGATTTTATTCAAAAGATCTTATATTAGAATCAGCATATGGAGGTTTTAATTTACATAGTATTATAATTTATTTTATAGCTACAATAGGTGCTATGTTTACTACTTTATATTCAACAAAAGTCTTATATTTAACTTTTTTATCTGAACCTAACGGTCCGTTAACAAATTATAAACTAGGACTTCCTGCTCATGAGGGAAATTTATTTATAAATATACCTTTAATAATACTAGCTATATTATCTATTTTTTTTGGATTTAGTGCAAAAGAAGTTTTTGTTGGTATAGGTTCTGGATTTTTTTCAGATAATAGTATATTTATTCATCCCTTACACGAAACAATAATAAACACTGAATATGCTGTTGAACATATATTCAAATTACTTCCCTTTTATATAACAATATTATCTATACTAATATCTATTATGTTTACTGAATTTTATCCTAATATTCTTATAAAATTTAAATTAAGTTATTTAGGTTATAATTTATTTGGTTTTTTAAATCAACGTTTCTTAGTAGAAATGTATTATAATAAGTATATAACAAATAAAATTTTGGAACTAGGTGAACAAACAACTAAAATCATGGATAAAGGTTCAGTTGAAACTATAGGTCCAGAAGGAATAAAATATATACTAAATAATATTAGTAAATCTATTGAAACAATGAGCACTGGTATTGTAACCAGTTATGGATTATATATTTTAATTGGTCTTTTATCTTATATATCCATAATGTATCTTACTTCTATACAAAATATATTTATAGAATTTTTAATAATATTATATGCTATACTTAATTTAAACAATTATAAAAGTATATTAAGACTGTAACTTACGCAAAATAATTGTATTCTAGACAATAATCTTATTTCAATAAATACAAAATAAAAAAAAAGTATAAAGAAAGATTATTATGGATAAATTGCTATAGACCAAAGTTGAGCTAAAAAAGAAAAACTAAGAAAAATTAAGTAATAAACAAGGTGAACAGAAATATCTAAATAACCTTAGGAAAAGAAATCAAACGAGATTATATAACAAATATAAAGAGCTTTAAAGTAAAATGGATTATCTGTTTGAATATAGGGGAACCTTCCTCTAAAGCTAAATATGGTATTATACGCAATAGTAAAGAGTTCCGTGAGGGAATTTTATGAAATAGTAATTTTATAAGCAGCTTTAATGAAAAAAATAATAAAAGCGTACCTTTTGCATAATGGGTCAGCAAGTTAATATTAGATGCGAGTATACTCTGAGCTTGTTGTCTTATTTATTCTTAATAGAATTGAACTGAATTGAATGGTAATATTGTAGTTTATAGGCAGAATCCCTGTTTATTATGGTTTAGCAAAAGTCTTGTTAATTTAGGGGCAAAATCCCCTTAAATAGAATGAGTGATTAGAAACAAGTACAAAGAGACGAATTCAACAAAATACTAAGATAAAACGATTTTCTAATAATGAATTAGTATCTAAAATTAGACCCGAAGACTAGTGATCTTACCATTATCAGGATTATAAAAGTCCGAACGGGTTATCGTTGTATAGATATCCGATGAATAATGGTAAGTTAGTGAAAGACAAAACTGACTAGTTTAGCTGGTTTTCTGCGAAACCTATTTAAGTAGGTAATTTAAATAACATTTTAACAGGTACAGAACTGTGATTTCGTGCAAATTGTGTAATTTGCAGACATCGGGGGATCGTGAAGATTTTATCGGAGAATATTTGCACTCGAAAGGGTTAAAATGAATATTAAATAATCGGACATAGAACGCTAAGGTTGTATGTCTAAAGGGAAACAGCCCTAAACAAGAGTTAATAAGGTTCCTAAATTATTTTTAAGTGGAAATAAGGATATGTTTTCAAAAACAATTAGGAAATAGACTTAGAAACGGCCATTTTTTAAAGATCTCGTAACAGAGCACTAATTTAGAAAATCATACCGAAAATTTAACGGACCTAAATAATATACCGAAACCTTGTTTTTATAAACTTAATTCAAATTTTATAAAAGGTAGCAGAACGTGGAATAATTATAAGATATAACGTATATAATTATATATATATATAATTCTAGTGATAATGCTGATATGAGTAACGATAAAGAAAATTGCTCGCCTTAAACTTATGGAATTAAATTAAATTTACGGCCTCTTAGAAAGAAAAATTTTTGATGAGATATTTTTTTAAAGATAAAACTTTTTTCAGTGAAATTAGTTCAGGAAATTCTTTAACAAAAAAGTTTTACCGTACCTAAATTTTAGCACAAATAAGTTAGTAGAGTATACGAAGGCGTTTGAGTAATCAATCATTAAGGAACTCGGCAAATTGACTCACGTAACTTCGGGATAAGGTGGGCCATTCTTAAATAATGAATAGTTATTTAAAGAAAAGGAAGCATATAATAGTGTTGTACGACTGTTTAATTAAAACAAAGCACTCTGCTAAGATATAAATCGATCTATTGAGTGTGATGTCTGCCCTGTGTCGGCTGGGTAACGAATTTTCTTGATTTAATAAATTAGGATTTGAAGGAAACCCCGACAAACGGCGGCCTTACCGATGAGGGTCCTAAGGTAGCGGAATACCCTGGCCGTTAAATGCGGTCTTGCATGAATGATGTAAC
>Ga0209248_10000170_pt1 | contig 22302 bp, 16 predicted proteins | sample BogFormECP04_OM1_FD_188241 | JGI IMG/M metagenome (GOLD analysis project Ga0209248, IMG submission 188241) | Bog forest soil microbial communities from Calvert Island, British Columbia, Canada - ECP04_OM1 (SPAdes) (version 2) | ecosystem: Environmental > Aquatic > Freshwater > Wetlands > Bog ... | reverse complement strand
ATGGGTCGACCTAAGGGGGAACGGGATGCTGAGGGCAGATGGAGCGCAGTTGAGGAGCAGGGGGCTGATGCGGCCGGCGCTTGCGGCGCTGGCGGTCGCGCTGACATCACTTGCAATCGTCGCATCGGCGAACGCATTCGTCCCGGTGACTCAGACATACATGCCAAGCTTCGCGGCTCCGGAAACGCCCGCGCTGTTGAACCAGGTCGGAGTGATCAAGATCGGATCGCCGACCGCCCGAAACGTGTTGGTGCTCGAGCCGGGGACCTCGGCGGGCGCCGGGTACTTCGTGCCGTTCGCCAAGTGGCTGGTTGAACACACGACCGGCTGGCAGGTGTGGTCGGTCGAACGCCGTGAGAACCTGCTGGAGGACCAGTCGGTGCTCACCCTGGCCAAGCTGGGCCTGGTCAGCAGCGAAGAACTCTTCAACTACTACCTGGGCTACCTCACCAACCCCAGCATCAAGCTCCACTTCAATCCCGTTGCGGAATCGACCGTGGGCTTCGCGCGTCAATGGGGCCTGAACGTCGCGGTCGAAGATCTGCACCGCGTGATCGAATCTGCAAAAGCGCTGGGCGGCAAGGTCGTCTTGGGTGGGCACTCGCTCGGCGGCTCGGTCGTCACCGCGTACGCCACCTGGGACTTCGCGGGCAAGCCGGGGGCCGACGGCCTTTCCGGCCTGGTCTACGACGACGGTGGCAGCTTCCCGATCCCGGAGAGCAGGGAAAAGGCCGAAGAAGAACTGACAAGGCTCTCCAAGAAGTCGCCGTGGCTGGCGTTCGGCGGGATCGAAGCTCCCTACCTCGGGCTCTTCTCCGCGCTCGGCTCAACGCTGACCGTGACGGATCCGAAAGGGCCGGCGCAGCTCGAAAAGTTCCCGTTCCTGCCTCCCGAACTGAGGTCGACGATCCAGCCGGTCACGAACGAAGCCGGGTTTGGCTTCACGGTCAACGTCGGCACCTCGCCGCCGTCCCTGCTCGCCGGTCAGATCCATGGCGGCAAAGGGGTCGAACCGGTGGCCGAAGCAGACGGGCTTCATGGCTGGAACGGTGAAGGAGCGCTCACGCCGGTCCAGCGCTATGCCCAGATGCTGTCCGGCACCGGGCTCCTGTTCGCGGACGGCACCGAGTGGTACTTCCCGGAACGGCTCACGATCGACACCGGCGCGATCGACGAGGGCAACGCCAACCCGGGACAGGAAGTCCTGGGTGAGCACGCGATACACGGTCACGAACTGCCCAAGTCGCTGAAGATAATCGCGATCGACACGGAACTCGACAAAATCTTCGGAGGCGCAAACACGCTGGAGGCGGCGCAGATCCTGGCCGCACAGTCGGGCATCCCCGCAGCGAACCTGACGCTCATCAACGAGGAACACACCTACTCTCACAACGATCCGGCCGGGGCCTTTCCCAACAACGAATTCTTCAACCAGATGGTGCCGTTCCTGGACGGCATCGGGGGGTAGGAGGACCGTCAAAGCCGCGCGGCATGCCGCTGCCGCGCGGCTTTGAGGTGGCACCCGTTGCATGCTCACGGCGTCGCTCTGAGGGCGCGGCAAACGGCTCCCCGCGAACCGTCGCGATGAGGCTGCCCGACGGCCGGGCGGTGCCGAGCGGCGTCGTCAACTCCAATCGTCCAAGAGTCGCGCGATCGTTCCAGCTCGGGCGGGCTTCGGCCGATCATTGCCTCGTACTGGAAAGCCCAGCCTGTCCGCGGCGTCCACCGCGGGCATCTACCGGACTGATCCGTGACCGAATCCCAAACCCGAGAAGCGCCCGGTTCGCAGGCTCGGCCTGAGATCGCCGATCTCGAGCGCGACATATTCGATCGCGACCACGAGCAGAAGCTGGACCTCGAGACCCGGGAGAACGCCCTCGCTGCGTTGCTCGCGATCTTTCCGGATGCGTCCATCGCGGCCCACAGGGCAGACGGCGTCATGACGGCGATGCCTGACTCCGTCCCTCTACGGCGCAATCGCGTGCTCGAAGGGCGCTCGGGTCTGGACCAGATCATCCATGACGACCGCGTGCTGAAGGGTTGGGAACGGGTGCTCGCGGTGGGAGCGTCGCGGTATCCGGTGCACCCGCTGGGTCATCCCGAGATCGTGGGGATGGTCTACGCGATCGACGTGCGCGAGACCCACGGCGTGATCCTGACGATGGGCGTGTTCGACCTGGGCGAGACAGCGGATGGCTCGGCCGTTCACCCGCCCGAGATGCCCGAACTGAAACCCCGCTTTGCGACCATGTGGAAGGAGCACACCGCGATCATCATGAAGATCGATGACGCGATGACGCAGATCTTGGGCTGGAGCAGCGGAGCAATGGTTGGTCATCGCTCACTCGAGTTCATCCATCCCGAGGACCAGGCGCTGGCGGTTGACAACTGGATGCAGATGCTTGCCGCTCCGGGGCCCGGGCGCCGGGTGCGCCTGCGCCATCTCCAGCGAGACAAATCCTGGGTGTGGTTCGAGGTCACCAACCACAACCTGCTCGAGGACCCCGACTACCGCTGCGTCGTCTCAGAGATGGTCGACATCTCCGAGGAGATGGCGGCGCATGAAGAACTCAAAGCACGCGAGCAGCTGCTGGACGGACTGGCCGAGGCGATCCCGGTCGGGCTCTTCCAGGTCGACGCGGACGGTGCGATCGTCTACACCAACGACAGGCTTCACGAGATCCTCGGAGTCGAGCGAAAGGACACCGTCGAAGCGCAGATGGCCACCATCACCGACGCCGATTCGCGGGTCCTTCGCGCGGCCGTCGATGAGGTGCTCGGCAGAGGGCTTCAGGCGGACATCGAGGTCGAGCTGCACCTGCCGCCCGACGGTGAGCTGCGCTTCTGCACGGTGAGCCTGCGCGCGCTGATTCAGGACGATGGGACGATCAACGGGGTCATCGCCTGCGTGGCGGACATCACCGACAGCGCGCGCATGCGCGAGGAGCTCAAGCGCAGAGCGACGTTCGACCAGCTGACCGGCTGCTACAACCGCGCGTCGATCATGCAGGTCCTCGAGGAGAACATCGCCAGCGGCCAGCGCCAGGCCGAACGTGCGGTGGTGTTCATCGACCTCGATCTGTTCAAGACGATCAACGACGAACGCGGCCACGCCGCCGGCGACGAACTGCTGGGCGTCGTCGCCCGGCGCCTGCAGGGCGCGGTGCGTGACGGGGATATGGTCGGCCGCATCGGCGGTGACGAGTTCCTCGCGGTGTGTCCGGACATCGGCGGTCCCGAGCAGGCGATGAAGCTCGCCGAGCGCCTGGCTCAGGCCCAGCGCGAGGAGGTGCAGGTCGCGACGGGAGCCAAGATCGTGGTCCAGGCCAGCATCGGTGTGGCCTGGTCCAGCGGTGAAGCCGCTGACGCCGACGCGATGGTCGCCAAAGCCGATGGCGCGATGTATGAATCAAAGCGCGAGGGATCGGGACGCCCGAAGCTCGCAATCGCGGATGGGGCGCTCTCGCCGGGTGCCATGCAGGCCACGACCTCTTAGCCCGGGCGGACCGCAGAGCCCGACTCCGATCGTCCACGCCCAGCTGGATCGTTCCAGCTTTCGCGGGCTCCGGTCGATAGGAGGTTTGTACTGGAAAGCAGAGCCTGCGTACAGCACGAGCTGTGGGCATCCACTGGATTGATCCCGTGACCCCAGCCCAAATCCAAGCTGTACTGCCGTCGAGCGCTCGGCCCGAGACCACGGATCTCGACACCGAGGTGTTCGATCGTGACCACGACGAGCATCTCGACGCGGACAGCCTGGAGGCTGCGCTCAGCTCTCTGCTTGAGATGCACCCGGAAGCACCCGTGGCCGCCCACAAGCTGGAGGGCGTCATCGTCGAGATGCCGGACTCCGTTCCGCTGCTGCGCAACCCCGTGCTCGAGGCCAACTCCACCCTCGATCTGCTCGTCCAGGACAGCATCCTGAAAGGCTGGGAACGAGTCATCCGTGAGGGCGCCTCCCGCTACGCGATCCAGCCGCTGACCGATCCCAACCTCAGGGGCATGGTGTACGCGCTCGATCTCCGCGAGACCCACGGCGTGATCTTCACGCTGACCGTGTTCTGGACGCCCGACGCGTCCGATGGTTCAGGCGGGCTCCCCCCGTTGCAGGAGCTCACGCCCCGATTCGCGACCATGCGCAAGGACCAGACGGCGATCATCGTGCAGATCGATGAGGCGCTCACGCAGATCCTTGGCTGGAGCAGCGAGGAGATGGTGGGTCATCGCTCGCTCGAGTTCATCCATCCCGACGACCAGGCGCTGGCGGTCGAGAACTGGCTCGAGATGCCCGCGTCCACAGGTCACGGACGTCGCGTGCGCCTGCGTCATCATCGCAAGGACGACTCGTGGGTGTGGCTCGAGGTCATCAACCACAACCTGCTCGAGGACGCCAAGTACGGGTGCGTAGTCTCCGAGATGGTCGACATCTCAGAGGAGATGGCGGCACAGGAGGAACTGAAAGCGCGCGAGCGGCTCCTGGACGGACTCGCCGAGGCGATCCCGGTCGGGCTGTTCCAGGTCGATGCGGACGGAGAGATCGTCTACACCAACGACCGCCTTCACGAGATCCTCGCCGTCGAGCGAGCCGAGGGGGTGGTGGCGCAGCTGGCCACGCTCGCCGAGCCCGATCGCTCGGCGGTCAGCGACGCGGTGGTTGAGGTTCTCGGCCATGGGTCCTCCGCCGACATCGAGGTCGAGCTGCACCTGCCCGGCACCGGCGAGCTGCGCTTCTGCACGATCAGCCTGCGCCCCCTCAGCCAGGAGGACGGGACGATCGAGGGAGCGATCGCCTGTGTGGCGGACATAACCGACAGCGCGCGCATGCGCGAGGAGCTCACACGACGGGCGACGTTCGACGAGCTGACCGGCTGCTACAACCGCGCGTCGATCATGCAGGCGCTCGAGGACAACATCGCAAGCGGCCAGCGTCAGGCCGGGCGCGCGGTGGTGTTCATCGACCTCGATCTGTTCAAGACGATCAACGACGAGCAGGGCCACGCCGCCGGCGATGAACTGCTCGAGAGCGTCGCCCGGCGCCTGCAGGACGTGGTCCGAGATGGAGACATGGTCGGGCGCATCGGCGGCGACGAGTTCCTCGCGGTATGCCCCGACATCTCAAGCCCCGGGCAGGCGATGAAGCTCGCCGAGCGCTTGGCCCTGGCCCAGCGCGAGGCGGTCGCTGTTGCGGGCGGAGGCACGATCGTGGTCCAGGCCAGCATTGGCGTGGCCTGGTCGGTCGGCGAAGGCGCCGACGCCGACGCGCTGGTCGCCAAAGCCGACGGCGCGATGTACGAATCAAAGCACGAAGGATCCGGCCGGCCGAAGCTCGCGATCGCCGAGGACACGTCCCTGCCGACCACCAACGCCAAGGCCGCCTAGCGCGCTGAGGCTGCAGAGTGGCCCTCCTCCAGCTATGTCAACGCCACCCGTCCAGCGTGACCACACCACGACGCTCGCCGCCGAGTCGCTGTTGCGCGAGCACCCCGACGCGCTCGTCTGCGGCATTTCCAGCGACGGACTGATCGTGCCGATACCCGGTCCGGTGGCGCGCTGGGGCCAGGCGGCGATCGAGGGTCGCGCGGTACCGGACGTGGTTGTTGCACCCGATCGCAAGACGGTGTTCAACCTGTGGCAGCGCGTCCAGGAGGAGGGTGCGGTCCAGGGGAAGGTGCGCCTGCTGAGCAAACCGTCTCGCTGGATGACGCTGCATTTCCTTGACATCCGTGAAGCCCACGACGTGCTGCTCTGTGTGATCCTCCCCAGCAAGGAGGAAGGCGAGCAAAAGGACGGCGACACCGAAGAGCTGCCGCCCTCCGCGCCACGTTTCTCAACCGTGATGGAGGACGAGTTCGGCAAGGTCCTTCACTGCGACGAGGCCTTCGCCCAGATGTTTGGGTATACGACCGAGGAAGTGCTCGGCGAGTCGGTGCTAGACCAGATCCACCCCGAGGATCAGGGACGGGTGGTCGAGGGCTGGCTCGCGATGATCTCCACGCGCCGCGACCAGCACACCCGGCTGCGACGCCGGCGCAAGGACGGGAGCTGGATGTGGGTCGACACGACGCTTCACAACTTCCTCAACGAGCCGGGCCGGCACCACGTGCTCGTCGAGCTGATCGACGTCTCTGCGGAGATGGCGGTTCAGGAAGCTCTGCAGCAACGGGAGGAGTTGCTGCGCCATCTCCTCGACGCGATCTCCGACGGGCTGCTGCAGTTCGACACCGAGCGCAATGTCCTGTTCCACAACGCGCGCCTGCTGCAGATCCTGCAGAGCGCCCCGGACGCAGGCCCCGATGCGCTCCCGCCGGCCGCCGCCGACCTCGGCACGGGCACGGCGGCGCCCACGGCGAGATCGCTGCTCTCCTCGCTCACCCCCGAGGCTCTGACGGTGTTCGAGACCGCCCTCGGGCGAGTGCTCGATGAGGGAGTCGATCAGGATCTCGAGGCCGACTTCCTACCGCCATCTTCAGAGCGCCGGCGTGCGCGAATGAGCATTCGCGCCCTCCTTCGAGGAGGTGAGGTCAGCGGTGCGATCACATCCGTAGTGGACATCACCGACAGCGCCAAGGCGCGCGCGGAGCTCGAGAAGCGCGCCACCTTCGACGCCCTCACGGGCGCTCACAATCGGTCCTCGATCCTGGGCGCGCTGGCGCGGGAGCTGAACCGGGACGACACGTCGAAGACGGCCATCGTCTACATCGACCTCGACGGCTTCAAGGGGGTCAACGACACCCTCGGTCACGCCGCCGGCGACGAGCTGATCGTGCTGATCGCCGAACGCCTGCGGGATGTGAGCCGGGGCGCCGATGACGTCGGTCGCCTTGGCGGCGACGAGTTCCTCGTCCTGTTGCGCGACATCCCGGGAGCCGAGGTGGCGATGAACGTGGCGCACAGGCTCTCGGAGGTCCTGCGCGGTGACTTTGTCCTTGCGAGCGGTCCCCTGAACCTGAGCGCGAGCGTCGGGGTCGCCTGCGCCGATGCCAACACGATTACGGCGGAGGCGCTCGTCGAGTGCGCCGACGCGGCAATGTACGAATCCAAGGAGCAGGGCCGCGGCCTGCCGATCCTCGAAGGGGCTGGCACCTGAAATGGCTCGTGTGGTCTCACAGCCGTACAAGCGTGCAAGTCAAACTCGGCAGCTCGCCCGCCGCCGTGCGGGTGAACGAGCGTCCAGGGAGCCTGCGGCGGCGGCCGACTCCGCGAGGCTCGAGCGTGCGATCGTCGCGCTGACCGAGTCGGCGAGCGACGGGGTCATTACTGCCAACCTCGAGGGCATCCTCACGGGCTGGAGTGAGGGGGCCGAGCGGATGTTCGGGTACACACGCGAGGAGATCATTGGCAAGAACCTGCTCATGCTCTCCCCCCTGGAGCGTGACCAGGAGGCCAGCGGCTTTCATGAGACCGTCAAGGCGGGCAGGCGGGGCGAAGTGGAGACAGAACGAGTCGCGAAGGATGGGCATCTGCTGAAGGTGCGGATCTCGATGGCGCCGATCCTGGACGACGAGGGGGAGGTCGCGGGCGGCATCGGCATCTACCGCGATCTCACCGAACAGCGCGCGACCGAAGAGGCGCTCAGGGTGAGCGAGCAGCGCTATCACTCGGTCGTTGAAGCGCTTAACGAGGGTGTCACCATGCGCAGCAGCGACGGTCGCATGCTGGCGTTCAACAAAAGCGCGGCGCGGATCCTGGGAGTGTCCGCGGAGAAGCTCGGCGAAAGCACACCAGATCGGCCGATCGCGTCCTACATCCACGAGGACGGCTCACCGTTCCTCGGCGACGAGGAGCCCGTGGCCGTGAGCCTTCGCACAGGCGAGCCTCAGACCGGGGTCATCATGGGCGTGGCAGGCGCCGACGGCTCGGTCCGCTGGATCTCGGTCAACAGCGCCCCGCTCGTGCGTCCCGGCGAGCAGGAGCCCTACGCGTCAGTCGCCTCGTTCACGGACATCACCGAGCTGCGCATCACGCTTGAGGAACTCCGCACCGCTAGGCTCGAGGATCTCAAGCGCCTGGCGCTGGTGGGCGAGTATCGCGACGATGACACCAACCAGCACACCGAACGCGTCGCTCACACTGCAGAGCTGGTGGCGCTCGAGCTCGGCCTGAGCAGCGAGCTTGTGGCGAGGATACACAGCGCCGCCGCGCTACACGACGTCGGCAAGATCGGCATTCCCGACAAGATCCTGCTGAAGCCCGGCAGGCTCACAGCTGAGGAGTTCGAGCTGATGAAGACGCACACCGCTGTCGGCGGGCGCATCCTCGGCGAGAGCGACTTTCCGATTCTTCAGATGGCCACCGAGATCGCGGTCAGCCACCACGAGCACTGGGACGGGTCCGGCTACCCGTCGCGCTTGAAGGGAGAGGCGATCCCCCTCACCGGCCGGATCATCGCGGTGGCCGACGCGTTCGACGCCATGACCCATGCTCGTCCATACAAGAGCGCCTACTCGGTGCGCCATGCCGTCACTGAGATCAAACGCTGCCGCGGTACCCAGTTTGATCCGCAGGTCGTCGACGCGTTCATGACGCTCGATCATCAAGCGCTCGTGCATACCGCCTGAGCGGGTCCTGCCCGGCCTTCGCTCGCGCGCCCTCGGCCGCGCTCGAGGAGCCTCTCAGGGCGCCGCGATGCGATAGATGGTTCCCGTTGCCCAGCTGCCGACGAGCACCGAGTGATCGGGGGCGAAGGTGATCGCCAGCGGGTTCTGGATACCGGTCAGGAACGGCGCGACCGAGCCCGCGTAGGTCGAACCGGCTCCGCTGAGCGCAACCCGCTGCACCTTGCCCGATTGCCACTCGGGGACGAGTGCGGAGGTTCCCACGAGCGCGCCGAGCTGACCGGTCGTGATCAACACGTCACCGACCGCGGCGTGCCTGTCGAGCACGGCGATCGGCGCCGGCACCCCCGTGCAGGCAGGACCACCCTGCCCGTAGCAGCCGGGGAAGCCCCAGTCCTGGCCTTCTCGGACGACCGCCAGCCAATCGCCGGGAGTCGCAGCCCCGAGGTCGTCGCGTTGGTTCATCGTCACGAACAGGTTGTTCGTGCCCGGGAAGTAAGCGAGGCCGAAGGGCGCCCGGATGCGCCGGGCGAAGAGGCGAAGGTCGCCGCCATCTGGACGGAATGAGACGATCGAGCCCGACCACTCGGACTTCGGAAGGCAGTGGTCGCACGACGCGGTTATGCCCATCACGAAGCGGCCGTCCGGCGCCATCGTGAGGACGTTGTTCTCGCCGGCGGCAACCGGGCCGCTCAAGATCTTCGTGTGTTCACTGAAGCGGCTTCCGTTGAAGCCGCCGAAGGCGTCGACGCGCCCGATCGAGGAGACATACAGCCTGCCCCCGTACCAGGCCAGGCCGAGCGGGTCGCTCAGTCCTGAGATCACCTTCACCGCCTGCCCACCCGGCTTGGCGATCACGTACACGCCGTCCTCGGCGTGCGCTTCCAGGCCCGCGGCCGTCATCCACAGTCGTCCGTATCGATCGAACGCGAGCGCCGCCACCGTCGCCGGTCCCTGCGCGTAGACCGTCGCCTTGAACCCCGCCGGTCCCTTGACGCCGGCGCCGATCGGCACGAGGCCTGCCTGCGAAGAGCGCTTGGCGGCCGAGCCACAGCCCGCGAGGGCGAGCGCGATCGCCGCTACGACGATGAGCTTGCATATTGCTGGGCGACGCATGCCGGCCGCGGACACTATGCCGTCCCGGAGCTGCGCGTTCGTGGGCGGACCGAAGCGACGTGCGGAGCAGGTGGAGGTAGTGCCTTCGGGCGGAAACATGCCATACGCTCGCTATGTATTATGGGAGGCGATGACTGCGGGTCTCATTTCGAGCGGAGGGACGCGCCGCACCCAGGCCGAGCGGCGAGCGGCGACTCGCATGGCATTGCTGGACGCCACGATCGACTGTCTGGCAGAGGAGGGGTACGCGAAGACGACGACGCGGCGGATCGCAGAACGGGCTGGTGTCACACCCGGCGCCCTACAGCATCACTTCGCCACGAGATCGGAGTTGCTCGGTCACGCGAGGCGCCACCTCGGAGGCATGTACGCGCAGGCGATGCTCGAGCATGCGCCGGCGGACACCCCCTCGATCGAGGCTCGCGCCGAATCGCATCTCGATCACATGTGGGAGCTGCTCAAGGGGCCGTTGTTTGCGGCCATGGTGGAGCTGTGGGTCGCCGCGCGCACCGACGCCGCGCTGCGCAAGGAGCTCATCGCGGCCGAACACGAGGGCGCTCGCTTGACGGTGTTCACCAGCCGCATCCTGAACCCGGAGTTCGCCGAGCGCCCCGGCTTCGGCGAGCTGCTGGCAACCGTGCGAGCGACCATGCGCGGGCTGGCGATGGCGAGGTTCGTCAGCGACGCAGACGCCGACGCGGCGTGGCCGGCGACACGTGCACACCTGCTCGGACTTCTTGCGCAGTTCACGGCAGACGCTGGAGTCTCACGGTGAGCGCTCCGAGAGCAGGAAAGGAGCACGGCGGCGCGATACCCACCATCGACCGCGCCGTCGGGCAACGAGATCCACCCCGCTTCCTGATGCTCAAGCGAGTGACGCTCGCCGCTGCGACTGCCTTCCTGGCGATAAACGTGTGGACGGGCGCTCCTTTGCTGGCGCTGTGGGCGGGCTCGCAGGTCGAGGGTGAGACCTCCCTGACGATGAGGGCTTTGCTCGTCGTGATCGCCGTGCTGATCGTCCTCGTGGCCGTGATGACGACTGCGCTGACTTGGCTGAGCAACACCTACGACCAGCTGATGGGGCGGCCGCTGACCGAACGGCGGAGGCCCTGGCTGCGCAGCATGCGTGCCGAGGCGGAGATCCACGTCAGCAGTCGTGTGGGGATCACGGCGCTTGAGCGGATCGTGATGATGAGCGTATACATCGCGGTCATCACGCTGCTGGTGTGGCTCATTTTCTTTGCCGGGTCCTCGGTTCCGCCCCAGCTGCGAGGTTAGGAATCGCAGTCCGTCGGGGCTGGCACAATCCCCTTGAATGAGATTCCACAACGTGCGGACTCCTCTGGCTCATGCCGTACGCCCGATGCTTCGTCTGGTCGTTGCCGGCGCCGTGATCACGGTGTGTCTGTCCAGCGCCCTCATCGTCATGCCCGCGTCGGCGGTGTCCACGAAGGCGCGGGCGGCGACCCACTTTGCCTGCAACGGCCCGGCGACGGTGCCGTGCCACTTCGCCACCCCCAGCGGGAACATACGCTGTCTGTGGACGCCCAAACCCAACAACGTCGCCTGCGAGCGGGTGGCCGTCCGGCGGGGCTACCGGCTTCGCCCCTCCGGTCACGCGCACGCGATTCATCTCAATCTCAAACGCCGAGGGGAAACGCTTCCGACCAACCAGCAGGTCGTGTTTCCGGACAGTCTCTCCTGCCACGACACGAGGACGACGATGACGTGCAACCAGGACTTCGGCTTCGGTGAATTCAAGCTGGCTCCCAAAGGCTCGCACGGCTCCTGACGACTGCCGGGGCGCTCAGCCAGTGGTGGAGCGCTCCGCCTGCTCAGAGCCGCCGGTCGCGTCACCGGGGCTGTAGGAGTGGGCGCCCGCGCCTGCCAGAGCACCGCCATCGACGATCAGGTACTCCTCGCGGATCGGCCGGCCCTCAAGCCAGCACTCGAGGATCTCGCGCGTCCCAGCCGCGTAGCGTGCCTGGGCGGAGAGGCTCGTGCCGGAGACGTGGGGCGTCATGCCGTGGTGGGGCATCGTGCGCCAGGGATGATCCGCGGGGGGCGGCTGGGGAAACCACACATCGCCCGCGTACCCGGCGAGCTGGCCGCTCTCGCTCGCGCGCACGATCGCATCCCGATCGCAGATCTTCCCGCGTGCCGTGTTCACGAGGTAGGCCCCGCGCTTCATCTTGGCGAGCAGCTCTGAGTCGAACAGGTTTTCCGTCTCGGGGTAAAGGGGGGCATTGATCGTGACCACGTCACAGACCCTCACCAGCGACTCGACGTCCGGGTGGAAGGTCACGCCCAGCTCCTGCTCGACCTCTGAGGGAAGCCGGTGCCGGTCGGTGTAGTGCAGTCCCACCTCGAACGGCTGCAGCCGCCGCAACACCGCCGAGCCGATGCGACCGGCGGCGACCGTGCCGACCTGCATGCCCTCGAGGTCATAGGACCGCTCCACGCAGTCCGCGATGTTCCAGCCGCCCTTCACGACCCACTGGTATGAGGGGATGTAGTTGCGTACCAACGCGAGGATCATCATCACCACGTGCTCGGCCACGCTGATGCTGTTGCTGTAGGTGACCTCCGCCACCGTGAGGCCGTGGTCGATCGCAGCCTGCAGGTCGACGTGGTCTGAGCCGATCCCGGCGGTCAGCGCCAGCTTCAGCCTGGGCGCCTTGGCGATCCGCTCCGCGGTCAGGTAGGCGGGCCAGAAGGGTTGGGAGATGACCACGTCCGCATCTGGAAGCTCCCGCTCGAACACCGAGTCCGGCCCGTCCTTGTCCGAGGTCACGACCAACTCGTGGCCGGCGCCCTCGAGGAACTTGCGCAGCCCGAGCTCTCCAGAGACGCTGCCGAGGAGCTCGCCGGGTTTGAAGTCGATCCGCTCCGGGGTCGGCGTGGTCTGCCCGTCGTAGTAGCGCTTGATCTCAGGGATGTCGTCCCGCGCGTATTTGGGCGGGTAGCCGTCGACTGGATCGGGGTAAAGCACGCACAGGATCTTCGCCATCACATAGTCCTTTCCCTCGAGGTTCGGCGTCAGTCTGACGCACATCTGATGGCGTAGCGGCGACGGGCGATCTCGGGCGTGCGTTCAAGTCGACGCCGCGATATGACGATGGGTATAGGTTCGACCAATTCCAATATCAGGAACCGTCAAAAGGAGCCGATGAGCCGATGACTTCCGTTGCCCCCACCGGTCATCGTCCACGGCTGATGATCGCCGACGATGACCCCGTGGTTCAGTCGATGTTGAGCGTGTCTCTGAGCCGCGCGTTTGAGGTGGTCGGCGTCGCGAGCGACAGCGACGCAGCCATCGAGCTCGCCAGGGCCAGTCAGCCCGACGCCGCAGTCGTGGATGTCGAGATGCCCAAGGGCGGTGGACTGCACGCCGTGGAGGGGATCCTCGAGGCCGCGCCGGGCACCGCGATCGTCGTGCTCTCCGGCGATGAGTCCGACAGAGTCGTGCGTGAGCTGATCGGCGCCGGAGCGATCGCCTACCGCCGCAAGGGCGTGCCGCCCGAGGCTCTCGCCGAGTGCTTGACCGAGTCCATCAAGGCGCATGCTGATGAGCGCCTCGACCCCGCCTGAGCGCTCCCCGGAGGCTCCCAAGAGAGCGAGCGCCCGGGCGCACCACTACACCGCTCGGTTGACCGAGGCGGTCCACCAAGCAAGCGGCGATCGCGAGGGGGGGCTACTCGATCGAGCCACGATCGTGCAGCTCCGAGACAGCCTCACGTTGGAGATGCGCGAAAGCCTGATCGATGCCTTTGCGACCTCGCTGCCCAAATGCCTGACGGAGATCTCAAGCGCCGCAGAGCGAGGCGACCACGTCGAGCTCAGGCGCGTGGCGCATCTGCTCAAGGGCAGCGCGGCGACCCTGGGCGCGTTGCGCCTGACGCTCACCTGCCAGCGGCTGGAACACAGCGGCAGAGATCGCGACCCGGCCGTAAACTCGGGGCAACTCGATGAGTTTCGCTCTGTTGCCTCGGAGGCGCGGGAGGCTCTGCGTGAGCAGCTGCTGAGCGTCTGAAGCGCCTCGCCGGTCCGGCTCACAGCTCGAGCACCGTGCCCTCCGCCGCCACGCTTACCTTCGGCGAGTTCCCGCTGAACCGGCGCGCGAGCCCGTCGAGTTCGTCGTCGGAGCGGTCCGGTCGGTGGTGGAAGAGCACCACCGCTCGCGCCTCTGCGCGTTTGCCAAGCTCGACCGCGTAGTCGGCGACGGCGTGTCCGAAACGCCCGTCTGAGGCGAGCTCCGCCGGAAACAGCTGGGCGTCGTGTACGAGCACGTCGGCCTCCCGGGCCAGCTCGATCGCCGCCGGGTGATACTCGCCGAAGCCGTCCGGGCCCGAACCGAGCGAGGTGGGGCAGTGGTCGGGCATGTAGGCGAGCGTGGAGCGCCCATCACTCACCCGGTACCCGAAGGTTCGCCCGCCCTTGTGCGGGATCTCACGCGCGAGCACGTCGAAGCCCTCGATCTGCCGTTCCCCCGGCGCGATCGTCGCGAACGTCCAGTTCCCCTGGAGTTCCGTCGGTTCGATCGGGAAGTAGGGTGGCGACATCATCCCGGCGAGCACCGTGACCGCGGCGGCCCCGCTGTGCTGCTCCGGGAGAAACAGATCGATGCGCGCGTCGCCGCGGTCGCCCGCCTGGAAGAACGGCAGTCCGAAGGCGTGGTCCCAATGCAGGTGGCTGAGCAGGATCGCCCCACTGAACGGTGCTCCCCCGAGCAGCTCGGAGGCGTTCCGAAGGCCGCTGCCGGCGTCGAGCATCAGGGTCGGTGCCGGGCCGTCACCATGGCTCAGCGCCAGGCATGAGGTCTGTCCTCCGTAGCGGAGGAACTCCGAGCCGGGCGCAGGGGCGGATCCACGGGCGCCGCAGAGGTGAACCTGCAAGCGGCTCAGCTCCGGTCGGGCCGCGTCCGGCGGTGACCCTTGGAGAGCTCCTGCAGTACGCCGCGATCGAGCTTCTTCGCCTCGACCGAGGCCACTCGGCACGGCGTCACCGCCACGAGCGTTGAGGTTCGCTCACCGCTCTCCAGGTGCGCGCGCTCCCCGAGTAGTGCACCCGGCCCGTACTCGGCCAGTCGCGTGCCGTTCTCCTCGACACGCAGCACCCCGTCGAGCAGCAGAAAGAGCTCTGATCCGGTTTCACCCTGCCTCACCAGCGTCGCTCCTGCCTTCAGGCGGCGTATGGTCGGTTTGGCGCCCTGCATGATCTGCGCCGACAGCGAGCGCTCGAGCGCGGTCTCGACCGCCGTGACGAGCGCCGCGGAGTCGGTGTCCCCCCAGGGGGTGTGACGACCGAAGGACTTGCGATACCAGTCCTTGAAGTCGGCGAGTCCCGACTTGCGTGACAAATGGCCGTCGTGCGCGTAGACCCAATGCCGCGGGAAGCGGCTGGCGCCGGTCAGCGACCCCTCGGCCGTTCCATCGGCATGAACGGTGAGCGACAGCGTCGTCCATACCAGCGGAGCCTGCCACTGCACGAATGGGCGACGGCGGACGCGACGGGGGGCCGGCACGCCGGTGCGCCCGCCGGCAGTCTGGACGAATCGCACCCAGCCGTCGCCGTGCATGGGCTTCTGCACGATGTCGGGCAGCCCGATGGCTTCGAACGTCCGCGCCACCGGGCCGAGCTTGACCGTGGTGCTGCCCATCAGCCCGCCCCCGCCGCTCCCGGAGTCGATGATCTGCCCTGAGTCGTCCACCTCGACCCAGGCCCGTAGCACGTTCGCGAAGCGGAACCGGTCCGCCGCGCGCAGCGCCTCGAGGTCTGTGATCACGTCGGGCGGCGGTTCGTCGTAGTGGGCCATGCCCGCATCGAATGCAAGTCGCTGGGAGCCTTCGATGGCCTCGGAGGGGATCCACGAGAGCGAGGTGATCGAACTCTGGTGGCGCATGGGGGGCCATTATCCGCGATTCGCGCGACAGCGGCGGTCCTATGCTCTCGGTGTGCTGTCCACGGAGCCACAAAGGTCGTCCTATGAGCTATGACGCGCTCGTCGTCGGATCCGGTCCCAATGGGCTGACAGCGGCGATCACGCTCGCGCGGTCCGGGCGGCGGGTGCTCGTACTGGAGGCCGCCGAGCGCTCCGGTGGCGCGGTCGCGACCGAGGAGCTCACGCTTCCGGGATTCCGCCACGACACCTTTTCCTCGGTCTACCCGGCCGGTGCAGCATCGCCGGTGTTTGCCCGCATGCCGCTTGAACGCCACGGCCTGCGCTGGATCCATCCAGGTGCCTGTTATGCCCAACCGCTCGGCGAGGACAGGGCCGTTGCGCTCTACCGCGACCTCGACAGGACGGCTGCAAGCCTTGACCTGGTGCACGTGGGCGACGGTGAGCGCTGGCGCGCGTTCGCCTCGCCGCTGTTGCGTTGCTTTGACGCGCTGCGTCACACCATGCTCGGCGGTTTTCCGCCCGTGAAGGGCGCCACCCGGCTCGCCGCGGGACTCGGCCTCCGCGGAACGCTCGACTTCACGCGACTCATGCTCATGCCCGCAAAGGCGCTCGGCGAGGACCTGTTCGAGGACGACGGAACGCGCGCGTGGCTATACGGCGCGGCGATGCACTCCGACGTGCCACCTGGTGGCGCAGGCAGCGCGATCGCCGCCGCCTACCTGAACCTGCTGGGTCACGGCGTGGGTTGGCCCAGTCCCGAGGGCGGAGCCGGAAGGCTCGCCGAGGCGCTTGTTTCCTATCTGGAAGAGCTGGGCGGGACGGTGCGCACGGGCGCGACCGTCACGAGGCTCGCCGTGGAGCGAAACCATGTCGTGGGTGTCGAGCTCGCCGATGGCGAACGGCTTGCGGCACCGCTCGTGGTCGCCGACCTGATGCCACGGGCCCTCGCGAGCCTCGCGGGTGAGGCGCTGCCGCAGTCGTACGCCCGCGCCCTGGGTCGTTATCGGCTGGGCCCCTCGACGCTGAAGGTCGACTGGGCCCTCGACGGGCCGATTCCCTGGTCAGCACCACAGGCGCGAGAAGCCGGGACGGTTCACGTCGGCGGCGCGGCGCCCGAGATGCTGGCCTCGACGGCGATTGGCGGCGGCCTCCATGAGCGCCCGTTTATGCTGCTCGGGCAGCAGTCGATCGCCGACCCCTCGCGCGCTCCTGCCGGCAAGCACACCGCGTGGGCGTACACGCACGGGCCTCACTGGATCGACTGGGAGGCGCAGCGCGACCGCCACGTGGAGCGCATGGAGGCGCAGGTCGAGCGCTTTGCCCCAGGCTTTCGCGAGCGGATCCTTGCGCGCCACGTGCTCGGTCCCGCTGACCTGCAGGCCCGCAACGCCAATCTCCCCGGCGGAGACGTGGGGGGCGGGAGCTATGCGCTCGACCAGGTCATCTTCCGCCCCGTGCCTTCACTCGCCCCCTACCGCACGCCTGTGCGCGGCCTCTACCTGGGCAGCGCGGCGACCTTCCCCGGTGGAGCGGTTCACGGTGTGCCTGGTCATGCCGCCGCCCGCCTTGCCCTCGCCGAGGCCCGCATCCCTCGCCTGGCGCGCGTCAGACGACGCGGCTGAGATTCATTCCGAGCCGGCGACCGTCCACACCGGAACGGCCGCGACGCGTCCGCGGATCTCGAGTTCACCCACCAGGACCAGGTCGTCCGCCGAACCCTGCATCCGTTCGCGGGTCGTGTCGGCGATGAACAGCATGTGGCCGCTCCCCTTGGTCATCCCCTCAAGGCGCGAGGCTGTGTTGGTGGTGTCGCCGAGGGCGGTGTACTCGACGCGCTGCTCGGAGCCGATGTTGCCGGCCATCACCGGGCCGCTGTTGAGTCCCACGCCCATGACGAAGGTGTGCTCGTGTCCCTGCTCGGCGAGCCATGCGTTGAAGCGGTCAAGCCGCGGCCCGATCATCTCGGTGGCGGCGAGCAGCGCTCGATCGGCATGGTCGGACTGCTCCAGGGGCGCCCCGAACACGGCCATGATGCCGTCGCCCATGTAGGCGATCAGCGTGCCGCCCGCCGCGAGGATCGCCTTGGTCATCTCGTCGAGGTAGCAGTTGACTACCTCGATCACGCGGTGAGCAGGCTGCTTCTCGGAGAAGCTCGTGAACCCGCGCAGATCGGAGAACAACACCGTGCAGTCGCGCTCCACCGCGCCGAGCCGCAGGTTGTCGTCCGCGCGCGCCACCACCTCATCCACCACGTCCGCGGGCACGAAGCGCGAGAACAGGTCGTGCACGCGCTCGCGCTCGATCGCTTCGATCAGATACAGGACGGCGAGCGTTCCCAACGTGCCCAGGGCGAGTGCGAACAGCGGATAGATGAAATCAACGATCCAGCCACTGTTGAACGCGAGCTGAACAACCACGGTGAATGCCACCGCTGCCGCCAGCGCATCGAGAAACGCGCGCAGTGGACGCACGCGCAGGCTGCCGAGCGGGGCGATGGACCCGAGCAGGACGATCACCAGCACATTGATCCAACCCGGCACGTTGCGCAGGGGCGCACCTCGCAACAGGGTTGAGGTTGCGTTGCCCCACACTTCCGGCCCCGACATCGTGGCGCCGTTGGTCGTGGCGGTTGCGTGAACGTCTTGGAGGATTGGCGCTGACGCGCCGACGATCACGATCTTGTTGTCGAACAGAGCAGGGTCCGGCGCTCCCGTGAGGACGTTGTAGAACGACTCCCGGTGGATGGTTTCGGGTGGGCCGGCAAAGTCGATCGGCAACGTCCCGTGTCGAAACAGAGACGCCGAAACGGAGCGACCGGTGGCCACTTCGGTGGTGGCCACGGGAAAGCTCCGCAGGCCGTTCGTGGCGTAGCCGAAGCGTCTGATCACGCCGTCGGTGTCGAGCGTCTCCACATCGCTCGCTGCCCTGGCCCCCAATTCGTTGTGCCCGTGATCTTCGCCCATCACCTTGGTTTCGCCGTTCTCCGCCACTTCCGAAGTCGCGAGAACGACTTTTCCGTGCGCGCGTTCGATCGCTTCGGCCAGATCCTGGTCATCGGCCGGATCGGTGGGCTGTGTGAACTGGATGTCCATCGCGATCACCTTCGCACCGGCTTCGCGCAGGCGATCGATCACCTGGGCCTCGTAGCGCCGCGGAAACGGGAACTCCGAGTAGAGATGATGTTCGCGGAGCTTCTGAAGCGTTTCCGTGTCGATCTGGACGAGCACGATGTTCGACGGCGCCCGCTGCTTTCCACGGATCGAAAAGCGGGCGTCGATCGTCTGTAATTCCGTTCTCCTGAATAGATGCGTCGCGTCCGCGAGCACGCCGAGTCCGGCCGCCAGAAAGGCCACCGCGATCAGCAAGGCCGTCTTCCGTCGCCGCCACGCCGCTCTACCCATTTCAGGCTGCTCCTGTCAGAATCCCCGGTCCGGCAGGCATGATGCTAACCGCAACAGCCCACGACGAAGGATGCGCCGCACGATCCCGATCGATCGTGCGTTTTCTTTGCGCGATCATGCTGTGTGGCATCGTGGCGTGCTTGGCCCATCCGACCGCCTCGGCCGCGACTCCCCTGATCAGCTATCCGAATTTCTCCGACGCCAGCGGTCTGCAGCTCAACGGGGCCGCCTCTCTCACCGGCTCGTCGTTGCAGCTGACTCCGGCGGAAGAATTCGAGAGCGGAACCGCGTTCAGCCGCACTGAGATCCAGACCTCCGGATCGTTTGAAACGGAATTCGAACTGAAGATGCACGGGAGCAACACGCTGGAAAGCTTTGGCACCTTCGCGGATGGCGTCGCGTTCGTGCTGCAACCCGACTCCGCCGAACAGCTCGGCCAGCCCGGAGGTGACCTCGGCTACGCGGGCATCATGCCAAGCGCCGTGATCCAGTTCGATATCTACCAGAATTCCTACGACCCCCCTGTTCCCTACATCTCCTTCATGGAGAACGGCAACCCGGAAGTCCACCTCGCTGAAAGCGGGACGCTGCCGTTTGAACTGTACGGTGAAACGCCCGTCCACGCATGGATCAGCTACGACGCGGAAACACATGAGTTGTCGGTCTACGCCGCGCCCTCTCCTGCCAGCAAGCCCGCTACACCTCTATTCACCTACGAAGTCAACCTGGCTGAACTGCTCCACAGCGAATACACGCTCGCCGGCTTCACGGCGGGTACAGGCAGCGGCGATGCCGTGCAGGAAGTTCTCAACTGGCAACTCGGCAGCGAACTGTCTCCCAGGACCGTCAGTCGACCGACCGTGGCGAGCATCAGCCCGGACACGGGACCCTACGGGCAGGGCACTTCCGTGACGATCACAGGCACCGGCTTTCTTTCAGGGGCCACGGTCGAAATAGGCGGTGCTGAATCGGGCGAAGTGCACGTGGTCTCCGAAACCGAAATCAAGACCACGACGCCTCCGGGCCTCGATGTGCCCGGCGAAGTGGTGGTGCGCGATGCAGGCGGCACCTCGACGGGTGGTCCTGAATTCACTCCTTACTTTGCCACCCCGACGGTGGAAAGCATCACGCCCTCCTCGGGCTCGACCGGGGGCGGCACGCCGGTGACGATCAAAGGCACCGGCTTCTATCCCGGAGCGACGGGGCAAATCGGCGAACTTGACTTGAGCGAAGTGGTCGTCGTCTCAGAAACCGAAATCACGGCCACGACCCCGCCGGGCAGCGAAGGTGCTTCTTCGGAAGTAGTGGTGAGCGACGCTGGCGGGACGTCCTCGGGTGGGCCTAGGTACACCTACGTAAATCCCCTGGCGCCACCGCACGTGGAAAGCATCACTCCCTCCGCCGGCACGACCAGCGGGGGCACACCGATAAGGATCAAGGGGAGCGGGTTCGTCGCTGGTGCGAAAGTGACGACCGGCGGGGTGGAAGAAGCGAGCAATGTGGTCGTGGTCTCAGAAACCGAAATCACCGCGACGACGGGCCCCGGCTTTGCCGGAAGCAGCGAAGTGATCGTCGAAGACGTCAACGGCACCTCGACGGACGGCCCGTTTTACACCTACGAAATGCTCGAACCGCCAACCGTGACGAAAATTGAACCGGACGCGGGTTCCTCGGCGGGCGGGACGGAGGTGACGATCATCGGCACCGGCTTCGATCCCGGCGCGGAGGTCGACATCGGCGACGAAGCCACGGAAGTGGACGTTGTCTCTGACGAAGAAATCACCGCACGGACGGCGGCCACCCCGGTGGGCACATACGAAGTGATCATCAGAGACGCACATGGCGTGTCCTCGGACACCCCGACCTTCACGTACATCGAAGCCGGGCTGCCGAGCGAGGAACGCATCACTCCGTCCTCCGGGCCGACTGCGGGCGGCACTCCGGTGACGATCGAAGGCCAGCGCTTTGCTCCGGGTTCGACGGTGACCATCGGCGGACATGAAGCGACCGAAGTCGACGTGCTCTCCGAACACAAGATCACGGCGAAGACGCCAGCGGGGAGTTCCGGACATGCCGAAGTGACCGTCACCGGTTTCGACGGAAGCTCCGAAGAGGGCCCGGAATTCTTCTACGTTTCCCCGCCGACCGTGACCTCAATCGAACCGACGCATGGCCCGGCGGGCGGGGGGACCCAGGTGACGATCAAGGGCAAAGGCTTCCTGAACGGAGCGACGGTCGTGATCGGATCTGCGGCGAGCTCGGTGGTCGTCGTCTCTGAAGAAGAAATCACGGCCGAAACACCCGCCGGCTCAGGCTCACAGGAAGTGATCGTCTCAGACGAAGGCGGCACCTCGACGTTGGGTCCTTCCTACAGCTACATCACGCCGTGCACGGTCAAGCCCGCGATCTCAGAACAGCCCAAAGGCCAGACCGTCACAGAAGGAGCCACCGCGACCTTCAAAGCGGCCGGCTCGACCCCGAGCGACTGCGCCACCCCGACGGTGCAGTGGTCTTCAGAGGCGCCCGGGGCGACGAGCTTCTCAGCGATCCCCGCCGCCACCTCGGACACCTACACCACGCCGGCCACGAGCACCACCGAATCGGGCACCAAGTTCGAGGCGACCTTCAAAAACGCCGCTGGCACGACGACCACCGAAGAAGCCACCCTGACGGTCACCCCGCCGCCGTGCACGGCAACCCCGGCGATCGAAGAACAGCCCACCGACCAGACGGTGACCGCACCGGTCAGCGCGACCTTCAAAGCGAAGGCCTCGACGCCCTCCGACTGCGCAGCCCCGACAGTGCAGTGGTCTTCAGAGGCGCCCGGGGCCCTCAGCTTCACGCCGATCCTGGGCGCGACCTCCACGACCTATACCACGCCGGCGACGGCCACCACCGAATCGGGCACCAAGTTCGAGGCGACGTTCAAGAACGCCAAAGGCGAAACGACGACCGATGAAGTGACGCTGACGGTCAATCCCGCCCTGGCCAAACCGGCGGTGACCACCCAGCCGCAAGAAACGACGGTCAACGCCGATGAAGCGGCGAGCTTCACCGCCGCCGCCAGCGGCAACCCGACGCCAACCGTGCAGTGGGAGGTCTCAGAAGACGGCGGCGCCTTCAAAGCAATCTCCGGCGCGGAATCCGACACCTACGAGATCCTCTCCACGAGCACTGCGGAATCCGGCAACCGCTATGAGGCCGTGTTCACGAACTCGCAGGGCAAAGCCACGAGCGACCCGGCGACCCTGACGGTGACCGCGGCCTGCGTCAAACCCGCGATCACCGAACAGCCGAAAGACCAGTCGGTCACAGAACCGGCCACCGC
>Ga0209248_10000168_pt1 | contig 22411 bp, 22 predicted proteins | sample BogFormECP04_OM1_FD_188241 | JGI IMG/M metagenome (GOLD analysis project Ga0209248, IMG submission 188241) | Bog forest soil microbial communities from Calvert Island, British Columbia, Canada - ECP04_OM1 (SPAdes) (version 2) | ecosystem: Environmental > Aquatic > Freshwater > Wetlands > Bog ... | reverse complement strand
GAGATCTCCCAGAGCCGCGTCGCCGCGTCAGGGTCGAGCGCGTAGGGGGCGACGCCACGACCGGTGCCGGGTTGGCTTGGTCCTGCTTGGTTGCAGTCTTCGAAGTAGCGGCCGCCGATTCCCTGCAGCAGCGGTGAGGTCGCGAGCAGCACCGCGGTTGCGGCTCCCTGCTCCGGGGTCTTCCAGTGGAAGCTCCCGTTGTCGTCTTCGATGTGTCCGCGGGTGCGCTCCAGGTCCTCGTCGGTGATGTAGCGCTGCAGGTTGGACCGGACGGTGCCCGGCTGCAGCGCGTTGACGGTGATGCCGTCGCCTGCCCAGCGCCTGGTCGCCTCCACCGCGAAAAGGACGTTGGCGGTCTTCGATTGTGCGTAAGCGTCCCACGGCTCGTAGGCGCGGTTGAGGAAATGGATGTCGTCGAAGACCACCGGCGAGCGCAGGTGGGCTCGGGAGCTGACCGAGACGATGCGGGCCCCCCTGGCGGCCGCGAGCGCGCGGTGCAGCCCGACGGCCAGCGCGAAGTGACCGAGATGATTCGTCGCGAACTGAAGCTCCCAGCCCTGCGGTGTGCGAGTCTGCGGGCATGCCATGACTCCGGCGTTGTTGACCAGGACGTTCAGCGGTCCGTCCCACGCGGCGACGAACGACGCGACCGATGCCGGGTCGGCGAGGTCAACGGGCGCGACCAGGATGTGGGTGTTTCCGGTGGTGGCCTCGATCTCGGAGGCGACGCGCTTTCCTGCGTCGGCGTCGCGGACCGCGAGGGTCACCTCTGCGCCGGTGGTGGCGAGCGCACGCACGGTCTCGAGGCCGATGCCGGATGCCCCACCGGTCACGATGACCCGGCTGCCGGCCAGATCGATCCCGGCGACGACCTCGGCGGCGGTGGTTTCCCATTTGAAGGGCGTGGTGATCGGCGTGGTCACAGTCATGCTGGCTCCTGCGTGTTCGGCGGTACCGCCGAGCCGACGCGCGTCTTCCTGGATAGTGACGCGGAGCGGCGATCGGCCGCTCCTTGGGTGCGGGATCGGTGAGCGTTGTGGATGAGTCGGCGGATGATGGGCAGAGCCACGTGCATGGCCAGGGTCAGCGTGGCCTCGTCTTCTGCCGGCAGGGCGGTCAGCAGTTCGGTCAGCTGGTCGCGGCGGCCGCGCCGCTGATCGTCCAACGGCGCCCGCCCGGCGTCGGTGATGGTTACCAGAGCGGCCCGCCCGTCTTCGGGGTCATCGACCCGGGTGACCAGGCGCTGTCGTTCCAACCGCTGAACCAGTTCGGTCATCGACGGCTGGCCGATGCCTGCCGCCGCGGCCAGCGTCGTCACCCGGACCGGTCCTTCCCGGTTGAGCGTGTCCAGCACCATGGAGGTGGTCAGGTTCAGTGCTGCGCGGTCGGACATGTGCCGCACCACGAGGATCGCCGCCTGCTCTAGCCCCTCGGCGATGTCCTCTCGGCTGGCAACCCGGGATGACTGTTCCATACCCCATGTATACCACATCTACATCGGTCATCGATATATATGTTGGCGACGGACGCCTTCTGGCAAGGGTCCATGCGTCCCTTCGGGCGAACAGCTCCCGGCGCAAACATGGTCGGCCGCTTTGACGTGTCGGCGGTGCCCGCGAGCCCCGCCGCGGTCTCGGTAGATCGGCATTTACCACTGTGCTGCAACAGTTATTGCAATGCGCTTCATCGTTCAGATTGCTGTTCGGCGGGGCATTTTGGCATGCGTCAAAGCCCCGCTGTCAGCGAATTTCGGCTCACGACTTGGAGCGGAGCCAAGCTTAAATCTAAAGTCAGTTACATCGGTATCGGATGTACTGAGCTGAGAACGGAAGATGGATGATATCTGCCCGCAGGGCGCCGATCTGGCTTGAGGATTGGTTTCAGCTATCCCACACTGGCTGCCGATCGATTCGTCGCTCATGGTCTACGAGTGCTCCTTGGAGCTGACTATCGGCGGAGCATTCGCTTGCCGTCAAAGCTGTTCCACGCTTGCGGACGAAGCTCGATGACGACGCGGTCCTGCCGGGCCAACACCGCGGCGTCCAGGCCGGCCATTTTGCAGAACTGCGGGTAGAACCATTCAGCTGTGGACGCGTCATCGTGCACGACTGCCAATGTGCGGGCGCTGATCATCCGGCCGTGGGCGAGTTCTTTACCTGCGCTGGAAACCGCGACCGTGCTTCGGGGGTCAGCGATTAGACAGTCGACCCGGGGACGGTCGCGGAAGGACGTCACCCAGAACGCATCGCGCTCAAACAAGTACGTTAGGAATGCCGACACCGGCCAACCGTCGCTGTTGAGCCACCCGACGGTGCATTCGGTCTGTACTGCAAGAAGTTGCCTTCGCTCGTCATCACTGAGACGGAAGGCTGCGAAATCCATGGTTCTCCTAGTCACGCCGAAGCCGGTCAGTCGTCAAGGCTGGTTCCACATCAGGCCGCGCATGGTCACGGACAGCGGAATATCCTCGGCAGCGATCAATCCTTTGGGTGCCCGGCACACCCAGTCGATCGCATTGATCAGCCGGCCCGCCGTCGAGATGCATCCAGCGTCACTGGAATCCAAAACCGGATGAGAGACGTGAGTGTTTATCTCCACTCTTGGTTCGCCCTCCACGACGACACGGTGTACGCCGGTATGACCGTCAGGTGGGAACTCCCAGTCGGGCGCTGCGGCGGAGGTCAGCCTAGAAACGTGCTCGATGGTGATCACCGGTTTGGCGTCACGGACGCCCTCGGCGGCAAACCGAACCGCGGCCATCTGTCCCGGCTCCGCCGTCATCATCGTGCAGTCAATACGCTCCGGCGTGAACCAGCGTTCGGCGCGCTGGCGCACTTCGTCGAGTTCGATGTCGAGATGGTCCGCCAGACGGCGCACCTGACCGCCCCACATCGACACAACAACCCCAGGCAGCAATAGCATCGGTGTGTCGTCGTCCGGGGTCATTCCGAAACCCATTCCGGCCCCGGTGAACTCGGCGTCGTCATAGTTTCCGTAGTCGAAAATCTCCTGCACGGTGATCGACGAGACACGGGTGCTCAGGCTGACTGCAGAATGCACCAATGTATCGCCAGAGAAGCCCGGGTCGATTCCGTTGACGTAGAGGGAGGTGTTGCCGGCCGCACAGGCGCGCTCCAACGGCACCCGCAACCAGTCTTCGGCATGATGAGGAGCGACCAGCCAGACCATTGAGCAGCCGACGACGTTTGTGCCCGCCGCCAGAAAGTTGGCCATCTGGTCGATCGCCTCCATCGGCCGAGTCTCGCCTTGAGATGTATAGACCACGCAATCGGCGCCGAGGTCTACCAGGGCGTCGACATCGTCGGTAGCGAAGATGCCCGTCGGCTGGTCCAGCCCGCAGAGCTCAGCCGCATCCCGACCGATCTTCTCCGAACTGGCGGCATGTACGCCGACCAGTTCTAGATCTGGCCTGCCGATAATCGCTCGCAACGAATACCGCCCCACGTTGCCAGTGGAGAATTGGATCACTCTGCGCATAGTTACCACCACCCGCCAGTCGTCAGTCCGCCGTCAACAACCTGACCAGCCCCTGGCGGTCGAGCTTGCCGGTGGGCAGCATCGGCAGCTCGCTCTCGGCGAGGACCGCGATGACAGTCGGCACCTTGAACCCGGACAGGTTGGCGCGGGCATGGGCGACGACGGCGTCGGTGGACAGCTGGGCGCCGTGCGCGGGCACGACGGCGGCTCCGACGACCTCGCCGCGTACCGGATGGGGCAGCGCGACTACGAAGCTGTGCAGCACGCCGGGCATGACGTCCAGGACCGATTCGACCTCGGCCGGTGAGACATTGGACCCGGCGGTTTTGATCAGGGCGCTGGCGCGCCCAGTGAAGTGCAGATGCCCGGCGTCGTCGAACCATCCGCGGTCCCCGGTGTCATACCACCCGTCGGCGGTGAACACTTCGTGGCGTTCCTGTTTGTAGATCCCGCTCATGAGGATCTGGCCGCGCACCTGGATCTGGCCCTCCTGCCCCGGCGGCAGCTGGAGGCCCGCGGTATCTACGATCCGGTGCTGCACGAGCCCGGGCAGCGGGATCCCCCACGAGCCGCGCCGCTGCGGTGGCAGCGGGGTGTCGGGGACCTCGACCATGGTGTGCGGGCCGCCGGTCTCGGTCATGCCGAGCAGGTTAGGGGTCAGCTCCGGTTCGCTGGGTCGACGTTCGGGCGGCAGCGCCTGCAGCATGGTGCCGCCCCGGACGCTGGACAGGTCGCGCTTGGCGAAGTCGGGATGGTCGGCCATGGCCTGACTGGCCTGCGCCCAGCACGAGATGAAGGTGGCCCGCTCCCGTTCCAGCAGCGCCAACGTGGCACCGGCGTCGAACACGTCCTGGGCCAGGATCGCTGCCCCGGTGGACAGCGCCTGCAGCACCACCATGGTCAATCCGCCCACCCAGAAGAACGGCATCGGGGAGTAGATGCGGTCGGCGGCGCTGACGCCGCGGTGGCGGGCCAGGATAGCCGCGTGACGCACCAGGCTGCCGTGGGTATGCGCGACGGACTTCGGTAGCGCCGTGGTCCCGGAAGTCGTCACTAGCACGAGATCGTCGGCGGGTCCGACCTCCTGTTCGGCCGAGGCTGCCAGAGGCGCGACCGGACCCATGCTGCCGGGCCACGGCGTTGTCCACGCCCGGTCACAGTCGGGCCAGACATGCACCCGGCGCAAATAGGGGACGGCAGCAAGGGCGATCGCCGCGTTGCCGTCCGCCAGGCCCGGCAGCGCGTCAGCGACCCGGCTGACGAGGTCGTGGCCGGCGATCGAACGGCCCATTAACAGCACCTGGGTATCGGTGTGGCGCAGCAGCCTGGCGAGTTCGGCGCCCGGCGCGAAGGTCGATAACGGGACGGTGAGCGCGCCGATGCGTGCCGCAGCCAGCCACGCGATGAGCCACTGAGCGCAGTTGGGGAACAGGATGCCGACGCGGGTTCCCTTGCCCACGCCCGAGGCCAACAGCGCATCAGCCAGTGTCCTGGACTGCGCGTCGGCCTCCGCGAAACTCAGCCGCTCCTCGTCGGTGACCAGGAACTCGCCGTCAGGCTGCGCGCGCCGCCACGACAGCAGCTCGGGGACACTTCCCGGCAGCCCACCGGGTGCCGGATCGTTCGACGCGGTCTGCGCCGCGACCATCAGCCGACGCGCACCGGGATGTGCGAATAGCCGGCCACATTAGACATCGTCACCCGTCGCAAACCGTCGGTGTTTACCGCGAAACGCGGCCAGTGTTCGCGTATCGCGTGCAACGCGACTCGTGTCTCCAGTCGCGCCAGCCAGGAGCCCAGGCAGCTGTGTGCGCCGAATCCGAAAGCCAGGGTCGTAGAGCCGCCCCGTTTGATGTCGAACACGTCGGGCCGATCGTAGGCCCGCGGGTCACGCGTCGCGGCGCCGGTGACCAGCAGGGTAGGCGATCCCGCAGGGATAGTGCCCCCGTCGAGCACGACGTCTCGGGTGGCGAACCGGCCCTGATACTGCGAGGGCGGGTTGAGCCGCAGCATCTCCTCGATCGCTCCGGGGATCACCCCGGGGTCGGCGAGCACCAGCTCCCACTGCTCGGGATTGTGGTGGAAGGCCATGACGCCATTGCCCACCAGCTTGGTGACCGTTTCGCTGCCCGCCGCCGCTATCAGCACCGCGAACGTGGCTATGTCCTCGTCGGTGAGCCGGTGCGTCACCCCGGTCTCGTCCTCGTAGGTCGCGGTCACCAGCCTGCTGATTATCAGGTCGTCGGGCTGGCGGCGCTTGTGCTTGGACAGCTCCAGGAAGTAGTCGTTCATCGCAAACGAGTCCTTGACGCCGCTCTCGGTGGCGAAGGGGTTGTTCTCTTCGCGGTGCAGGAACCCGTCGGTCCACAGCCGGATCTGCTGGCGCTCTCCAGGAGGGACGCCGAGCATTGAAGAGATGATCTCGACCGGGAACAGCGCCGCGAAGTCGGCCACGATGTCGAAATCGTCTTTGCCACTCAGCGCGTCGACATAGGAGGTGACGACGTCTGTCACCAGCGGCTCTAGGTTGGCGATCGCCGCCTTGGTGAATACCTGGCGTACCAGCTTGCGCAGCCGTTCGTGTTCGGGGGGATCCATGAGGATCAACATGTTGGTGTCGTCGAACCGGTGTCGCATCGACAGCGCATCCAGGGTGACGCCGTAGGAGTTGCTGAATGTCTCCCAGTCGCGATGGGCGGCAACGACATCCTCGTGACGGGTCAGCGCGTAGAAATCCCACCGCTCGCTGTAATACACCGGCGCCTCGTCGCGCATCCAGCGGTAGGTCTCATATGGATCGTCGAAGAAGCTGTCGGAGTACGGGTTGAACTCCATGGGAGAGCCATCCCCGCGCGATTTAGTGGCTGATCCCGCACCGTGATCGGTCGACATGTCAGGCGTCGATCCGCATCATGCTCGCCAACGTGCCGCCCATCACCATGGCGACCTCGTCGTCGCTCAGCTCCGGGTGACGGTCGGCGTAAGTGAGCGGATCCGCCAGGCCTTCTGGATGGGGGTAGTCCGAGCCGAAGAACAGGTGATCGATTGGCACCAGCTTCGCGAGTTCGGCGACGTTCTCCTCCCAGAAGGGATTGAAGTAGACGCAACGATGGATGGCCTCGACGGGGTTCTCGCTGTAGAGCTGCGGCATCTTCTTGCGGGTGTCGCTGAGGTTCTCCAGCAGCCGGGGTAACCAGGTCGTCCCGTTTTCCACCATGCCGATCCGGAGCTCGGGAAACCGCGTCAGCAGCCCGTGGCAGGCCAGCGCCGCGACCGCGTCTTCGGCCGGGTTGCGGGCCAAAGTGTAGTAGGAGCGGAACGGCGAAGGCTGGAACGGCCGGAACTCGCCGGAACCCTCCCAGTCGTTGGCGTACCGGGAATACCCGCTGTCTGAGGCGTGCATGATGACCAGCACGCCGGTCTCGACGACGCGTTTCCAGAACGGGTCGAATTCGGGCAGCGCGAATGACCGCGGGCCGTGGAGCCCGGGTACCGGCGCCGGCCGGATGAGAATGGCGCGTGCGCCGCGCTCGACCACCCAGTTCAGCTCGTCGATGGCCTTGTCCACGATGGGCAAGGTGATGATGGGCGTGGTGAAGATGCGGCCCTTGTAGTCGAATTGCCACGTCTCGTGCAGCCACTGGTTCAGGCCGTGAATGATCGTGTGGGTCGCCTCGGGGTGTTCACGGAAACGCTCTTCCACGAGGCTCGCCAGCGTTGGGTACATCATCGACTTGTCGATGCCCTGCTCGTCGAGCAGCGCCAGCCGGGACGCCGGTTCACGCATCGCGGGAGTTGCCGCGATCGCCTTACCCAGGATCTCGCGATGCGATTTGCCCTCGGGGTTGCCGTTGTGGAAGTAGTCCTCCTGGGCGCCCGGCGCGGCGACCTTATCGAAGGTCGGGTTGGGGATGTACTCGCTGATCTGTCCCAGCGTGGCGATCTTGGTGCGTCCGTCTACTTCCACGTAGCGGACGGCGCCGTGGTACTCCGGCGGCAAGAACTTCGTCAGCGCCTCGCGTGTTTCGTACATGTGGTTATCACCATCGAAGACCGGAAATCCCAGCTTTGGCGTCATCGAAATCCTCCTCGGGGTGTGCGCTCGTATGCGTCAGACTCTAACATCGAGTGCGTATGAAGAGAACATGCCGCTACTTTATTGCATGTAGCGACTCCATCGGGAGTAATGTTCTCGCTACGGCGCAAGACATGGGAGGTGCCTGACGTGGATCTGCGTCTGAGCGATGAACAGCGCGCGGTTCGCGAGACGTTTGCCGCCCTATTCCGCAAAGAGTCGACACCGCAGCGAGTCCGGACTGCCGAGTCGACCGGCATCGATAAGGCCTTATGGCAGAGCTACGCCCAGATCGAGGCGTTGGGGATCGGCATCCCGTCGGATTACGGCGGCGCGGACGGGGGCCTGCTGGAATTGGCGTTGGTGGCCGAGGAGGCAGGCCGTCGCCTGGCCCCGATTCCGGTTGCCGAGACCGCGGCCGCGGCCCGGCTGCTTGGTCGCCTCGGCGAAAAAGAGCTGCTGGGGCCCTTGTTGACCGGATCGAACATCGTGTCGCTGGCGACGCGCAGCGGACCAATAGGCGACCAGCTTCTCGTCGACGGAGCGATCGCGGATGCGGTGCTGGCTTTCAACGGCAAATCTCTGCTCTACGTGACGAGGCCGGACGGGCAGCCGACGACCCCGCGGTGCAACCTAGGGGGCCTGGCTCTAGCTCGGTGGGACAGCCACGCCAGCAGCCGTTCGCTCGCCGAAGGCGAGCAGGCGCGGGCCGAGTTCGCGGCGGCCCTTGACGAGGTCCGTGTGCTGAGGGCCGCCGCCCTGGTCGGTCTGGCTGAGGAGGCCGTGCACATCGGTTCCGAATACACCAAAGCCCGGAACGCGTTCGGGCAACCGATCGGCATGTATCAGGCTGTTGCGCATCCTTTCGCGGACGTCCTGAGCGCCCTGGACGGTGCCAGACTGCTGGTCCATAAGGCGTGTTGGGCACTCGACGCCGATCAGGAGGACGGGCCGGCACTTGCCACGATGGCCTTTGTGTTCGCCGCCGAAACGGCCTATCAAGCGAGCCAGCACAGCCTCCACGTCCATGGCGGATACGGCTTCACCGAGGAGTACGACATCCAGCTTTATTACCGGCGGGCCAAGGCTTGGGCCGTGGCGTTCGCCGACCCCCGACGCGAGCTTCTCGTCCTCGCGGACAGACGGTTCGGTCCCGCTCTCACGGGAGGTCACTGAGCGAATGGACTTCACCGAACCCGCGAACTGGGCTCCCATCCGAGGTGAGGCCGAGGAATTCATCGCCCGGCACGTCACCCGTGCAGTGATCGAGAACGAACGTCGCACGGGCGACGGCGTCGACAGAGCGCTGACCCGCAAGCTCGGTAAGCGCGGGTGGGTAGCGCCGACGTGGCCCGTCGAGGAGGGCGGCGCCGGCCTCGACCCATTCGAGGCGGCAGTGCTGTTGGACACCCTGCGCAAGGGCGGCGTCCCGACCATCGGGCCCGGTACGACGATGCTGCCGGCGAATGCGATCAAAGCCACCGGCTCCGAAGAACTGAAGGGCAGGATCCTGCCCGGGGTCACCGCCGGCGAGACCCTGATCTGCCTGGGGTACACCGAACCGGCCGGCGGATCAGACGTCTTCGCCTGCGCGACGCGCTCTGAGCGCGACGGCGACGACTGGATCGTCAACGGACAGAAGATCTTCACCACGTTTGCCCACGTCGCTGATTACTGCTTCCTGTTGACTCGGTCGCAGCCAGGATCGGCGGGCACCCGCGGCCTGACGATGCTGCTGGTACCGCTGGATTCACCCGGCATCGAGATCCGGGCGGTGCACACGATGGGCCACGAACGCACGAATGTCGTGTTCTACAACGACGTGCGGGTCGCGGACGCGAACCGGATCGGTGAGGCACATCAGGGCTTTTCGGTGATGCGGGCCGCGCTCGAAGCAGAGCAGAACATCGCGCCGAGCGCACGGACAAGGACGATCGCGGCAGATGCGCTCGAGTTCGCCCGGACGCAGCCCGGCCCAGATGGCGCCCCATTGATCAACGACCATCTCGTCAGGGAGCGTCTGGCGCGAATGGCGATGGAAGCCGAGGTCGCTGACCTGCTCGGCTTGCGGGCCGCCTTCTTGGATACCGAGGGCGAGAAGCCGGGCCCGGTCTCGGCCCTGTTCGGCCCGGAAAGTTATGTCCGTGCCTCGGCCGCGGCGATGGACATAGCAGGTATGTCGGGACTGCTCGACTGGACCGATCCTGAGGCCCCGGTCGACGGCAGCATGGACGTGCACTATCGCAGCGCGGTCGCGACGACGATCTATGGCGGTTCCAGCGAAGTACTCCGCAGCTTGATCGTCGAAAACCGGCTTGGCCTGCCGCGCAGTCGTCCACGGCGCTAACGCAGGTCGCGTCAGCGGAACTGGCGGGCCAGCCAGTCGGCGCTGTTATGCGCGGCGCACCTGACGACCGCACAGTCGGCGAACATATCGAAGCCGTGCACCGCGCCGGCGTAAACATGCAGCTCGGTCAAGACATCGGCGCGGCACAGCCGCGCGGCGAAGTCGATCGCCTCATCGCGCAGGCAGTCGGCGGTGCCCACACTGATGAACGTCGCTGGTAGTCCTGCCAACTCGGCCGCCCGGGCCGGCGCAGCGTCCGGCGGCACCTGGTCGGTTCCGCAGCGGTCGCCGAGATAGGCGCGCCAGCCGAACGCGTTGGATTCGCGGCTCCACAGCGGGAGTCCGTCCAGCATGCTCGAGGGGGTATTCATGCGGTCATCGAGCATGGGGTATTCCAGGTATTGGAAGGCGACATGATCGTCACCCCTGTCGCGCCAACGGAGTGCCAGAGCGGCGGCGAGTCCTCCACCCGCGCTGCGGCCGGCTATGCCGATGCGTTGCGGGTTGATCCCCAGATCGCCCGCGTGATCGACGACGTAGCGCAGGCCCTCGTCGCAATCATCGACCGGAAGCGGGTATGGCGCTTCCGGCGCGAGCCGGTATTCAACACTGACGCAGATACAGGACAGCGAGCGGCACCATTCACTCAAGCGGGAATCATCCATATAGCGGTTGCCGATCACCATCCCGCCACCGTGCATCCAGTAGAGAACGGGCAGGTCGCCGGCCGCATCGCGCGGGCGGAGCAGGGTCATCTCGACTCTGCCGTCCGATTCGGTCGTCAGCTCGGTGCGTTCGATGTCGGGCGCCGCGACGGGCGTGAACACCGCGTTCTGCCGCATCATCGGTACGGTCTCGGCCGAGAACACGAAGTCGGGAATGTCGCGGACGGCCTCGCGGATTTCGGGGTCAAGTGCTTCTTGACGGAGCATGACCATCAGCCGCCTCCGAGCATGTGCTTGGCCGCTCCGACGAGGCCGCCGTCAACGCGGATGTCGCATCCCGAGATGAACGCCGCGGCGTCGGACTCGAGGAAGGCGACAAGTGCGGCGATGTCGTCAGTGTGGCCGGGCAGCGGGCCGTCTGGTCGTTTAACCGGCGTCAACTCGATCATCTGCGGAATTATGGGCTGCCGCTCGAGTTCCAGCCGACCCATCGCAGTGTCAATCAGGCCCGGCGAAATGGCAACGACGCGTCCACCTTTAGCGCCCCAGGGGGTGGCCAGCCGTTCCGCCAGTCGCATTACCCCGCGCTTAGCCAGCACGTAAGCCGTTGCGCTGTCCATCGGTTGGCCCAGGGCCTGCTCAACAGTGGTGAAAAGGCCGTCAAGCAGCGGATCACAGAGCAACTTCTCGATGGCCGGGTCCACGTCGCTGTAGCCGGCGATCGAGCCGAACAGGATTGCCGAACTGCCCGGCTCGACCAAAGGGAACACCGCATCAGTGATGCGCACGCTGCCGACGAGGTCCACCTCGATCACGGTGCGGGCGTCGGCCATCTCCGGGGAGACCCCCACGGTGTGCACGAGACAGCGAAAACGCCCCGCATCGCGTACTCGGTCAGCGACGGTGGCGACGTCGGCAGGAGATGTCACATCGCATTGCAGTGTGTCGACACTCGCTCCTTGTGCGCTGAGCATGGACCGCGCTTCGGCGAGTAGCCCGTCGTCAACGTCGACAAGAAGCAAGTGGCCCCGACCGGCAAGAGCCCAGGCACAGGCAAGCCCCATTCCTCCGGCGCCGCCGGTGATCACAAGCACGTCGGTGTCGGGCATGTCAAAACCTCCCGATTATGGTTAATGGGCTACGCATGAGCATAGTATGGTCGTTGCATCTGACGCAGGTAGCGTTCTACTGTTGAGATGCGACGCCGTTCAGAAAGAGATCACATGCTTCCCCAAGACGCAAGAATCATCTCCGTTGACGACCATGTCATCGAACATCCCCTCGTTTGGCTTGACCGGCTGCCGTCCAAGTACGAGGACGTCGCGCCGCGCATCGTGAAGCTCCCCGACGGCAACGACACCTGGCTTTACGAAGGGCGTCAGTCCGGCAACTTTGCCCTGAACGCGGTGGCAGGCAAGCACCCCCGGGAATTCGGCATGGACCCGCGCAGCTACGACGACATGCTGCCGGGGTGTCATGACATCGCCGACCGCATCAAGGACATGGACACCGAAGGCGTATGGGCCCAGCTGTGCTTTCCCAACTTCGGCGGATTCGCCGGCAGCACCTTCCTTAAGGCCGAGGACAAGGACTTTGCGAAGCTGTGCATCAGCGCCTACAACGACTTCATCCTCGACGAGTGGTGCGCCTACGCGCCTCAGCGCCAGATCCCATTGGTGATGGTGCCGTTCTGGGATATCGACGCGTCGGTGGCCGAGATCGAACGAACCGCCGCCAAGGGCGCGAAGTCGGTTTCGTTCATCGAGGCGCCACACAAACTAGGCCTACCGTCGTTCCACACCGACCATTGGGATCCGATCCTGCGCGTCTGCGAGGAAGCCGAACTTCCGCTGTCGATGCACTTCGGCTCCGGTGGCGTGCCACAGGGGCTCGCGCCGGACGGCGATATGTTCATCAGCATCGCGCTGTTCGGGCTGAACTCGATGATGGCGACCGTCGACCTTTTGATGTCCGAGGTGTTCTACAAGTTTCCCAATCTCAAAGTCGCGCTTTCCGAGGGCGGCATCGGCTGGATGCCGTATCTGCTGGAGCGCATCGACTACTCGTGGGGTCGGCACAAGTACTGGTGCAACATCAACGCGGACAAGCTCCCGTCCGAGCTCTTCCGGGAGCACATCTACGGCTGTTTCATCTCCGACCAGTCGGGTATCGAGCAACGGCACCGCATCGGGATCGACAACATCCTGTTCGAAAGTGACTATCCGCACTCGGACTCCAATTGGCCGCACACCCGCAAGTTGCTCGCCGAGCACCTCGTCGATGTGCCGGACGACGAGGCCCGAAAGATCGTCGAGCTCAATGCCCGCACGCTGTACCGGTTTTGGGACTGAGGCATCCGTTGACAGGAGAATCGATGAGGGCGATTGGATCGGATTTGGTATTCGACCCCTTCAAGCCCGGACCACGAGACCAGCTGCCGCAGGTACTCGGCGAATTGCGGGAGCGATTTCCCGTTTACCGCACCAGCTCCGACATCTGGGTGGTGTCGCGGTTCGATGATGTCAAGGCACTGCAGTCCAATCCGCAGCAGTTCTCGTCGCGGCCCAATCCCTACGAGGGATCCGCGCCGCCCGATGCCGAAATGAAACCTGAGGTAGTCGAGCGACTGCTTGCGCTGGCCGCGGGCATTCCGGTGGACATGGCCGAGATGGCTTCCGCGAAGACCATCGCCGCGGCCGACCCACCCCAGCACACCCGGATGCGCCGCATCGTCAGCAGGGGATTCACGCCGCCGCGCATCAAGGAGATGGCGACTGCGATCGAGGAGGTCGTCGAACGCTGTTTGGCCGGAATCGAGGACCAACCTGCCTTCGACGTGGTGGAGCGACTCGCCGTTCCGCTGCCCGTCGAAATGATCTGCCACATCCTGGGCATCGACCGAAGTCACTACAGCCAGGCCAAGCGCTGGTCGGATGCGTTCGCCGCCGCAGCGGGCGGGGTGTTCAGCAGCCCCGCCGAACGTAACGAGTTGATGTTGGCAACCGTCAAGGAGTTCAGCACGTACTTCGTGCCGTTGATCGAGGCGCGGCGCGTTGAGCCGAAAAACGACTTAGTCAGTGCGATGGTGGCGGCGATCGACAACGAGTCGCTGAGCAATGTCGAAACATTGATGGTGGCGATCACAATTATGGTCGCCGGCAACGAGACGACGACGAATCTCATCGGTAACACCGTGGTTGAACTGCTGGCCAACCCCGACCAGCTCAAGCTGTTGCTCGACGATCCTGGACTGCTGCCCAATGCGGTTGACGAAGCCAATCGATTGACCTCCCCGATCCAATTCGCCTTCCGCGAGGCGACCGAAGACAACGAGATCGCCGGCACGCCAATCCCCGCGGGCGCGATCATCGCGTTGCACATGGCGGCGGCCAACCGAGATCCGCGCCGCTTCGATGACCCCGACCGCTTCCTGATCGCCCGGCCCCCTGGTAAGAACCTGGCATTCGGACACGGCATCCACTTCTGTCTGGGCGCTCACCTCGCCGGTCAGGAGGTGCGCGCGGCAATTGGCGGGCTGCTTCCGTACCTCGACCGGCTCGAGATAGCCGGAGCGCTGGAGCGCAACCCGACTGCGCTGCTGAACGGCTGGCAAAAGGTCGAGCTTGCGTGGATCTAGGAAATTGTGCGCGCCTTCGTGAGTGACAACGAATTGCCAAGGGCCGCAACATGGGCGCCTTGAACCGGCGGCTTGTCTTGTGCGAGGACCGCGGCGCGGTCCGGGTCTTGACGATGAATCGTCCTGACTCGCGAAATGCGTTGAACACCGACTTGATCAGCGCGTTGCACACTGCTTTGATGCACGCTGATCGCAATGCTTCAGTGCGTGCGGTGGTACTGACCGGTGCGGATCCGGCGTTCTGTGCCGGTCTCGATCTCAAGCAGGTTCAGCGCGATGGGTCTGCCTATTTCGAGCGGCTTCATGCCGAGAACTGCATCACCAAGGTCGCCCAGTTGGGCAAGCCCGTGCTGGGAGCGATCAACGGGGCAGCGATTACCGGCGGGATGGAGATGGCACTCGGTTGCGACTTCCTCGTGGCGTCGGATCGAGCGGCCTTCGCCGACACTCATGCCCGAGTGGGCATCCTGCCCGGTGCAGGCATGACCGCGCGGTTGCCCCGCGTTGTCGGAGCCGGGATGGCCCGCCGGCTCTCGATGACCGGCGAGGTCATCGATGCGGCCCGGGCCGAAGCGATGGGTCTGGTGACGGAGGTCGTTGCGCATGCGCAGCTGCTGAGTCGGACCGTCGAGTTGGCGACACAGATCTGCGAGGTAGCGCCACCAGTCATGCAGGGCCTCAAGGCGATATACGTGGCCGGCGCTGCGGCGATCATCGACCCTGCCCTGGCTGCCGAGCAGACCATCACCGCCACCGCCACCAGGAATACCGACGGGTTGGGCGAGCGCTATCGCCAAGTCGCAGAACGTAACCGACAGCAGATCCACCGGTCCAGCTGAGGTCGAGTGCCTTTCTCAGTGTGGACACCGTCGCACCCCTCGGGCCGTCGGTGACTCAGGCGTTCGCCAGTGCGGGCGGCTTGATGGCCTCCGGATCAGGGTTGGCGATCGGCAGCCCCATGAAGCGACGGGCGTTGTCTCCCATGAAGTCGTAGGTGCGGCGGGTGTCCATGCCCTCGGCGTACTGCCAATAACGCTTTGGCTCGGCCAAGCCTTCGGGATGTGGCCAGTCTGAGCCGAACATCACCTTGTCCCATCCGACTGTCTGCACGACATCGGCCACGGAACCCTCCCAGAACGGGCTGACCCAGACGTTGCGGCGGAACACCTCGTGGGGATGCTCGGGGAAGTTCTGCGGCATCTTGTTGTATGTCGACTGCAGGTCGTCGAACAGCGGCTTGATCCAAGCGCTCCCGTTCTCCACGCTGGCGATGCGCAGCTTCGGGAACCGGGTCAACGTGCCGTGGCAGATCAGGCTGGTCAGCATGTCGGCGATCTCGCGATGACCCAACGCGGTCCACTTGAATGCCGACATCTCGAAGGCGCTACTGGTCGACGGCGGCTCCCACTTGTCGATGTACTCCTGCAAGGGAGGTTGGCTGGCGTGCAACACGATCGGCAGCCCCGCGTCCTCGACGTCGCGCCAGAACGGATCGAACTCAGGCAGCGCGGGGGAGCGCCACCCCTTGTAGCCGTTCACCGGCGCCGGCTTGATCAGCGCGACCTTGGCGCCGTTGTCCAGGATGTAGGCGAGCTCGCGTCGGGCTTCGTCGACGATGCCGAGGTTGAGCACCGGCGTCGAGTAGACGCGATTTGCGTGGCTGAAGCCCCAATGCTCCAGCATCCACTGGTTCAGGGCATGGATGATCGCCACCGTCAGGTCGGGATCCTCGGCGGCCGAATGCTCGACCAGATTGGCCAGTGTGGGGTAGTTCAGGCATGAGTCGACGCCCTGGCGGTCGAGTTCGGCGATCCGGTCCTCGGGGTTGCGCGCTCCCGGCGGCGTGTCGATGCCACGGCCGGACATTTCCCGCATCGACAGACCCTCGGGGTTCTGGCCGGAGTAGAACTTCTCGTGCGCGCCAGGCGCGGCGACCCGGTCGAACGTCGGGTTCGGCATGTAGTCAGTGATCTTGTTCAGGATCGCGATGCGGGTGTGCCTGCCGATCTGGACGAACTGCACCTTCGGCTGGAACTCCTTAGGGAGGTACTTCGTCAGCGCGTCGGGGGTCTCGTACATGTGCTGATCGGCATCGAAGATCGGTGCATCTTTGAACTGCGTCATCGTGGTGCCTCTCGCTTCTCGATATATGGCTCGGCTACGAGCTTGGCGCAACCTGACAGTTGTGTCAAGTCTATCCATCTATATCCATCGATTTAATCTTGAGCTGCGGTGATTGCACTTGACGATCCTGTCATATACAGTCGCCGCATGACGGTGACTTCGGCTTCGCCCGCCGAACGGCAACTGGATGCCACCCGCGGTGAGCGCACCCGCTCGGCGATCCTGGACGCCAGCAGTCGTCTCTTTCTGGAACGCGGTTATGCGGGCACGCCGATCAACGCGATTACCGAGGCGTGCGGCATCTCTCGGGCCGGCTTCTACACCTACTTCAAGGACAAGCGCGAGATCTTCAACGTCCTCGGCAAGAACGCCTACCGCGAGGCCCTCGCCGTCATCGCCGAGTGGGCCGAGGCCGGCGAACCGTTCGGTCCAGCCGACATCCGGGCCTGGGTCGGCCACTACTTCGACTACATGGACCACCACGGCGCGTTCGTGCTCGCATCGGCGCACTCGGCGCCCGACGACGACGACTTTCGAAACTCGCGCAACCGCATGGTGACCCGGGCGTCGTGGAAGCTCGGCCAGGCGATCGCCGGCAACGGCGCCCACTCACCGGACGTCATCGGCGTCGCGGTGATGGGGCTCTTGGACCGGGCCTGGCATACGGTCCACCGGCAGACCGTGGCCGTCGACCGCGACGAAATGATCGCGGTGGTCGCCGAGATGATCGTCGCGATGGCAACGCCTCTCGCGTCGTGACCCCGCTGCCGATCGATGCGCCGGACGTCGTCGACTTCATCCGTGCCAACCACCGCGTGTTTCTCTTCTGCCGCGACGGCGCCCGACGTCCGATCGGCTATGCCATGCGTTCGGTCGCCTACCGTCCGGCTCACCGCTGGCTCTCCTTCACTACCTACACCAAGAGCGCCAAGGTCCAACACCTGCGCTCGGCTCCCGAGGTCGCATGCTTGATCGGCGACGACGAGGGTTGGGTCTCCGTTTGTGGCCTCGCGCACGTCTACCAACCGTCCGCAGCCGAGGTCGACGAACTCATCGGCGAAAGTTCACCGGACCAACGCGTGCCCGACTCGGTCGTGACGAAGGTCCGCGACCGCCTTCTCAGCGGCAAGCGGTGCCTCATCGGTCTGACGCTCACCGAGGTCCGCGCCGCCGATCTCCCCGATCGACGTGCCTAGTCCGCGCGGCAGCGGCCCGGTTTCCATGGCCGAGGACGAACTAGCCGAGTTCTTGGCGCAGGGGCCGACCGGCGCGATCTGCGTCGTCGACGCCGACGACCAGTTGCTGGCCCTACCGGCGCGGGTGGTCGACTTCGACTCCGCCACAATCGCCGTCACCGTTGACGGCGTGAATGGCGGCGCCACGCAACGCGGTGAGATCCAGGCCTGCGTAGTGGCCGACACCTTCACCGCCTATCGGGACATTCGCGGTGTGATCTTGCAGGGGACAGTGATGTGGCCACCCGCGTCGGATGACGTGGCCACGCTGACAGTTAGCCGCACGCTGACGTTCTCGTTCGTCAACGCCTAGAGGATTGGGCGTCGCCCGGCCCGCGCTGAACCGCGCTCAGGCGTTCTTCACGAGGTGTATCAACGCTGCTACGTCGGCAACGCTGCGCAGCAGATCATTGAGATGAGTACACGTACTGGTACCAGACAGTTCCTGTCGGACCCGGAAGTGCAAGTCCTGCAACGTCATTCCGGCGATTCGCTCGGCGCTGGCAATGGCTCCGGGGCATTCCTGCCACGGCAGCACCCGCGGCGTGGCCCGTGAATCGACGATGACCCCGGTGTCGGCATCCACGACGGCGACCAGGGTGTACTCGTGGATGATCGTCTCCACCCCGTCGCTTCGCACGTAGGTGTCGCGGAACATCGCGTCGATGCCCACCCGTGACGGCGACTCACCCTGGTAGACATCGATGCGGCGCCTGCGGCGCATGGCGTGGCGCGGCAATGCCGCCACTTGGTGCCACGCCCACGAGTCGTCGCCGTGATCGAGGTCGGGAGCCTTTGGGCCGGTGACGATCACAGGATCGCCCGCCTCGAACGACGTCAGCAGCAAACCGCCGGTCGCGAAGCCCGCACACTGGTCGGCGACCGGCAGGTATCCCGACTTCGCGACGTCGCCGAGCAGGTTCGACGCCGACAGCGCATGGCCGGATATCAGCGTGGCGACGGGAACGTCGTCGAGCAGCGTGTAGCGCAGGTCGCGGGCCTCCCGCAGCTCGGGGGCGACCTTGTCGGCCGCGGCGCGGAACCCGCTCATCGCGGGTGCGCCCGCGAGTCGAGACATCGCGGCGACGGCCGGCGTCACCTCGACGTGGCGGACGACGCGGGCGATCAGCTCGATGGTGGCCGAGAGCGTCGCGGAGCCGAGCTCGGTCACCGTGCCATCGGCCGCGGTCCACAGGTCGCGCGCCCGTCCGTTCAGATACACCGGGTCAAGCGAGCCCTCGTCGCGGGTCATGTCGATCGACGTGGTCCGACGCGCGGACCGCGGCCGTCGAGGCGGATTACCGCTTGTGGGCTCGTGTACGCCGTGCAGTGGATGAAGCCCGAAGGGCGGGGAGCCCAGGTCCGTCACCGGATGGACTTTAGCTTTCCGAGGCCGGTCGGAACGCGAAGGTCAATAGCGACTGGCCGCCGTCGGTCTCCAGCGTGGTGGTGGTCGACACCAGAGGCTGGCCGATCCGTAGTTCGGCCGCGGTCGCGTCGACGATCAGCGTCTCCACCAGCACGCCTTCGGCCAGCTCGACGAAGCCCACCACGTAGGGCCGGAATAGGTCGGGGGAGCGATTGCCCTTGTACGGCAGCGGTGGCGGGAACTCCTGGGTGGTGTAGGTGTAAAGCGTTCCCTCGGTGGACAACTCGATCGGCTCGATGTCCTCCTGGATGTCGGGGTCGCCGTCGAAGAGCTCGGGCCGCTCTGCGGGGAACTTCACCGCGCCGGATGAACGCCTGCGCGACGCGAACAGCACCGCACGGTCGCCGTCGACCCGGAACAGTCCCTCGGTGATCAGTGCGGTCATCTCAGGCCACCTCGATGACCATCGCGGCACCCATACCACCGCCGGCGCACATCGACAGCACGCCGATGCCCCCACCGCGCCTGCGCAATTCGTAGATCGCCGAGGTGACCATCCGGGCACCGGTCGCCGCGATCGGGTGGCCCAGGCTGATACCCGAGCCGTAGACGTTGACGATGTCCTCGTCGAGCCCCAGTTCGCGGGCGCACGCAACCGCCTGCGCGGCGAACGCCTCGTTGATCTCGAACAGTGCGACGTCCTCGAGCTTGCGGCCGGCCAGTTCCAGTGCCTTGGGAATGGCGGTGATGGGTCCGCTGCCGGTGCGGTTCGGCGCGACCCCGACCGCGCTCCACGAAAGGATCTGAGCCAGCACGTCGCTCGCGGTGTCCGGGGCGGCGAGTGCCACGACGGCGGCGGCATCATTGATGCCAGAAGAATTGCCGGCGGTCACGGTAAAGCCTTCGATCTCGGGATGCAGCACTTTCAGGCCCGCCATCGACTCCATCGAACTGCCGCGCCGGGGATGCTCGTCTTCGGCGAACGTGATCGTGGTGCCGTCGGCGCGCGGCACGTCGATCGGCACGATCTCGTCGACGAATGAGCCGGCATCGATCGCCTTGACCGCGCGCTGGTGACTGCGCAGTGCCCACTCGTCCTGTGCCTCGCGGGTGATCCCGTACTGCACCGCGCAGTTGTGCGCGACGGTGATGGACATATCCAGCGCCGGTGCGTCGGCGGTCGGCGGATGCGATAGCGGAAACCACTGCTCGTAGTCCTCCGGGGACTTGCCGGTCGTGAAGGCCTTGCGCTTCTGCAATATCGGTCCGGTAGACAGCGACTCCATGCCGCCGGCCAGAATGGCGCGGCTCATGCCTGCCGCGATCTGACCCGCGCCGACGGCGATCGCCGAGAGGCTGGACGCGCACTGTCGGTTGACGGCCAGCCCGGGAATGCCGATCAGGCCGAGGGCCACCGCGATGTAGCGGGCGCTGTCGCCGCCGCCTTGCAGGCTCTCGGCCAGTACCAGGTCGTCGAACTCCGCCGCGTCGAGGCCGGACCGATCCACGACCGCGGCGACGACGGGTTTGGCGAGTTCGATCGCGGGCACGTTGGCCAGCGTGCCTTTGCGCGCCGTTCCGATCGGTGTGCGGGCAGCGGCCACGATCGCTGCGCGTGACGTGGTGGTGGCCATGTGTCTCCCAAGATCGTCAGGGTTCCGAGCCGGTTGCCCGGCGAGCGACGTCAGTCTATACCGTTAAATAGATATCGATATATCAGGCCATGGTGACGACGGGAGCAGTCGGTGAAGGTGATCAAGTCTGTGGACGACGCGCTCGCGACGATCGGGGAGGAACTCGGAGTCAGCCGGTGGGTGGACATCGACCAGGGCCGGATCGATGCTTTCGCCGACGTCACCATGGACCACCAGTGGATCCATGTCGACGTCGAGAAGGCCAAGGCCGAAAGCCCTTACGGTGCAACGATCGCGCACGGCTTCCTCACGCTCTCGCTAATCCCCGGCGTGAGCAAGGACAACTACCGCGTCGAGAACGCCAAGATGGGCATCAACTATGGCCTGAACAAGGTGCGGTTCCTGTCCGCGGTCACTGCGGGCAGCCGCGTCCGGGTCAGGTCCGAGCTCGCGGACGCCACCAAGGTCGCCGACGACACCGTGAACCTGACCGTGCGTCACACCGTGGAGATCGACGGTGTCGACAAACCGGCCGCGGTGGCCGAACTGATCGCTAGGTTCGTCTGGTGACTGGCGGTCCGTTCGACGGAAAGGCCGTCCTGACCGGGGCGGGCAAGTCGCAGGTCGGCCGGCGGCTCGGCCGGACGGGGCTGGACCTCACGCTCGAGGCGGTGCTGCGGGCGATCTCCGATGCCGGGCTGAGCGTCGACGACGTCGACGGGATCGCCAGCTACCCGGGACCGGGCGTGCCCGATGCCGGGTTCTCCGGGGCCACCGTCCAGGAGGTCCGCAACGCACTGGGGCTGCGCTCCCGCTGGTACGTCTCGGCGCTGGAGACCGCGGGCCAGATCGGCCCGGTGATCGAGGCGTGCATGGCGGTCAGTCTCGGGCTGGCCAATCACGTCGTGGTTTACCGGTCGGTGTGGGAGTCCACCGCCGCACAGCAGGCCGGCGGCGGCCGCGCGTCGGTGCTCTTCGGCGGCGGGGAATTACCCCCGCACCTGGAGTGGACGGCGCCCTTTGGCGCACTGTCGGCGGCGAACTGGCTGGCAATGCCCGCCCAGCGCTATATGCACGACTTCGGCCTGACCCGCGAGCATCTCGGCCGCATCGCGATCAACGCCCGCACCAACGCCGGACTCAATCCCGACGCGATCTACCGCGAACCGATGACGATGGACGACTACCTCGGCGCGCGGATGATCTCCGAGCCGCTGTGCCTCTACGACTGCGACGTGCCCTGTGATGGCGCCACCGCCGTGATCGTGTCCCGCCGTGACGCCGCCAACGGTCTGCCGCGGCACCCACTGACGGTGGAGTCCGTCGGGCCCGGAATGTTCGAACGGGCGACCTGGGATCAGCGATCGGACATCACCACGATGGCCGCCCATGATTCGGCTGCCACGCTGTGGGAGCACACCACGCTGACTCCCGCCGACGTCGACATGGCCCAGCTCTACGACGGCTTCTCCTTCCTGACCGTGATGTGGCTGGAAGCGATGGGCTTCTGCGAGCACGGCAAGGTCGGTGAGTTCCTCGGCGACGGTTCGCGTATCGCTCTGGACGGTCCGCTGCCGATCAACACCAGCGGCGGGCAGCTCTCCGGCGGTCGACTGCACGGGATGGGCTTCCTGCACGAGGCATGCGTGCAGTTGTGGGGCGAGGGCGGCGATCGGCAGGCTCCCAACGCCCCAGAGGTGGTGGCGGTCGGCGTGGGCGGTGGACCGGTGGCCGGGTCGATGCTGTTGAGCAGCCGGTAACTGATGTCGATGGCCGCGGTCGACGACATGACGCTCGGTGACATCGTGTCCGACAATGCGGTCCGTT
>Ga0209248_10000167_pt1 | contig 22426 bp, 22 predicted proteins | sample BogFormECP04_OM1_FD_188241 | JGI IMG/M metagenome (GOLD analysis project Ga0209248, IMG submission 188241) | Bog forest soil microbial communities from Calvert Island, British Columbia, Canada - ECP04_OM1 (SPAdes) (version 2) | ecosystem: Environmental > Aquatic > Freshwater > Wetlands > Bog ... | reverse complement strand
GAATGCTTGTCGCATCGTCGTAGCTGCGGCCAGCACTGCGGTCGCGTCGCTGCCGCGAGGCACGCGGTTAGCCACATCCACTGCACGCATTACTTTTCCAAAGGCAGCGCAGACTTTTGCTTTCGCGTCGGCCGTCTGTTGTGCGGTGTAGGCGGGCTTAGGCGGCGGTTGATTGTTGTGCGGCGTCGGCCGGAACCATCCAACGATGCCGACAGCTACACCAATGAGCGCAATCGCGATCGCGATGAACGTAGGCCAACGTGACGGCCGACCGAACGCCGTCGGCGGGGGAGGGCCCCAGTGTGGGCCCGGATCGGAGGGAGGCAGGTCTGACATGCGGCGAATGGTATCGCTGATCGAAAACCTCGGTATTCACCGGCGCGGAGCACCACGACTGATGCCTAAGAGGCTATCGAAAGCCCTTGGCCTGCAAGCTCAGCTGCGTGCCCGCAGCCGCAGCTTGAAGCGAACAATGCCGATGAACACCGCGGCCAACAAAACAAGCATGCCCATGTCGAGCAGCCACGCGCTGCGCACGTGACGCCATAACCGGTCGGCGGGCAGGGCCGCCTCGACGTTGTTCAAATCGACCGTCGACGCCGCGGCGGCGAAACCCCACCGCGCCGGCACCAACCACGACGCCTGATCCAGCAGCAGTCGCCCGGTCACCGGAATGAGGCCGCCGGCCATCACCATCGACACCATGATCGTCACCACCAGCAACGGCAGTACTTGCTCAGTCGAGCGGGCCAGCGACGACAGCGCCAGCCCCACCATCGCCGAGGCAATCGCCGTCAACGCCAGCGTCAGCCACAACTCGATGACGCCGGGCAGAACGCCTCGCCCCAACAGCACCCCGCCATGCGACGGCGCGCCTTTACCAATGGCCATGATGGCCACCATCAAAGCGGTCTCGACCATCGCCGCGCCACTGAACACAAGCACTTTGGCCGTCAGGTAGGCCGACGCCGACAGACCAACGGCGCGCTCGCGCTGGAAAATCATCCGCTCGCCGACCAGGTCGCGCACGGTTAGCGCGGTCCCCATGAACACCGCGCCGATGTTGAGCAGGATCAGGATGTCGATGGGCTCCTCAGGCTGCGCCGGATTGGCGTTCCCGAGCCCGGTGCTGCCGGGCACCGCCAGCGACAACACACCGAGCACGAACGGCAGCAGAGCCAAAAACCCGAAGTAGCCGCGGTCGGCGGTGATCAGCCGGGCCTGACGGCGGGCCAGCGTCCCGACCTGACGCCATCGGCTGCTCTGCGGCGGTCGGCCCAGCGGCGCCGCACCGGCGGTCGGCGACGGCCGGTGCGGCGCAGCGGGATGGCGCGCGAGAAACGCCCGGTGCACACCGTCGGGGTCGGTGCTGACCCGGGCGAAGATGTCGGCCCAGTCGCTGGTGCCCATCGCCGCCGCGATCTGCGCGGGCGGGTCGGCGAAGGCGGTCTTGCCGCCCGGCGCCAGCAGCAGCAGCTGGTCGCACATGCTGACGTAGGTGAGCGAATGCGTGACGACGATGACGACGCGGCCGGCGTCGGCGAGCCGTCGCAGCATCGTCATCACCTGCCGGTCCAACGCCGGGTCGAGCCCCGACGTCGGCTCGTCGAGGATCAGCAGCGACGGGCCGGTCAGCAACTCCATGGCCACCGATGCGCGTTTGCGCTGCCCGCCGGACAGCTTGTCGACGCGAGTTTTCTTGTGCGGCGTCAATTCCAGCTCGTCGAGCACCCGCTCGACCACCTGGCGTCGATCCTCGATCGAGGTGTCGGGCGGCAGTCGCAGTTCGGCGGCGTAACTGAGCGCCTGCTCGACGGTGAGCTGGCGGTGCACCACGTCGTCCTGCGGCACCACCCCGATCCGTGAGCGCATCGAGGCGTACTCGGCGTGCACGTCGTGCCCGTCGAAGGCGACCACGCCGGCGCTGCGCGGCATCGTCCCGCCAATCAGCTTGACCAGCGTGGATTTTCCGGCGCCGGACGGCCCGATCACCGCGGTCAGCGTCCCCGGTTTCGCGGTGAACGACACATCCTCCAACAGCTGGCGCCCGTCGATCGTCAGCGCCAACCCGTGCGCGGTGAGCCCGCTGGTGCGCGACGCCACGGGCTGCGGCACCAGGGTGTTGCCGGTCGCGAGCAGGTCGGTATTGCCGATGGTGACGACGTCGCCGTCGCGCAGCATCGTCGCCCGCGTGATCAGGGTGCCGTTGACGAATGTGCCGTTGCTGCTGTTGTTGTCGCGGATTTCGAGGCCGGCCGGACTGATCGACAGCACCGCGTGCACGCGGGAGGCTAGCGCGTCGTCGACGACGACGGTGTTGGTCTTGGCGCGACCGACCGTCGCCGAACCCGGTGAACTCCCTGTCCGCGGCGGGGGCGTTGCCCGCCAGCTGTCGCTGATCGGCCGGCGCAGGTCCGGTCGGCTCGGAGGGGGTTGCGGTGCGGTCGGACGAATCGGCGGCCGCGTCTGCGTTCGCGTCGGGGGCGGCGGCGGGCCCGCGGGCCGGAACACGGCCGTCTTCGGGCTCGAGCCGACGGTCTCATCGGGTATAGGCTCGGGCGTCCGCGGGTTGCGGGGTCCGGAGGTCGGCGCCGCCGCGGCGACGCGGAATGTCAACTGTGGCCCATGCGGGCTGCCCAGGGTGATGGTCAGGCGGTCGTGGATAGGCACCAAGGTGGCGCGCGAACCGGCGATGTAAACGCCGTTTTGGCTTTTGTCAACGACGACCCACTGCGAGCCGTCGAACCGCAGGATCGCGTGCGCCCGCGATATCAGCGTGAGGTCGTCAGGGTTGATGTCGTGGAAGCAGATGTCGCAGCCGCGGTCGCGCCCCACGATGACGTCCCGGTCGACCGGAAACGTGTACATCGCCGATCCCATCCAGACCGTCAATGGCGGCACGCCGACACCGCTCGCCGCGGCGAGCTTTGTCGTATCGCCGCCGCCCGGCGGCGTGCGGCTGCGATCTGTCGGTGTCATCCACTGCTTTCTATACCCGGGGATCCTGTATGCGACGCATACGAACATATCGCCGCAGCCAGCAGCGACGACAGATCCGCGTTGAGTCGCGCCCCCGCGGTGATCGTTTCGAAGCTAAACCTTTACTTGACGTTGGCAATGTTCAGGATTGACCATAAAACGGTGCGCCGACTGCTGGGTTCGCTGTGCGCTACGGTGTGCACCGCATTTGTCACCCTGGCGACAGCTCCAACGGGTGGTGCAGTCGGCGCACCTTGGTTTGCCCCCTCTGTAGGCAACGCGACGCAGGTAGTTTCCGTCGTCGGAGTTGGCGGTTCGAACGCAAAACTGGACGTCTACCAACGTGGCGCCGCGGGCTGGGAGCCGGTCGCGGCGGGCATACCGGCGCATGTCGGATCGGCAGGCCTTGCGCCGCAAGCCAAAAGCGGGTATCCGGCTACCCCGATGGGGGTGTACTCGTTGCCGTTCGCATTCGGGACTGCACCCAATCCCGGTAGCGGCCTGCAGTACGTCCAGGTCGGGTCCAACCACTGGTGGAGCGGCGACGACAACAGCCCGACCTTCAACACGATGCAGGTCTGCCAGAAAGCTCAGTGTCCGTTCGACACCGGAGCGAGTGAGAACCTCGAGATTCCGCAGTACAAGCATGCGGTGGTGATGGGCGTCAACCCAAATCGTCAGCCGGGCAAAGGCGCTGCATTTTTCTTCCACACCACCGACGGCGGCCCGACCGAGGGCTGTGTGGCGATCGACGATGCCAAGCTGGTGCAGATCATCCAGTGGCTGCGGCCCGGCGCCGTCATCGCGATCACCCAATAACCGAGAACCGCAAACGAATTCAGGCTATGGCGTTACCGGGCCGCACCTTGAAGTCGAGGTTCGCCAACGACATCGTCGCGTCGTAAGTCCGGTCATACCCCGTGGCGCTGATCCGCCATCCACCGGCGGTGCGGCGATAACGATCGCGGTAGAACCCGGCACCGATCAGCATGAAGTTGAACTCGGCCACGATCACGCGGTCCTGCAGATACCAGATGCCGGACGCCTCATCCCCGGTCACGGTGATCTCCGGGTGAGTCACCCGGTGCTCGGTGATGACGCCCGGGCCCAGCGACGAGCGCATGAACTCGACGAGGTCGTCGCGATTGGTGAAGTGGTGCTCCTCACCGAGCGACGACCCGTAGTCGCCCTTGACGTCCTCGGTGAGCGTGTCGGCGAAGTCGTCCCAATGTTTGGTGTCCAGCCCGCGCAGATAGCGGTACTTGATCAGTTCGATTGCTGCAACGTCGGCGAGGTATTCGTCATGGCCCATCAGGTCATCTCAGCACACGCCGGCGGGGACTCGTCGTGCAGGTAAGGGTGACCATATCGATCAGCGCCCGTCGCTCCCGTTGCCAGTCGACGGCGGTGCCCACGATCATCTGCGCCAACACCACGCCCCGCAGCGTCGCCCAAATAACCTCGGCGACACCATCATTCGACGGATCGTCGGTGATCAATCTGCCGAGCTCGGCGATCGCCGAATTCATTTCCAGCAGGTGCTGTCGTGAGGCCCCGCCCGGCCCGCCGCGGTTGGCCCGCAGGATTTCAAACGCCGCCATCGACGTCGGACTGCTGTAACAACTCCACGCGGTATCGACGACGACCTCGATGCGCTCCCGCAGCGGCAGTGCACTGACGTCGGCTGAAGACAGACTTTCCAGCAGCTTGGCGACGCCCTCGTCGACGACGGCCATCAGCAAGCCGTTGCGGTCGCCGAAGTGATACTGGATCACCCCCCAGGTAACGCCCGCGCGTTCGGCGACATGTTTGGCGGTCGCGGCGGCGAACCCCTCTTCCACAATGCAGCGGACCGTCTCGTCGATGATCTTCGCCCGGGTGTCATCGCCGCGTTTGCGCGGCGCGTTGGTCCGTCGAGTGGGGCTGACGGGCCCGCGTGGTTTCTGGCCTGCGGAAATAGACATTGTTGACTTTATAACATAGTCGCGACTATTTTTGGTGCCGTGACCCACTCCCGCTACGCACAGCTGTCCCGCCAGGAGCTGGCGGTCTTGGTCCCCGAGCTGCTGCTGATCGGGCACATGATCGATCGCTCCGGCATGGCCTGGTGCATCCAGGAATTCGGCCGCGAGGAGATGGTGCAGATCGCCATCGAGGAGTGGGCCGGCGCCAGCCCGATCTACACCAAGCGGATGCAGCGGGCGCTGAACTACGAGGGCAACGACGTGCCCACGATCTTCAAGGGCCTACAACTCGACATCGGCGCGCCGCCGCAGTTCATGGACTTCCGCTACACCATCCATGACCGCTGGCACGGCGAATTTCACCTCGACCACTGCGGCGCGCTGCTCGACGTGGAGCCGATGGGTGACGAGTACGTCTTCGGCATGTGCCACACCATCGAGGACCCGACGTTTGACGCGACCGCGGTGGCGACCAACGCGCGCGCGCAGATGCGGCCCATCCATCGGCCACCGCGGGTTCCGTCCGACCGGCAACCGCACTGCGCGTGGACCGTCGTCATCGATGAGTCCTATCCGGAAGCCAAGAGTATCCCGGCGCTGGACATCGTCGCGCAAACCCGCGCTGCCACCTGGGAACTCGACGGGATCGATCGGTCCGACGAAGGATTGGCCGACTATTCGGGCCCGCTGGTCTCCGACCTGGACTTCGGCGCGTTTTCGCATTCGGCGTTGGTGCGCATGGCCGACGAGGTCTGCCTGCAGATGCACCTGCTGTATCTGTCCTTCGCGGTCGCGGTGCGAGCCCGCGCAGGGTCGGATGCCGACCTGGCCGCCTCAGTGGGAACCCGCCAGCTGATCGGCCTGGCCGGGCTCGGTGCCGAGCGCATCCACCGCGCGTTGTCACTGCCCGGCGGGATCGACGGCGTGCGACGGGTTTTCGAGTTGCATCCGCTGTTCAACCCGCTCGGCTATGTCAATGCGGAGACCTCGGACCAGCTGCATGTCCACCAGTCGCCGGCCCATGACGACGCTTCGTGGATCTCGCTGTGCTCGCCGGATTCGGTGCAGCCGTTGCAGGCGATCGCGACCGCTGTGGATCCGAATATCGCCGTCCGGATCACGGGCACCGATACCGACTGGACGGCCGAACTGTCCGAAAACAAAACTGCCGCAACCGAGCTGCCGGAGGTGGCGGTGGCCAAATTCAGCGGCGGATCGACTTTCCAGTTCGAGCCTAGGCGATCGCTGCCGCTGACGGTGGTGTAACGCCGGCCCGATCTGTCAAGACATCGGCCGTATCACTTCGGTGACACAACCGCATCGAGCGCATACCAATCAGATTGCGCCCGACCGTCATAGCGCGCCCACGGTTATGGTTAACCCTGGCCACCGACCGCAATCGACGAAGGTATTCGCTTTATGTATGACCCGTTGGGGTTATCGATCGGGACCACCAATCTAGTCGCGGTCCGCAAAGGGAACTCACCCGTCTCGCGTCGCGCGGTGTTGACCCTTTTTCCCGATCGCGCACCGGAACTCGGGGTGCCCGTGGAGGACCCGGATGGGTCCGACACCGGCACATTGATGACCGGTTTCGTCGAGCGGGTCGGTGGGTCGAACAGTCTGATGTCTGCCGACGGGTCGAAGCATGACCCTGCACTGTTGCTGGTCGAGGCCCTCGACGCGTTGATCACCGAGGCCGGTGGGGATGCGTCGACGTCTAACATCACGATTGCCGTTCCCGCGCACTGGGAACCGCAAGCCCTGCGGACACTGCAGGATGCGTTGTGCACACATGCCGACTTCGTCCGGGGCGGCATGTCACCGCGACTGGTCTCGGATTCCGTTACCGCGTTGACGGCGTTGAATTCCGATGACCGCCTGCCTGTCGACGGTGTGGTGGCGCTACTCGACTTCGGCGGAACCGGCACCAGCATCACGCTGGCCGACGCCGCGTCAGGCTTTACCCCGATTACCGACACGGTGCGCTACCCCGAATTCTCCGGCGACCTCATCGATCAGGCTCTGCAGGTTCATGTGCTGGACAATGTCGGTCGCAGCAAAGGCGTCGATCCCGCCAGCACGGGCGTCGTCGGACAGTTCGGCAATCTGCGAGAAGAATGCCGGCTGGCCAAGGAGCGGCTGTCCGCCGAGACGGAGACCGAGCTGGTCGTTGAACTGGCGGGGCAGCGTGCCACCGTCCAGGTGAGTCGAGCCGAACTCGAGAGCCTCATCGAAAATCAACTCAGCGGCGTCCTCTCGGCATTCGATGACATGTTGCGGCGCAGCAGAGTTCGCCGCAGAGACGTCGCGGCGGTGGCGATGGCCGGCGGCTGCGCCAAGATTCCGATTGTCGCCCAGCGCCTTTCGGCTCACACCAAAGCATCGGTGGTGACCGCCGTTCAGCCCGCCCTCGCCATGGCCGTTGGCGCGGTGATGCTCTCGGCGCGACAGCCGATCGAGCAGCAAGAGGGCGACGGGCTCGAATCGACGACGATGGCCGCGATGGTGGGTGCGTCCACCGGCAGCCTCGCGGCGTCTACCGGCAGTTTCACCGCATCGACCGACACCCTCGGTGCGTCCACCGGGACGTTCGGGGTGCCCACGGGCGGTGCGTTTTTCGAGGACCCGTCGGAAACGATGCACCAGTTGGCCTGGTCGGAGGCCGACGACTCCGATAACGAACCGGTGGTCTATACCGGTGAGCCTTACGACGACGACGCCCGCTCGACACCGTCTCAGCTGCTGCAACTGCCCAAAATTGAGCTGCCCGAGGAGCCGCGCGGTGGAAGTCGTTTCCCGCAACTGTTTTTGGGAGTCGCCGCGCTGGTCTCGATGGTCGCCATCGGCGGTGTGGCATTTTCGCTGACCAGCTCAACCAGCCTGCCGGCGCCACCGGCGCCGGCACCCACCAGCACGTCGGCCGCGCCGCCGCACCAACCCAGCTCCAACCTGCCGTCGCCCAGCCTCCCATCGCCAAGCCCGCTGCCGCCACCGCCTCCGAGCAGCGAGCCGTCAGCCGCCGTCGCGCCGCCGGTCACCAGCGAGGCTCCGCCGCCGCCTCCGCCGCCACCACCGGTGACAACGACGTATCAGCCGCCGCCCCGCACCACACAGCAGGCGACCAGCACGACCCCGACCACGACCACCACAACCCCGACCACGACCCCGACGACCGCACCGCCGCCGCCCAGCACGACGGTGAGCACGTCGCCGTCGGAAGTGATGACGACGACGTACTTGAAGCTCCCGTTCGTGCCAGTCCCGATACCGGTTCAGGTGCCCGAGGGGACGGGCGGCACGAACCAGCAGCCGCAGAGTCCCTATCAGCCGCAGAGTCCCTATCAGCCGCAGAGCCCCTATCAACCGCAGAGCCCCTATCAGCCGCAGTATCCGTACGGCGGCGGGGGGTACGGCTACTAGGCGTGGCGCAAGTCGCCCGTTATGCGCACACTGGTGTTATTGAGTGAGCTGCCAGGAGGCCGCAATGGACGACAACGGTCGGTTCGGATTCGATCCCGAAGACTTCGATCGAGTGTTCCGCGATGCCAGCGAGGGACTTCGCGAGGCATTCGACGGGATCAGCCGGTTTTTCACCATGCCCGGTGACCGGGCCGGGTGGTCCGGCCTGCTCGAAGACCTGGCCCGGCGCACGCGGACCAGGCCGGAAACCGCCGGCGAGGCCGGCGATGGTGTGTGGGTGATCTACACCGTGAGCGACGACGGCGGCGCCCGCGTCGAAGAGGTGTACGCCGCCGAACTCGATGCGCTGCGTGCAAACCAGAGCAACACCGACGCAGGCCGCAAAGTCCGATTCCTGCCGTACGGCATCGCCGTCAGCGTCCTGGACGGCTCACAAGGCTCAGAGGAAACGCCGTAACGCCTGATCCAACATCAGTGCGACCGGAATAACAGGACACACTCGGGGGTACAGCGCAACAATGTTGACCATGTGCCTTCGCCAAATCGCTCGTCTCGTTGCTGCTGTGCTGATGACCACCTGCGGGCTGCTGAGCGCACCCATCACCACCGCGGCCGCGCAACCATGTCCCGACGTCGAGGCGGTATTCGCCCGCGGCACCGGTGAGCCGCCCGGTGTCGGCGGGATCGGCGAGCCGTTCGTCGACTCGCTGCGCTCGGCGATCGGTGCCAAGTCGCTCGACGTGTATCCGGTGAATTACGAAGCCAGCAGCGATTTCGGCGACCGTGTCCAGTTCGCCCAGAGCGTCGTCGACGGGATCAAAGACGCAAGTGGTCACATCGAGGCGACCGCGGCGAACTGCCCCAAGACCCGGATCGTGCTCGGCGGATACTCCCAGGGTGCGGCCGTCGCCGGTTTCGTCACGTCGGCGTCCATACCAGCGGGGGTACCGGCCGAGTACCTCGAGTTTCTGCCCAAGCCGATGCCGCCGGAGATTGCTAACCACGTCGCCGCGGTGACCCTCTTCGGAAAGCCGTCGGCTGAGTGGCTGCAAAACTACGGGGCACCGGCGATCGCCATCGGCCCGCTGTATGCGCCCAAGACCGACGACTTGTGCGCGCCCGGGGACACGATCTGCAACGGCGATCCCGGTGGGGCGCCGAGCTTCGCGCACGCTGAATACCCAGCCAACGGCATGACCGCCCAAGCCGCGGATTACGCCGCGAGCCATCTGTAGCGTCAGTCGGGTTGGCTCGCCATGATCGTCGCGAACAACTCGCTCATCTCGTCAGCGGGACCGCGCGGCACCGTGTAGTCGGTGTCATCGCGGATCTCCGCGAAATGATCGCGGACAGCCTCCATCGATAGCGCGGGACTGTAGAAACCCTTCGTCCTGCCGATGAAGAACCGCGCGACGTTTCCGGCGCCCACCGTGTAGATCTCCCCGGAAACCGGGCAGTCCCGGTGCGTCAGAAACGCCACCACCGGAGCGACCAGGGCCGGGTCTAGCTTCTGAAGGTATTGCGCGGCAAGGTCATCCAAGATTGCCTGCGCCGATGCGTTATTTTCGAGATCCGTCTGGCCCGTGGCGCTCTCCATGGAGTGTGCCAGCATCCGCGTGTAGGCGATCGGGGCGATGGCGTTGACCTTGATGTCGTGGTCGGCTCCTTCGGCGGCCAGCACCCGGGTCAAGCCGATCAACCCGGTCTTGGCGGCGCCGTAGTTGCTCATCCGCTCGGCGCCCAGGATTCCGGCGGCAGAGCAGGTATTCACGATGCGGCCGTAGCGCTGCTCGCGCATCACTTTCCATGCCGGCCTGGTCACATGGAACGCGCCCTTCAAGTGCACGTCCAACAGGGGTTCGAACCTATCGGCGGTCATGTCCTCGAACGGCGCGTCGGAGACGATGCCCGCGTTGTTGATCACGATGTCCACTCGTCCCCACGTGCGCAGGGCGGTCTCGATGATCGCCTGTCCGCCTTGAGGACTCGTCACGCTATTGGTGTCGGCGACGGCTTCACCGCCCTGCCGGCGTATCTCCTCTGCGGCGGCGTTCGCCGCGTCGATGTCCGCGCCCGCTCCGGTCACCGAACCGCCGGTGTCGTTGACGACGACGCGCGCACCGCGCGATGCCAGCAGCAGCGCGTACTGCTTGCCCAACCCACCACCGGCACCGGTGATCACCGCAACCTGATCGTCGAACCGCATGTCATTGAGACTCACCACGTGACCGGTAGCTCTTTCATGCCGTAGATGTCGGAATCTTTGAACTGCAACTCATCCGGCGATACCGCCAATCTCAGTCCGGGCAGGCGCCGGGCGAGTGTCGCGAACGCGACTTGCATTTCGACGCGAGCCAGGTTGGCCCCGATGCATTGGTGGACTCCGTAGCCGAAGCCCACATGCCCGCGGGTGTTGCGGTCGATGTCGAAAGCCTCTGGATTCTCGACGAATTCGCTATCCCAGTTTCCGGCGGGCAAATTCATCAACAGTCTGTCGCCGGCACGGATCGACTGACCGCCGATCGTGAGGTCTTCGGTCGCTATCCGATCCACTTGGGCGTGCACGATGGTGAGATAGCGCATGAGCTCTTCGATCGCGTTCGCGATCACCGCTGGATCGTCGGTTTGGCCGAGCCGTTCGAACACATCCCGATGCTGAAGCAGCGCAACAGTTCCCAACGAAATCATGTTGGCTGTCGTCTCGTGTCCGGCTTGCATCATGATCACGCCGTTCATCGCCGCGGTCTCGCGGCTGAGTTGGCCGGTCGCGACGTAGTCGGTGACAAGGCGGCTGATCAGGTCGTCGCCGGGCTCGGCCTCTTTGCGCCTCACCAACTCCTGTATGTAGGCGAACATCGTCGCGAAGGCCTGCCCCTTTTGCTCTTCGGACGTCCTGGTGTCCAGTCCGAGCGAGGTGTTGTATTGAAACAAACCGAGATCTTCCGGCGGCACGCCCAGCAGCAGCGCGATCACCAATGACGGCATTGGCAAGGCGAAGTCGCGCACGATGTCGGCGGGCGGCCCGTTCTCGATCATCGTGCCGAGGAATTGGTCGACCATCTCCTGAATCTGTGGCCGCATCGCTTCGGTGCGCCGGAAGGTGAATTGGCTGGTCATCATCCGCCGCAACCGATGATGCTCGGGATCGTCGATGCGGGCGAAGATCACCGGCGTGCCTTCATCGCTCGACGGTTTGATCGAGGACGCGATGGTGTCCGCGGACAGTCGCGGGTCAACCAGTGCGGCCCTGATGTCCTGGTAGCGGCTGACTGACCAGACCGGTAGGCCGCCCCACATTGCCCGTCGCAGGCCGGGCTCGTCGCGCCACTGCGCGAATTCGGGCGGGGGTGCAAGAGGGCATCGGGCCTCCCGCGAGGCGGGGATGACCGGAAGCTCGGTCGCGGAGCGGGAGTCGGAAGTCGTTGCCGTCACAGGCGTTTCCTCATAAGTGTCAGGTGGCTGCCAATTACCGAGCGTAGAACCCGGCTGATTGGCAGTCAACTGTCAGTTACGCTGGCCTTATGACCGCAGTGAGCGATCGGCCGTTGCGAGCGGACGCAGCGCGCAACGCCGAACGGATTCTGCGGGCGGCGCGGGATGTCTACGACGAGCAGGGGCCCGAGGCGCCGATCGAGGCGATCGCCCGCCGCGCCGGAGTGGGGGAGCGAACGCTCTATCGTAGGTTTCCGACCAAGGCCGACCTGATCCGGGCCGCGCTTGATCAGTCCATCGCCGAGCACCTCACGCCGACGATCGCGGCTGTCCGGCATGCCGATGACCCACTGCGCGGCCTCGCCCAACTGATTGACGCGGCGATATCGCTGGGCGCGCGCGAACACAACCTGCTGACCGCGGCGCGCAGGGCCGGCTCGCTCACCCCCGACATCTCGACCGAGCTGTATGACGCGCTCAACGAGCTTGCCCGACGAGGCCAGCAGGCCGGCGTCGTCCGTGCCGACCTGGTCGCCGACGACCTGCCGCGGGTGATCGCGATGCTGCACAGCGTGCTCTGGACGATGGATTCCGACAGTGACGGCTGGCGTCGCTACGTCGCGCTGTTACTCGACGCGATATCGGTCGGCGAACGACGGCCACTGCCCCCGGCGGGCGCTCTTCGTTTTGCGCCGGCGTCGACCAGCTGGCCGTGAAGCGTGGGGCCTGCACCGCGGCCGTTATCTGATCGTGACTATTTCTTGATTTGCCCTTAAGCTGCTTGCCGTGGGACGCCATCGATTAGCCAGCAACCGGCGGAAATCCCCGGTCGTCGTGGCTGCAATTGCCGCCCCCTCCGCCGTTTTATTTGCCCTCGGCGGAAGCTGTCACCAATCCACCCCGGTCAGCGAGGCCGATTCGGTTGCTGGTGCCGCTGCGCCGTGCTGCTTGCAGGTCACCGCGGCCGCACCGAGCCCGTCGTCCTGGGCTCCGTCCACTGCTGTGAGCACCGCTCCCGGTGAGGTGCTGCCGGCATCGAGGGCATCACGATGGCGAGTGGTTGCCAAAAATGTCCCGCAGATGTTGCCCGTGGGGGTCGCTCCCGAGCGCGGCCTGCAGGTCAAGACGATTCTGGCCGCTCGCAGTATCAGCGCGGCGTTCCCCGAGATCAAGAGCATCGGCGGCGTTCGACCGGACTCAAAGAGATGGCATCCGCAGGGTTTGGCGCTCGACGTGATGATTCCCAACCCCAGTAGCGCCGCGGGGATAGCGCTCGGAAACGAGATAGTGGCCTTCGCGCTGAAGAACGCGAGTCGATTCGCGTTGCAAGACGCTATCTGGCGCGGCACCTACTACACCCCCAGCGGGCCGTCGGGATCTGGCTACGGCCACTACGACCACGTCCATATCACCACCCACGGCGGTGGATACCCCACCGGCGGGGAGGCCTACATCCGCTAACCGCGGACCGACTCACCGCGTTTCGGTAACGCCGCCCGCGCCCGGGTGTCAGGTGGAAAACTTGCCCTCGCTGACATGGCAGACCGGGTTGAGATGAGGCCGCCCGGAGCGTCGACCGGCACGACCTGTTCCTAGTTGGCGTTAGCGCGCAGGGGGCACAGAGGAGGAGGTAATGAGCGCAACGCCAATTAGTGCGTTTTTCGCGGCAAGTTCGATCGTAGCAGGATCGGTAATTTCAACTCCGATTAGTAACGTCTTTCATTGGGACTATGCGTTGACCAGCGAAGCAATGGTAATTGATCCAGTAGTAAATCAAGAGTGGACCGACGCAGCCACTAGCTTGTACCTCGACCCACTCGGGTTTAACGGTGTGGCGACGACGCTCACCATACCAGAGGTAATAGCGGGGGATGACTTACAACAAGCTGTTGGGGTTGGTGTGCAAGATTTAGTAAACGCCGTTGAAACCCAATATAATGCGGGGGCGATCGATGCTGCTGACCCGCTCTACATATTCGGTTACTCCCAAAGCGCCGTCGACGCGTCATTGGCTGAGCAGCAACTTGCGCACGATGGCGTCCCTACTGCTGATCTGCACTTTGTTCTGGTGGGCGATAGCGCATCCGCAGAGGGAGGGTTCCTGAATACTTTCGTGGAGTCACTTCCAACATGGTTGCAGCCATTCGCTACTGAGACCCTTGAAAGCTTTGGGCTCGGCGATGTACTGGGTGCCACTACTCCTGACGACTTCTACCCAACCGACGTCTACACACTGTCGGGAGATGGTTGGGCAAATTGGGATGGTGGCGCCAACTTACTTGGCATGTTCAGCACCCACCTCGAATATCTTGGTCTGACCACAGCCGACGTCAACTCTGCCACCCTGTCGGTAGTGGACGGTCTAACCGACTACTACACCATAAACAGTGCCGACGTTAATGGCTTGGAAGCATTATGGGAGGGATTCATGATAGCGGTCAGCGTTTTCTGAACGCGATAGCCGTCCGCCGGGTTACGGCGCAGCCGGCCCGGTCAGCAACTGCCGGATCACGGGCGCGGCCCAGCGGCACAGTTCCTCGCGGCTCAGGTTCGCCACCGGCGGATTCACCAGCACATAGCGAGTGATCGCAAGCCCGATGACGAAGGCGCCGGTCAGGCCTGCCCGCTGGACGGGATGGTCCGGCGTGGCGGTGATCAGCTTGGGCGCGATCTGTTGCGCGAACACCTGCCGCAAGGCGTCGGCCGCCAGTTGGCTCGTCATCGCCGCGCGCAACAGCGCGACGAACGTCTCGTCTTCTTCCCACACCGCGAAGAATCGCTGCAGCAGAATGTTCGCGACGTCGTCGGGATCAAGGCCCGACAGATCGGGCAGTTCGATCGCGAAATCGGCCGCTGCTGCGAACAAGTTCTGCTTGCTGCCGAAGTAGCGGATCACCAGCGCCGCATCCACGCCCACGTCCGCGGCGACGGCGCGCAAGGTCGTGCGTTCATATCCTTCGGCCCCGAAGCGGCGACGCGCCGCCGCCAAGATGTCGGCGCGGGTTCGGCTGGCGTTGCGAGGTCGTGCCGTGGTCACGTCGGCGCCGGCCCCACCAGCAGCTGACGAAAGACCGGGCCGGCCCACCGGCTGAGTTCCTCACGGGTGAGGTCGGCCACCGGCGGATTGGCGAGCACCGATCTGGTTGCGGCAAGGCCGATCACGAACGCGTCCGTCACTGCGATGCGCTTCATGTGGTTGTCCGGGGTGACACCCATCAGGGTGGGTGCGACGTGGGTGGCCAGCGTCTCGTTCAATGTATCGGCGGCAACCCGGCTGGTCATTGCCGCGCGCAACAAGGCCAGGAACGCGTGATCGTCCTCCCATACCGCGAAATACCGCGGCAGCAACATGTCCGCGATGTCATCGGGGGCGGCGCCCGAAAGGTCGGGTAAATCAATCCGGAATTCGGTGGCCGTCGCGAACAGGTCTTGCTTGCTGCCGAAGTAACGGATCACCAACGCCGCATCGACTCCGACATCCGCGGCGATAGCGCGCAACGTGGTGCGCTCGAACCCCTCGGCCGCGAATCGACGGCGCGCGGCGGCCAAGATGTCGGCCCGCGTCTGAGCGGCATCGCGAGGGCGGGTCTCAGGCATCCTGAAACTGTATATGTCACCCGCTGTTGACAGCGGCCGAGGGCGGGAGTATCTTCCAAGTCACCGACTGTTGACAAAAGTCATCGGCCGTTGAAGTTAGTTTCACGCAGGGCGGGCGGTCGTCATGGCTGGAGGCATTCGGACGGGCATCGCAACCTACCGCTGCGCGACTTGTGGCTCAGATCGAACCATTCGGCGGTCGGCGTCGTGATACCTGCGAGGGCGTCTTCTGGCCCGGATTCGCACAATCCGTGGCTATTGCTGGTAGGCGCTGAAGCGGCTGGCCCGATCTGGATCGGGGACAGCGGTAGATGTGCCGTCCACGTGCCGAGGGGTCACGTGGGCGACACCCCAAATCAAACGCGGCAACGACGCCGGCCAGGAACGCGTACGGAGAAAAGTGAGTAAACATGTCACAGTCATTGAGCCGCAAAAATTTTCGTAGTCAACGTGCCGGGAGCGTCATCGCCGGTGTGCAGGGTGCACTGCCGGAACATCGGTATGCCCAGAGCGAGATCACCGAGATGCTCGCCGCGCTACCGGCTTTCGACGGATGCGAGGACATCCTGCGAAAGCTACACGCGAGCTCCAAGGTCGACAGCCGCTACCTGGTGAGGCCTCTCGAGGAGTACCCTTCGCTGACCGACTTCGGCGACGCGAACAACATCTTCATCGAGAATGCGGTGGAACTCGGTTGTGCGGCACTGACGGCGGCGCTCGATGAAGCGGGATTGCGACCGCAGGACATCGACGTCATCTTCTCGACCACCGTCACCGGTATCGCCGTTCCATCGGTGGACGCTCGCATCGCTTCTCGGTTGGGACTGCGACCGGATGTGCGGCGGGTGCCGTTGTTCGGGCTGGGCTGCGTCGCAGGTGCTGCTGGAGTGGCCCGACTCAACGACTACTTGCGCGGCGCGCCCGACGACGTCGCGGTCTTGGTGTCGGTCGAGATGTGCTCGTTGACCTACCCCGCGGCCGGCCGCTCGATAGCCAGCCTGGTTGGCACCGCTCTGTTCGGCGACGGTGCTGCGGCGGTGGTCTCTGTCGGCGAACGGCGGGCCGAGAAGATCGGCGCCGCGGGCCCGGACGTCCTCGGATCCCGGAGCCATCTCTACCCCGACTCTCAAAACACGATGGGCTGGAACGTCGGTTCCACCGGATTCGGCCTCATCCTTTCGCCGGATGTCGCGACCGTCGTCGAGAAGTATCTGCCCGACGACGTCACGAAGTTCCTTAAGGCACACGGTTTGAAGATCGCCGATATTCCTACCTGGGTGAGCCATCCCGGTGGCCCGAAAGTCATCGAGTCGATCGTCGACTCACTCGGGTTGCCCGACGATGCACTGGAATTGACGTGGCGCTCACTCAGCGAGGTCGGCAATCTCTCGTCGGCGTCGGTGCTGCACGTGTTGCGCGACACGATCGCCAAGCGTCCAGCCGCGGGCAGCCCCGGGGTCATGATGGCAATGGGTCCCGGCTTCTGCTCGGAACTCGTGATGCTGCGCTGGCGGTGACGTCCTGATGACCTGGTATCTGTTGTTGATCGGCGCGGTCGCCGTCGAGCGACTGGCCGAGGTTGTTGTCGCAGAACGTCATCGGTCTGTGAGCAAAGAGCGCGGCGGCGTCGAGTTCGGCGCCGGGCACTACCCGGCGATGGTCACACTCCACACGGCTCTGCTCGCGGGATGCCTGCTCGAGCCGGTTCTGTTGCACCGCCCGTTTATCCCGGCGCTGGGTTGGCCGATGCTTTTGATCGCGGTTGCAGCACAAGCGCTGCGCTGGTGGTGCATCACCACATTGGGTTACCAGTGGAACACCCGGGTGATCGTGATACCGGGTGCGGAACGGATTACCGGCGGCCCGTATCGCTTTCTGCCTCATCCGAACTACGTCGCGGTGATCGCTGAGGGCATTGCACTGCCGCTGGTCCACACTGCGTGGATCACGGCGCTGGTGTTCACGATTCTCAACGCGGTCTTGTTGAGAACACGAATCCACGTCGAAAACCGTGCACTGGCGAGCTTGGCATGATCGACCTCCTCGTCGTCGGAGGGGGCCCGGCCGGACTGGCCACCGCCATCCACGGCGCCAACGCCGGACTGGAAGTGGTCGTCGTCGAAAGGCGCAGCGGACCGATCGACAAGGCCTGCGGTGAAGGCTTGATGCCGCATACGCTGCGGCACCTGGAACGGCTTGGCGTGCACCCGCACGGCAAGCCGTTCCGGGGGATCAGCTACCTCGACGGCGACCGGCAGGTCGACGCGCTATTCAGCCATGGCGCCGGGCGCGGCGTACGCCGAACCGTGCTACACGGCGCGCTCCTCGACGCTGCCGCCAGTGTGGGCGTGCGGATCTGCCATGACGAAGTGGGTGAGATAAGCCAAGACGCGACGTCTGTCCGCGCCGGGCAGTGGCAAGCGCGCTACCTGGCCGCCGCCGACGGGCTGCATTCACCGATCCGCCGGTCCCTGGGCCTGGAGCGACCGAGCCCAGGGGCCCGAAGGTGGGGCATCCGACGCCACGTGCGGACGACGCCGTGGTCGGACTTCGTCGAGGTGCATTGGGCGCCGGGCGCCGAGGCCTACGTAACACCGATCGCCGACGACTGCGTGGGCGTAGCGGTGTTGAAGTCTCGTCGCGGTGGATTCGATTCCCACCTCGCGGAGTTCCCCGGTCTGCGAGATCGAATCGAGGGCCGGCCGCACGAGCCGGATCGCGCGGCCGGGCCGCTGCGCCAACGGGTTTCGAATCGGGCGGCAGGTCGGGTTCTGCTGGTCGGCGATGCGGCGGGCTACGTCGACGCGCTCACCGGCGAGGGCCTCGGCCTGGCCTTCGGTGCGGCGGAGCTGCTGGTGAAATCGGTTGTCGGGCAATGCCCTGAGAACTACGACCGGCAGTGGCGCCAGATGACGCGGCGTTATCGGATGCTGACCGCGGGGTTGCTTCAGGCGAGCGCCTTGCCGTCCGTGCGGACGCGCATCGTGCCGGCCGCAGCGGCGATGCCGACCGTCTTCACCGGCCTCGTCAATCTGCTTGCACAATAAGCCTTCAGATCTCTGGCGCGACAACGCTTGCCAGGGTAGGGGGCATCACGCTTTCAGGAATCTCGCGGGTAGTGCTACCGAGCGCGTTTTCGCGCGTAACGACGTAGGTGTAGCGATCTGCGCCGGGATCGGCGGCGAGCGGTTCGGTGCTGTCGAGGAGCGTTTCCAGTAGGTGGCGATCGTCAGGATCCATCGCGTCACCATCGATGCGGCCGGAGGCCTTCAGGCCGGCGAAGCCGCCACGTCGCTCAATGAAGTAGTGGTCTGGGTGTTGCATCGCTGTGCCTCGATCGTCCTGGTTCGACAAGCGCTCACACAGAGGTGTCGGCCGATGGAATGCCGACTCGCGTCCATGCGTCGTCCACCCCACGATAGACGTTGGTATCTCGGGGAAACAGCGATCTGGCGGCCGCACGCGTGAGGGCGGCGAACTCGCTCATCGTCATGAGCCGATGAGCCTTCGGGCTGGTCAGCGCCGCATACCAGACTTTGCCGGCCTGTTCCCACGATCGTCCACCGATTGACTTCGCTGCGAGGTAGAAGGCGTGGTTCGGGATGCCACTGTTTTCGTGCGGGTCTCCTCCGGATATGTAGTCGCGGTACTGCGACGGTTGCGGCGACAGGCAGTGTCGGGAGCCGGGTTGAGCCATGTCGCGCAGGCACGTGTAGCCCTTGGTACCTGCCACGGGGCCCATGAGATCTGCCCCGATGAGCCAGTCCGCTTGGGCGACGGTCTGCTTCCTGCGCCACTGGTAAAACATCGCGCCGAATACGTCGGAGACGCTCTCGTTGAGAGCGCCCGGCTCGTCGGAGTAGTCGAGGCCCGCGGTGAACTGAGTGACGCCGTGCGTTAACTCATGGCCGATAACGTCATCGGCCTTCGTGAAGTCGAGGAAGATTTGGCCGTCCCCATCTCCGTAGGTCATCTGCGCGCCATTCCAGAAGGCGTTGTCGTAGCGCACGCCGTAGTGAATCGACGACATCAGCGTCATGCCGGCATCGTCAACCGAGTTCCGGTCAAAGCATTGCCGATAGAAATCGACGACGCCCCGGGTGGTATCGAACGCGCGTTTCGCCGTGACGTCCACGCTTTTACCGGGATTCGAGACCGGCGAGCCGGGCAGCGACCGAGTGTTTTTGCAGTCGTAGACCGTGATCGCCGGGACAGACGCGAGTACACCGGCAACTTGGAGCGTGGTGATCCCGCTGGCAAGAAGACTGATTTGGATCGCCTCGGTCTGGGCGTTTCGCAGTCCTCGCCACGCTTCCTCGACCGCGACACAATCGCGCATGGCTTGTCGCGTCTCGACCGGGATCGATTCGTCTTCGGCGAGCCTGCGCAGGACACGTGGTGGAACGATGAAGCAACCGTCACGAGCACACATGACGTAACTCCTCTGAGAACAAACGGTTTCGGATGTTCGATGCCGCGTGGTCGAGGTTACCGGCGGTGTCCGCGAAAGTGGCCCCGACTTGTGACACAGTTGTGATCCTGTCCTTCTAAAGTGACTTTCAAGATCACTATTTGGAAACGACATGGTACGGCCCATTGCGTGTTGGACATGGGTCTAGTAGAAATTGAGCCGGTGTCGATGGACGACTCCGGTACGGCTATGCAGTTCTGCTGCACCTTGTGCGGATTTATAGGAGTGGACGTCGATGACAACTTTCGATCGATCCAAGGTCAAAGTGGTTGCAGGCGCTGGCTTGTGCGGGGCCGCCATCGTGTTGAGCCCGGCCGCGGCCGCCACCCCGTTCATGACGGGCGGCTACCCCTGCGTGCAGGGGTTGGCGGGTGAAACTGCACCGGCGGCCGTTGCCGGCGGACCGGCCGTCGCGGCGGTCTGCGTTCCGCCCGTGCCCGGGGGAGCTGCACTATCTGGCATCGCTGGTCCTGCCGGCGCGCCGGTTGCTGCTCCAGTGCCAGCGGGTGCCCCGGTGCCGGCCGGTGCTCCGGTGCCGGCGGGTGCCCCCGTTCCTGCGGGTGCGCCGATCCCAGCTGGCGCCCCGATTCCGGCGGGTGCGCCGGTGCCGGCTGGAGGTGCTCCGATCGGTGCCCCGGTTCCGGCGGGTGCTCCGCTGATTGCGCTTGGGCCCGCGGGTGCTCCGGTGCCGGGTGCGTTACTCACTGACACCGTCGGTCCTTTTGGCGGTAAGGGTCAGCCGACTGGTCCGGCGCCGGCTGGCGGGCCTGTGGACGGTCAGCCGATCCAGCCCGGCCCTCCTCTGGCTTAGGGCGCGACCAAAAGCGGGTCCTCTTTCGCGTAGCCGAAAGAGGACCCGCTTTTATCTGTCAGCGAAAAAGACCGCGCGACAAGCAATTTGACGTGCAGTGAAGCTGCTCGAAACCGTTGCTATTCCTTCACGATCACAGGGTCGCCGACATTGACCGTGTTGAAGTACCACTCTGCGTCGGCGGGGCTCAGGCTGATGCAGCCGTGGCTGACATTCTCAAACCCGAGTGAATTGACAGCCCACGGCGCTGAATGCACGAAAATGCCGTGGCGGCTGATGCGGACGGCGTAGTCCACCGGAACCCGGTAACCCGCGGGATCGGTAAGCGGGACGCCGACGCTGCTCGAATCCATAACCACCGAGCGGTCTTTCGACAAGACGGTGTAGACGCCAACGGGCGTCGGAAATTCCGGTCTACCCATCGAGGCCAGCATCACGCCCTCTTCGCCCCAGTGCGGTCGGTGGTGCGGCGCCGGTCGTGGCGGCAGCGGTGCTGCCCCGACTCCGTCGACGCTGACGGTGAACGTGTGGTCTGAGATGTCGGCAACGCCGAGAACGGCAGGGCCCGTTTTGAAGTCGGTGGCCAGGGGACCCACCGAGAGCGCCACCGTGCTGTGCGCCGGCCAGAATCGGTCTGGCACCCACTGCACAACGGCGTTGTCGAGCCATTGGAACTTACCGGTCATCCCGTCCGCCGATTTGACGTGAATGGCACGCTCCGCCGCACGCCGGTTCGCGATGGGCGCGCTGAACGTCACCACGACGGGGTGCGCCACGCCGACCACCTCGCCCGGCGTTGGTAGAACCGACGCGATCGCGAACTTGGACGATTGGTTGGCCGCCGCCAGGCTTACACCGGCCGGCCTCGCCACCGCGGTCGCCGCGACCACACTGAGTGCAAGAAAACACCGCGCAACCGCCCGCATGGCTCCGACCCCTTTTAATCGACACAATTGCAATAGCGATCGTAGGGGGCACTGAAGATTGGAAGCTCAAGGGCGCGTTCGCAATTCGATCACGCCTTGGTCACGTTTTGACCACAGTGCGTTTGAATCAGAATGGAGCCGACGCTGCGCGTGTGCGCAGATCACTGCGGCGGCGTTTGCTGACCCGGAAGGCTTGGCAGGTGAAAAATGTCCTGAAGTCCCTGATGAATCAGATCGTCGAAACTAGGGCTGGTGGCCGGGTCAGGCGTCCGGCAGCTACAGGTGAGATTAGTGAAGTCAGGGTCAGCACCAGCCGGTGCTGCTAACCCGACGGCGGCGCCCAGAACGATAGCGCTCCCGATCAAAAGCTTTGTGATCACTCGCGGTTCTCCGTACTAGTTGCTGTCTGGATTCTACGTGCTGCCGGTCTCGGATGCCCGCCGGTTCGAGGTATCCGGTCAGGACTCCGGCACGTGCTGCGGGCAATAGACACGGGTGCTCGCGCCGACGAAGTAGCCGGAATCGTAGGCGGGCAGGCGACTGCTGAACACCACGTCATAGACGACCTGATCCATCGTTTTACCCTGCTCCAGGTACTCGCAGACCTTGTGACCGGCCTCGATCGCGGCTTCCGGTGACACGTGGGCGATGCCATCGGCCTTCAGCGTTGCGAGGAATGTGTCATCGGCGGCGTCGGCATGAGCCGTCGAGGCTGCGCCCAGCGGGCCGAACAACGCCAGCGCCACTACTGCAAGGCGGGTCGCCAACAGTGACCGCAGGGCAGTGCGCTTGCCTACACGGGTGCTCGTCATTTCGGATGCTC
>Ga0209248_10000166_pt1 | contig 22570 bp, 25 predicted proteins | sample BogFormECP04_OM1_FD_188241 | JGI IMG/M metagenome (GOLD analysis project Ga0209248, IMG submission 188241) | Bog forest soil microbial communities from Calvert Island, British Columbia, Canada - ECP04_OM1 (SPAdes) (version 2) | ecosystem: Environmental > Aquatic > Freshwater > Wetlands > Bog ... | reverse complement strand
CGGCGCTGACAGCGTCCTCGCCGTCGCTGAAAAACACGGCTGACCTGATAACCTCGATGGTGATAATTCCCGATACCGGGATCGAAACGGCGTCGGCCCGTCACATCAAGACCGATCAGCTCGAGGCGCATATCAAGGATAGGCTCAAGTCGCGCGCCTTTCCCGATATAGGCGTGTCCGTATCGAAGGGCGGCGACGCGTACCTGGCAGGCGAGGTCTACAGCCTCAACGAGGTGAGCGAGATCGCGCGCATCGTGCGTAGCGTCAACGGCGTCAACCGCGTCCACTTCCTGCATCCCGACGTGCTAGCGGCCAACGGTCCCGCTTACTTCGGCGCGAACACGGCGTCGGCGCCCGCGGTCTGGGGCGCAAAGGTGAAGTCGGTGGTTATCGGATCGCCGGCGGACAAGGCGGGGCTCAAGCCGGGCGACGTGATCAGCGAGTTTGACGGCAAGACGATTCCCGACGCGAGGGCATTGAATACTACGGTCATGCAGTATTCCCCGGGCCAGCGCGTGCAGTTCCGCGTATGGCATAACGGGCAGCCCGAGTACCTGATCGCGCGCCTCGGCGAGGCGACCACGGTGGCCAGCCGCTAGCGCGAGCGAGAGCGAGAAGTTGCGGGGCGGTTCACCGAACCGCCCCTTTTTTTTGGCGTACGAATCTACGCGCGCGGGGCGAAGCGCGGTTTGCGCTTTTCGAGGAATGCGCGGGCGCCTTCTTCGATGTAGCCGGCACGCACGCATAGCACCTGGTTGCGATCCTCGACGGCGACGGCCTGCTCCAGGCTGCCCGCGTCGATACTCTGCGACAGGCATTCCTTGGTGAGGCGCAGCCCCAGCGGCGAAGTCTCGGTCATCTCGAGCGCGAGCCTGGCAGCGGCCGCGTCGACTTCCGCGTCGGGCATCAGCTCGGAGACGAGGCCGGTGGCGAATGCACGTTGGGCGTTGATGAACCGTCCCGTCAGCATCAGCTCGGACGCGACCGAGCTGCCGACGGCGCGCGGCAGAAAATAGCTGACGCCCATGTCGCACGCGCTCAGTCCAATTCGAATGAAGGCGGCGTTGAAGCGCGCCGATTCGCCCGCGATGCGCACGTCGCACGCGAGCGCCAGTGCGAAGCCGCCGCCTGCCGCAGGTCCGCGGATTGCCGCGATGAACGGTTGCGGCGCGCGGCGCATCGCGACCACCAGGTCGCTCATGCGGCGCTGACTCTCGACGGTGTCGGTGGTCGAGGCGCCGAGTCCGGTGCCGCCGCGATTTTGTTCCTTGAGATCGAGGCCGGCGCAAAACGCGCGTCCCGCCCCTTTCATCACGACCACGCGCGTGGAGGTCTCGGTCGGCAGCCGATGCAGGTAGTCCTCAAGCTCCGCGACCATTCGCGCGCTGAGCGCGTTGAGATTATGCGGGCGGTTGAGCGTCAGCCATGCGACTGCGCCTTCATTTTTGATTTCGATCGCTTCGTAGTCCATCGCAAGTCGCCTCCCGGGATCGACGGGCGTGGCTTTGATTTCTTCTGCCCGTCTCTCGCTAACCATAACGCAACATGAAGCAGCTTCGCCAAGATTCTGAATGTCTGAGTGGCGGGAATAGTCAGTATTGACTTAAGTCTGGCACGGTTACAGGCTCATTAGTGGGTTTTTTTGGGACTTCAAGCGATACGGCTCGCTAAAGAGGGGAACACTAAATCTCCCTTGGGGAGAATGGTGCGACGATGGCATCCGCGGAAGAAATTCTGACCATCTCGGAGTTGTCGGCGCATCTTCGGGTGCATCCAACGACGATTTACCGCCTGCTGCGCGAGGGGCGGATTCCGGGTTTCCGCGTCGGCAGCGCGTGGCGCTTCAGCCGCGCGGCGATCGAAGTATGGGAGCACGGGCAGGCCGGTCCGATAGACGGCGACGGGCCGCCGACGCGCAAGGCCAAAGGCCGCAAGCCGCGCAAGTAGCGCGCGGCGTTTCACTTTTCGACGCGTCGGCATTTCTGTCATTCTCAGCGGCATGAGCGCCGGCGACACCTCGAGCAATCGCGCACCCTCGCAGATAGCAGCTTATTTCAAGCGTCTCTCCGACACTTACGGCGACGGCGAGTATTACGGCAAACGGCGGAACGCCGTGCTCGAGGCAATCGCGCCGGAAATCGCGCGGGCGCGCGACGTGCTCGACGTCGGATGCGGCAACGGCGCCTTTTTGGTGCCGTTTACCGGCGCGCCGGGAACTCGGACGGTGACGGGAGTCGACCTGACGCTTGAGATGCTGCAAGTGGCGCGCAGTCGAGTCGGCGCGAAATGCCGCGTGCTGCGCGCGGACGTATCGCAATTGCCGTTCAAGCCGGCGTCGTTCGATTTCGTTTTCGCCAGCCACGTGCTGCAGTTCGCCGCCGACGTAGAGGGCGTGGTGGCGGAGTTCGCGCGATGCGTGCAGCCGGGCGGCATGCTGATCGCGACCGGGCAGCGCGACGACGGTGTGCGGCAGATGCTGAGTGCGATCGTCGGTCCGGAGCGATGGCGCGAGTATAGCGAGGTAATCTTTCGTCGTGCGCCGCGCCGCGACGCCGACGCGCGTCCCAAAGATCGCTATCAGCAGGCGTTCGCCAAGGCCGGTCTGCGGGTCGAGGAACGCGCAGCGAAGTTCACCGTCACGTGGGCGGATATCGACGAGTGGATCAGAATCAGATGGCTGTCCCTGATACCCGCCGAGCAGCGTGAACGCGCGGACGCGATGCTGGCGGAACTCGCGAAGGTCGGCACATTGCAAAGCGTGACGCAGCACGAACCGCTCATCCTCGGCAGGCGGGATTGATGAGGCTGCCATGACAGTTGAGGAGATGAAGAAGGCCCTGAAGGGACCACTATTCGACAGCTTCATCGCAAGGCACGGGTTTGCGTCTTTCGTTCGAGATTACGATCTCGTCGCGTGCATCGAAGAGCATCAATTCCTGTACCGTTTCAGTCACTGCACGGCGGCCTGGATCACGACCGCCTTATCAGATCAGTCCTGGCAAAAATCGTGGGACGATATCTATACCGACTACGCTGTTTGGGAACGTGCCGGTGCTCCTGAGGGCTACCTTTGGGCAGTCTGCTATTCCTCCGCATATCCAGGTGCGACGTACGTAGAGAACTCTGAACTCGCGCGCGAATGGTCCGTCAAGCTCGGCAAACAAATGCACGAAGTTCTAATCGAAACGAATGGCCACAACATCGGTCTAATCTTTCACGATTTGAGCGTGAGAGAACTGAAAGAGAGCGAAGAGGAATGGGTGAAGGAATCGGTCCGCTCTTTGCGTTGAAGCTGCGTCAGACCGAGCATCGCTCCATTTGACGGGGGCGGGTTTAACCTAGTAGCTAAGCCTCAAAAGCACATGGCGGAGAGTTTTTGCGCCGATGGCAACGCAGACGAAATATACTGACGTCAAGGGATACGCGACTTACTACCACTATAGTGGCGCCACGACGCTGCCTGACGTGGTGCCGGACTTCTCGCTCGGGCGCACGATCGTGTTCGTACACGGCGCGGGGTCGAACGGGCACACGTGGCATCGGCAGATCGAGGCGTTCGGCGGCAAGCACAGTCCGATTGCGCTCTGCCTGCCCGGGCATGGGCGATCGGCGGGCGTCGAGGGCTTGCGGACGGTCGGCGACTACGCCGATTTCGTCGTGGCGTTTCTGGACGCGCTGAAGATCAAATCGGCGGTGATACTGGGGCATTCGATGGGCGGCGCGATTGCGATGGAGCTGGGATTGCGGCATGCGGCGCGGGTCGACGCGCTGATCCTCAGTTGCACGGCGCCGAAGTTCAACGTCACGCCCGATCGAATCGAGGGCTTGCGGGCAATCACGATGGGCCGCGCGCCGCAGGCGTTTAACACCGACGGCTACTCGCCGAAGACGGCGAAGGAAAATTTCGACGTCATCCGCGAAGGCTGGATGGAACAGATTAAGACCGACCCGCGCGTGCGCTACACCGATATTCTCGCGTGCGCGCAGGTCGATTTGCGCGATGCGATCGCGAAGATCGACAAGCCGGCGCTGGTACTCGCCGGCGCCGACGACAAGGGCACGACGCCGGCGGATGCGGAGTTTATCGCGAGCAAGATTCGCGGCGCGACGACCAAAATTGTTGCGGACGCCGGTCATTACATTCCGCGCGAGCGTCCCGCCGAGTACAACGCCGCGATCGAACAGTTCGTTGATGGATTGAGATAGGAATTCGAGATGAGTTTAAGCCGCAAGACCGCAGTGGCCGGAGTGTTTGAGCATCCTACGCGATTCGCGCCGGACAAAAGTCTGTTTCAGATAATGGCGGAGAGCGTGCGGGGCGCGCTGGATGACGCCGGCTTGACGATCAAGGACGTGAACGGTGTGTGTACGACCGGAATCGGCATGAGCGGGATGGGGATCATCGGCTTTTGCGATTACCTGAACCTGACGCCGAACTTTGTCGACTCGACCTCGATTGGCGGATCGTCGTTCGTGGCGCATACCGCCCATGCGGCGGCCGCGATTCACGCAGGCCTGTGCGACGTTTGCATCGTGGTCTATGGCTCGACGGCGGCGTCGTCGCGATTTGCGATCGGCACCGGCGGTGGAGGAGGAGGCGGCGGAGGCGATCCGTGCGACCAGTACGAGATTCCGTTTGGGCCGACGACGGTCGGCTCGTACGCGATGATCGCGCAGCGTCATATGCATGACTACGGCACGACCTCGGAGCAGCTGGCCGAGATTGCGGTCACGATGCGGCTGCACGCGTCGATGAACCCGGTGGCCAAGTATCGCGATCCAATCACGGTGGAAGACGTGCTCGCGTCGCGAATCATCTCGTCACCGCTGCACCTGCTCGATTGCTGCATCATCAGCGACGGCGGCGGCGCGCTCGTGATCACGTCGGCCGAGCGCGCGCGCGACTTGAAGAAGAAGCCGGTTTATATCCTGGGCACGGGCGAGACGGTGCGGCACGCGGCGCGCGGGCAGCGCGATTTCCTGGAGATCGCGGCGGCGCAATCGGGACGGCTCGCGTTCGAGCGCGCGGGCGTCGCCCACAAAGATATCGACATGGCGATGATCTACGACTCGTTCACGATCACGGTGCTGTCGACGCTGGAGAATCTCGGCTTCTGCAAGCGCGGCGAAGGCGGCGCGTTCGTGTCGGGCGGGCGGCTGCGCTTCGACGGCGAATTTCCGATCAACACGGACGGCGGCGGCCTCTCGTCGAACCATCCGGGGATGCGCGGAATCTTCCTCGTGATCGAAGCGACTAAACAGTTGCGCGGCGAATGCGGCCCGCGGCAGGTCGAGGATTGCAAAATCGCGCTCGCACACGGGACCGGCGGCACGCTCGGCACGCGGCATTCGGGCGCGACGCTTATTCTCAGCAATCAGTAGGAGCGGGAGCGGAAAACATGGCGGAACAGACGCAAGCGAAAAAATATTCGAAGCCACTACCGCATCTCGACGAAGAGAATCGTCCCTGGTGGGAGGCGCTGCAGCGGCACGAGCTGTACATCCAGAAGTGCAGGAACTGCGGCGACATCCGCTACTATCCGCGCGCGCTGTGCACCAATTGCATGTCGTCGGATACGCAGTGGATCAAATGCAGCGGGCGCGGCAAGGTCTACACTTTCACGACGACCTATCAGAACCAGGCGCCGGGATTTCGCGAATCGCTGCCATACATTATGGCGTATGTCGAATTGGACGAGGGCCTGAAAATGCTCACCAACCTTGTCGACTGCACGCCGGAACAGGCTAAAATAGGGATGCCCGTCGAGGTCGTATACGAGGATGTCACGCCCACGGTGACCCTCGCGAAATTTCGCCCGGCGAGGTGAGGGCTCAATCCTGGTGAGTACAATCCTTGATCTGCACACGCATAGTGAAGCATCGGAAGACAGCCGCGCACCGGTAGAGGCGTACCTCAACTGGATCAAGCTGCGGGCGACGGAGCGGCCGGTCGACGGAATCGTCTTGACCGAGCATCGCCAGTTCAATCGCGACGCCGATTACCGCGCGCTCGAGGACAAGTTCGGCACGATGGTGCTGCGCGCGTCGGAAGTCGAGACCAACTACGGGCACATGCTGGTGTTCGGCGTGAACGACGACATGACGGCGCGCTTCGATTTCGCCGACGTGCGGCTCGACGCGCAGACACTGATCAATGAAGTGGCGCGGATGGGCGGAATCGTCGTGCCGTGCCATCCGGGGCGTCCGAATATCGGGATGTACGAGCATTATCAGAACAAGCCGCCGCTCGAGAACGTCGTCGCGGTCGAGGCGCTCAACGGCGGATCGCGCAAGGGCGAAGACGAGCGCAGCGCCGAGCTGATCGCGAAGCATGGATTCGCGGCCACCGGCGGATCCGACAGCCATCTCGTGAGCCTGATCGGCTTGTGCGCGACGAAGTTCAGCGCGTATATCAAAACGATCGACGACCTGGTGCGGGAATTGAAAACCGGCAACTACGAGCCGGTGGATTTTCGCCCGCGGCGCAAAGCGGTGCCGCATGCGGTCGCGATGGAGACCCGCTAATGGCAGTCAATTACGATCCGGCGTTGATCAACAAGGTCTTCGAAGTGACCGAACCGGTCGAGGTCAAGGCCGACAAGATCCAGCGGTTTTGCGCGGCGCTGGGTGAGACCAATCCGATTTACACCGACGAGGAAGCGGCGAAGAAAGGGCCGTACGGCGGAATCGTCGCGCCGCCGTCGTTCGCCGTGACGTTCCGCAACGGGCGGCATTTCTTCGAGAACGTGCCGCGCTTCGGACGCCGCGGTTTCGACGCGGGCAAGGATGTCGAGTTCGTCTCGCCGATAAGGCCGGGCGACCAGGTGACGCTGAGCTCGCACGTCAAGGAAATTTACGAGAAAACCGGGCGCACCGGCACGATGGTCTTCGTCGTGATCCGATCGACGCTCAAGAACCAGAAGGACGAAGTGCTGGCCCATATCGACCATCGCTTCATGAATCGCACGTGATCAGTTTTGACGAAATCAATATCGGCGACACGCTCGGCCCGCTCGAGTTGTTCGTGAGCAAGGATCAATGCCGGGCGTACGCGAGGACGATGGGCATGGGCGACGGCCCGGGGCGCTTCACCGACGACGAAGCGGCCAAGAAGGAAGGTCTGCCCGGGATGATCCTGCCGGGCAACATGAGCCTCGGACTACTGTCGAAGCTGGTGACGGATTGGATCGGTTCGAGCGGCGCGTGGCTGAAACAGATGAGTACGACCTATCGCGTGCCGGTGCAGCCCGATCACGCGATCACGATTCACGGCTTCATCACCAACAAGAATCCCGCCGATCGCACGGCCGAAATCGACGTCTGGATGGAGAACGAGGAAGCCGAGCGCCTCGTAACCGGGACGGCGACGGTCGAGTTCAAAAAATAGCTAACGCTAGCGGGGCGCCCCCATCATAATCGGGCCCATGCCCGGACTGGTGAGCGGCAGGGCAGGATTTCTCGGATACGGCGTGTTGTCGTCTTGCATCTCGGGATTGGTTGGGGCGGTGTTTTCCAATCCGTACGGCGCCGCACCGAGCGGCTTGGTCTGCGCCATCTGCATGCACCACGGATGCGGATCGCCGGCATGGCAAGCGGTGACCTGCTGCGTAGGCGAGTTGCTGTTGTTGGTCGAACATCCGCTGGCGATCAGCAAAAGCGATATTGCAATCGTGCTTGAAATATAATTTCGCATCGGTACAACTCCTCGACGGCGGCTCCAAGATCACAACTATTGCCGCACGAGCGGAGACGCAAGGATCAATTATACGGCGCGGAGTTCGGTCGCGATGTCGCCGCGGGTGGCGAGCGTGGCCGGAATCAGGCCGCTGACGCCGCCAATGGTCGCGGCGACGATGAAGCTGTAGGCCATGGTCCGCGGCGTCAGCGTCATCGCGAGCGCGAGCGGGCCCAGCGCTCCGGCGACGTGCGGCAGCAGGTCGAATGCGAGTAGGGCCAGGACGCATCCGAGCACGCCGCCGGTCACGCCGACTATCAGCCCTTCGACAATAACTCGCGCGACGATCGAGTTGCGCGTGAATCCGATGGCGCGCATCACGGCCATTTCGTGACGCCGCTCGCGCACCGCCATCGCGGCTGTGTTGGCGGCGACCAGCGCGATCGTGAAGATGACGATGGCGGCGAGAAATTTTGCGCCGTTGAGCATCATGCCCAGGTTGCTGCCGATTTCGTTCTTGATCAGCGCCACTTCGGTTTCGGTGGCCGTCTCGTTCTCCGAGTTGGCGAACATTTCGTCGATGGCGGCGATCACTTCGGGAGCCGATCGAGAGCTGTCGATTTTCACCCAGAACAGGTTGGCGGTGCCGGGCCTGCCGAGCAGCTCTTCCATGTAGTCGCGGCGAAAAATGATTCGCGGGCCGGAAGCCTGCTCGTTCATCACACCCACGATCGTCAGTTGCACGTTGACCGGGTAGAGCGTGCCCTTCAGCATGATCGTCTGGCCGACTTTCCAGCCGTAGAGCTTCATGAGCGGCGGCGCGACGAGGGCCGCGGTGCGGATGGTTTTGAATTCGTGCTCGGTTGCCGCACTGACGTCCCAATCGGGAAAGATTTCGTGGATGTGATCGTCGTCCACTGCCAGCACGCCGAGCTGCTCGCTCGGGTTGCGGTAGGTCGCCATGAAAACGCTGTAGGACGCGACCGCCTCGACGTGCGGCACCGCTTCGATTCGGCGGCGATAAGACTCGGGCAGCATGTAGAAGAGGCTGGCCTTGCTGTGCGTGATGAGGCGGCGCGAGTTGGCGCGGTCGCGAAGGATTTGATTGAGCAATCCGGGCAGGCTGATGAGCGACGCAAAGATGAATACCGAGACGCTGATGGACAGCGTGGTGAGAATCGTGCGGCGCTTGTTGCGGGTCAGGTTTCGGAGGACGAGCGACAGGTATCTCATGGCAGGGCCACGGGTTGGAGCGTCACGGATCGATCACTAACGCGACCGGGCAGGATTTGGAAGGGAGCGGAGCGACGCTGAAGGAGAGCCTACACCAGCAGGGCGCCGCGGAAGGGTTCGTCTCTGGGCGGCGGGAACTGGAGCAGGTTGATGGCCCATTTGCGGGCCTGGCGCAGTGCGTCTTCGGCGCGGCGGAAGATTCTTTCGCGATACATCACGGACCACACGTAGGCGTCGACCGACGGTTCGTCGCCGAGCGTGATGTCGAGCATCCAGTCCTCGATCTGCGGGCCGCAGATCAGCAGGCGCACGACGCGGCCGTGATCGATTACGAGGCCGCGGGCCTCGCGCGGAATGCGGAACTCGTCCTTGACGCGCTTGATAACGTTGGCGGGCGCGTGCTGCTCGGTCATCGCGAGGTAAGCCCAGCCACCCTGGGGCGGATTCGCCTCGCGCGCGATGCGCAGGTTGTTGTCGGTGAGGTCTTCCTTGGCGCGATCCTGATCGTAGTCCTGTGCGACCTGGTAAAAGGCCATCGCGACCGGCAACTCCGGCATCTCGGTTTCGGACTTGGTGCGTTTCGGTTTCTTGGTGGTTTCGACCCACCACCGATTTTCGACGGTTGGCTTCTGCGCCATCAGGCGGCTCGCCGGGATTTGCGCGAGACGCTGCGCGCGTGGCGTCGCGATTTTCGCGCGATCGTAATACGTGGACGTCGCTTGCGCATTCGACTCGCGGCGCGACGCGTGCCCGAGACTCCGCGGCGGGTGCGCGAGCGAGCTGCGCTTCGGCGGCTCGGACTTCGCAGACCGGTGATCATTCGGCGCGAGAATATGTCGGCCTTGCGCTCGGGATCGCTCCACAGCAGGAAGTGGCCCATCTCGTGGTAGATCATCTGAATCCACTTGCGCTCGCTGAAGTAGATGCGGCCGCGTTTCCAGTTTTCGGGATGGACGAGATGGATGCGGCCGTCTTCGTAGGTGCGGCCTGCCGTTTTGCCCCAATCGATGTACTCGAACCATTCGACGCGCGGGCGCCGCACGTTGAAGTATCGGCACATCGAGGAGATGGCGCGTTTGAAATGGGCGGGGCGATGGCTATGGAAAAATTCGGCGAGGTTACGATCAATTTCGCGGCGATGAGCAACGGGAGGAACAATCATTCGCACGAGCAGGGCAACCTCCGGGGACGATGATGATCAGGTAGTACGATCATATGGAGGGGGGTTGCTCAGTGTCAAACAGGATCTGAAAAACGTCGCTATACAACGACGTTTGACCGGTTAAGATTGTCGAAAAGCTTTTAAATTCGAGCGGTTATGCCTACGTGCCTGACTCCCAGCTGGCGAGATATTTGCGCTGTTCGGCGGTCAGCGTGTCGATTTTGATGCTCATCGCGGCCAGCTTCACGGCGGCGATTTCCTCTTCGATCTCGACCGGCACCTCGTGAACTTTCACCGCGAGTTGCGCGCCTTTGGCGGCCCATTCCGACGCCATCGCCTGCGTGGCGAAGCTCATATCCATCACCTGCGCGGGATGGCCCTCGGCGCACGCGAGGTTCACCAGCCGGCCTTCGCCGAGAAGATAGACGATGCGGCCGTTGGAGAGATGGTACGCGTCGATGTTGCGAGTGACGTCGCGATCGACTTTTTTCGCGGCGTCGTTCAGATAGGCGACGTCGATCTCGATATCGAAATGGCCCGAGTTGCTGAGGAACGCGCCGTCTTTCATCTGCGTGAAATGCGCGGAGGTGAGCACGTGCTTGTCGCCGGTCGCGGTGATGAAAATATCGCCGACCTTCGCCGCGTCGACCATCTTCATGACGCGGAACCCGTCCATCGCCGCTTCCAGCGCGCGAATCGGATTGACTTCCGTCACGATCACGTCAGCGCCGAGGCCGCGTGCGCGCGACGCGATGCCGCGCCCGCAATAGCCGTAGCCGGCCACGACGATCACCGAGCCCGCGATCAGCACGCCGGTGGCGCGAATAACGCCGTCGAGCGTTGACTGTCCAGTGCCGTAGCGATTGTCGAACAGGTGCTTGGTCTGCGCGTCGTTGACGGCGACGACCGGAATCTTGAGCGCGCCGTCCTTGGCCATCGCGCGCAGACGGATTACGCCGGTGGTCGTTTCCTCCATGCTGGCCTTCACATCGTCGGCCTGGTTGGCGAACTCGGTGTGCAGCAGGCTGACCAGGTCGGCGCCGTCGTCCATCGTGATCGTCGGACGGCGTTCGAGCACGGCGCGCAGATGGCTGTAATAGGTGTCGCGATCTTCGCCGTGGATGGCGAAGGTTGGAATGCCGTATTGATCGACCAGCGCGGCCGCGACGTCGTCCTGGGTCGACAGCGGATTCGACGCGCACGCGATCACTTCGGCGCCGCCGGCCTTCAGCGTGCGCAACAGGTTGGCGGTCTCGCAGGTGATATGCAGGCACGCACCCATGCGCTGGCCCTTGAGCGGCAGCTCTTTGGCGAAGCGCTCGCGCAGGCGGCGCAGCACCGGCATCTGCTTGTCGGCCCATTCGATTCGCTTTCGTCCGGCCTCGGCGAGTCCGAGGTCATGCACATCGAAGTCGCGGCCGTTGCCGTTGGCGCGGGATTTGGGAAGTGCTTTGAGCTTTCTTGCAGTCGTAGCCATCGTATTACTAACTCCGAAAGTCTTCAGTCAGGTTTTGGTTGGGAGGCTTGCCAACTAGTTGCGGCCGTTGAGGCCGAACGCATTGCGCAGAGTCTCGGCCATGTCGACGCGCTCCCACGGGAACAGCCCGTCATGCGGGTGGCGGCCGAAATGTCCGTAGGCGGCGGTCGGTTGATAGATTGGACGCTTCAGGTTGAGCGTCTTGATGATGCCGGCGGGGCGGAAGTCGAACAGCTCGCGCAGAGTTGCGGAGAGTTTGTTCTCGGGCACGATGCCGGTGTCGAAGGTGTCGACCAGGATTGAGACCGGCTCGGCGACGCCGATCGCGTAGGCAACCTGGATTTCGCACTTGGTCGCGAGTCCCGCCGCTACGACATTCTTCGCCACGTGACGCGCCATGTAGCAGGCCGAGCGATCGACCTTGCTCGGGTCCTTGCCCGAGAACGCGCCGCCGCCGTGACGGCCGTAGCCGCCGTACGTGTCGACGATGATTTTGCGCCCAGTGAGTCCGCAATCGCCATGCGGTCCGCCGATTATGAAGCTGCCGGTCGGGTTGACGTGGTAGATCGTCGCCTTGGTCAGGTACTGCGCGGGAATCGTTTTCTTGATCAGTTCCTCGATAATCGACTCGCGAATCTTTTCGTACTTCACCTCGGGCGAATGCTGCGTCGAGATTACGACTGCAGTCACTTCGACCGGGCGGCCGTCGACGTAGCGCACGGTGACCTGGCTCTTGGCGTCGGGCCGCAGAAAATCGAGCTGACGGGTCTTGCGCAGCTTGGTGAGATTTTCCATCAGACGATGCGCCATCGCGATCGGCAGCGGCATGATCTCGGGCGTTTCGTCGCATGCGAACCCGAACATCAGGCCCTGGTCGCCGGCGCCCTGTTCCTTGTGGAGGCCTTCGCCCTCGGTGACGCCCTGCGAAATATCCGCCGACTGCGGCTCGATGGCGGTCAGGACGGCGCAACTGTTGCCGTCGAAGCCGACTTCGGTGCTGTTGTAACCGATTTCGAGCGCGGTCTGGCGCGCGATTTTCACGTAGTCAGGACGCGCCTTGCTGGTAATCTCGCCTGCGAGCACGATCAGCCCGGTCTTGGCGAGCGACTCGAGCGCGACGCGCGAGTTGGGATCCTCGGCGAGGTGCGCGTCGAGGACGGCGTCCGAGATCTGGTCGCACATTTTGTCGGGATGGCCTTCGGAGACCGACTCCGAGGTGAACAGGAAATCCTTAAGCGGCATTATTCGCGATTGCTCCTTGCAAGGCGCCTTTCGAGGTGGCCCGTCGCAGACCGGGATTCAACTGATGCGGATGGCGCGCGAGACTGAGGGGTTCAACTTAGTTTTATTCCGAGGGGTCAGCATAGCGCCTGCCGGACAGCGAAAAAAGCCGAAAATCAGCAGCGCGCCTCAAGATTTTCAAGTAGAGAAGGTATAACTGACCAATCGGACAGAATCAAGATAGGGTTTCTATTCTTCGCCGAATTTGTCGTCGAACAGCGTCTGCACTGCCTTGAGAGCTTCGCGGGCGTCGTCGCCTTCGGCGCGGACCTTCAGCTTGGAGCCTTGAGCGGCGCCGAGCATCATCAGGCTGGTCATGCTCTTGGCGCTGACGAGATCGTCCTTGCCGGCGCCGATCATGATCTTCGATTTGAATTGCGCCGCCGTTTGCGCGAGGGCCGACGCGGCTCGCAGATGAAGTCCGAGCCGATTCTGAACTTCAACTGTCGCCTCCGCCACATTCACGAGCACTACGATAAAGGTATCGACGGCTTCGGTAAACGACTTCGCGCGATCAGTCCGCTTCGGTCACGGTCTGCGGCGTGTGCGCCAGCTCGACGCCGCGCTGGCGCCCGCTCACTTCGTCGCCCGCGTGATATTCGAGCGGGAGGAACAGCAGCGACGACGCGAGCGCGAGGCATCCCATGACGACGAAGGCCGGCGTGAAATCGCTGGTCGTCAAATGACCGCCATGCGCGCTCAGGCTCAAATGCAGCAGCATCGCGCCGAGCGCCACGCCGAGGCTGAGGAACAGTTGCTGCGCCATGCTCGACAGCGTGCTGGCGCCGCTCATCATCGGGTTGGGCACGTCGGCATAGGCCAGCGTTCCGAGCGCGGTGAATTGCAGTGAGCGGAAGAATCCTCCCAGCAAGAGCGCGGTCACGATCAGGAAGTGCGGCGTCGTCGGACGAAACAGCGCATAGCTCATCATGATGAAGGAACTGATCACGCCGTTGGAAATCAGCACCGAGCGAAAACCGAGCCGGCGAATGATCGGCGTCGCCGTCGCCTTCATGAACAGCGCGCCGGCCGCGCTGGTAAAGGTCAGCATGCCCGAAGCGAACGGAGAGAGGCCGAAAACCACCTGCAACAGCATCGCCAGCAAAAACGGCAACGCGCCGATGCCCATCCGATAAAGTCCGCCGCCGAGAGTTGCCACGAGGAAGGTCGGAATTTTCAGCAGGTCGAGATCGATGATCGGATAGTCCATGCGCCGAGAGTGAAGGATATACAGCGCCATGCAGACGCCACCGGCGGCCATCACGCACATGATGATGCTCGCGGGGATGACGTTGCGGCCGATCGACTCGAAGCCCATGACCAACCCCGCCAGTCCGAGGCCGGTAAGCAGAAAGCCACGGAAGTCCAGCGGGAACGTCACGTCCTCTTTGATGTTGGGGATGTACCACATCACCAGCGTGATACCGATCATGCCGATCGGCACGTTGATGAAAAAAATCCAGCGCCACGAATAATACGTCACGATGAAGCCGCCGACCGGCGGACCGACCACTGGACCCAGCACGGCAGGCACGGTCAGATAGGACATCGCGGTGACGAGTTCCGATTTGGGGATGGTCTTCAGCACGATCAGGCGGCCGACCGGAACCATCATGGCGCCGCCGAAGCCCTGCAGAATGCGCGAGGCGACCAACTGGGGCAGCGAGTGCGAGCATCCACACAATACCGAACCGAAGGTGAAGATAATGATCGCGTTGCGGAAGATCGTGCGCGCGCCGAATCGATCCGCCATCCAGCCGCTGATCGGGATGAAGACGGCGAGGCTCAGCAGGTACGAAGTGATCGCGAGGTTGAGCTTGATCGGATCTTCGCCCAGCGACTTGGCCATCGCGGGCAGCGCGGTCGAGATGACCGTCGAGTCGAGCATCTCCATGAAGAGCGCGCAGCCGACAATCATCGGCGCGAGGAACTCCATCGCGGTCATCTTGGAAGGGCTCGAACTCATCGCAGCAGAAAAATCATGGCGTCACTTACGATATGGAAATCGGCGAAACCGGTAAACGGTGGCCTGGACTCGGCGCGCGCCACGAGTCAGTTGCCATTGCGCGCCGTCGCGCTGCGAGCCGCGGCAACTTCAGCCGCGATGCGTCTGACGGCGGTGCCGAACAGCTCGCGCAGGCGCGTTTCGATTTCTGCGTCGCGCGTAGTGCCCTCGCGCCGGCGCCACGCGCGCAGCGGAATCACCGCCTTCGACATGTTGCGATGCCCGCCGGCGCTGCCGATATCGCCGAACAGATTCTTCACCACCTCGCCTGCGTTGTGGCCGCTCATGCCGTAGTTGCGGACGCTGATGACGAGCTTGCTGCCGAGCTTGCCCGCGACCGCGGCCCACGAGACGCCCTCGAACTGCAAACAGAAGTCGGCCATCTGCACGATGATGTCGTCGCGCTCGACAGTGCCGAGATTGAGCACCACCAGGTGATCCTTGACCACCAGCCGCTTCATGGCGCGCGCCAGAATTTGCGCGAAACTCAGGGGCAGCTCAGGACGATCGATTTGCCGGAGCAGACCGTAGTTGGCGAGCGGGTAGAGATGCGCGAACGCCTGCAGGTCGTCCTCGGTCACGCGTCGCGACAACGCGAGCGTGTCGCTGCGAATTCCGTAGAGCAGGGCAGTCGCGAGCCGCTCGCTGATTTTTTCGTCGGCCGTGACCAGGTACTCGGTCATGATGGTCGCGGTCGCGCCGTACTTGGTGCGCACGTCCTCAAACGGTGCGGCGCCGCCGGGATAGCCAGGATGATGATCGATTGCGATATCGGCGCGCGGAATTTTCTCGCCGAAGAACGGCGGCTGCACATCGACCATCGCGATCTTGTCGAAGCCGCGCAGCTCCTCGGTGGTGGCCGGCTGGATTTGGATTTCGAGCAGATGCTCCATCGTGCGATTTTCCGGCCGCGTCACCGGCTTGAACGCAAAGAACGGCGTGGTCTGCCGATTGCGCCCGAGCAGCGTCCGCAGCGCCATCGCGCTGGCCATCGCGTCGGGATCGGGATCGTCCTGCAGCACGATCGCCACACGATCGCCCTCGCCGACCATGGCGCGCAATTCGCGGATTTTCTGTTTGGTGAACGATTGATCCATAAAAAGAGATAAGCCCGTGTCGCACCTGCGACGACGGATAAATTCAGCGGTTTAGTCGCGGACTGCTCGAGTACGGGCGCCTTGGGCGCGAGGGGGTGGAATAACGGGACTGGCGGTCCGAAATTGCGTGCAGCGGGCGGAATCCTGGCGAACCGTCGTGAAATTCATCGATTGAAGGGGAATATCACAGCGCAAAGAGCTGAGGCAATGATATAGAATTACACCTTCATTATGGATTCTCCAAATTCACATACCGGCAAGTTTCATTGCGCGATCTGCCGCCGCGAGTTTACCGAGTGGCTGTTGCGCATTTCGGTCGAGGATACCGGAGGCTTTAGCCAGCAGGCCTTTATCTGCGGCAACTGCGCGGTTAAACTGCGGCTCGCCTCGGAGAAAAATCGCGACCTCCAGATCGATCCGTGGATCCACGAGGCGGTCGCGAGCGTGCTGCGCGGCAAGAACCCCGATAAGCCTGAAGACTAGGCAATGGATTTATTCGATGGCGGGCGCAACTAAACCGGAAGCGAGCACGGCCGCGGAACTCTGGCCGCGCGAGGAAGCTCGGCGGCTGGCAGAGCGCGTCGCAGCGTATGAGCCGTCGCGGCCGGTGATTTTCCAGAGCGGCTTCGGGCCGTCGGGCCTGCCGCATCTGGGCACCATGGCGGAAATTTTGCGGCCGTCGTTCGTGCGCAAGGCGTTTCATCTGATCGAGCCGTCGCGAACGTCGCGCCTGATCGTTTTCATCGACGATCTCGACGGACTGCGCAAAGTGCCGGAGAACGTGCCGAATCGCGAGGCCACTCAGCAGTACCTGGGCGTTCCGGTCTCGAAGATTCCCGACCCTTTCGGATGCTGCGCGAGTTTTGCCGATCATATGATCGGCCTGCTCGGCGGATTCCTCGCGCCGGTCGAAGTCGAGTACGAACTGAAGCGCGCGAGCGAGATGTATTCCTCGGGGCAATTCGACGAAGGCCTCAAACTGATCCTCGACAAGCACGCGGAGATAATCGCGATAATCGCGCCGACGCTGCGCGAGGAAAATCGCGCGGGATGGTCGCCGTTCATGCCGATTTGTCCCAAGTGCGGGCAAGTCGTCGAGCGCGCGGTGACGGCCTATCATCCCGAGCGCGGCACCATCGAATTCACGTGCGAAAAGAGCGCGGGCGGGACTCGCGGATGCGGGTTTAGCGGCGAGCAGTCGGTACTCGGCGGCAAAGCGAAAGTGCAGTGGAAGGTCGATTGGGCGCTGCGATGGTACGTGCTCAAGGTCGATTACGAATTGTACGGCAAGGATCTTACCGACTCGGCGCGGCTGTCGGGACAAATCCTCCGCGTGATGGGTGCGCGGGCGCCGCTGGGATTTCCGTTCGAGATGTTTCTCGACGAGGAAGGCCACAAGGTTTCCAAGTCGGTCGGCCGCGGGGTGACGGTCGATCAATGGACGCGCTACGCGCCGATCGAAGTGCTCAAATACTTCCTGCTGCTCAATCCGCGGCGCGCGCGCAAATTGTTTCTCGAGGCGATCCCGCAATATGTCGACGAATACCTCGACGCGGTGCGCGAATACGCAGCGGCGTCGGCGGAGCAGCGTCGCGAATCGATCCTCGAATACGTGATCCAGAGCACGACGCCGCGGCGCTTCAACTCGGCGCTGAGCTTCGGCCTGATGATGAACCTGGTGGCAGCGCTCGGCAGCTCGGATCGCGATTTCATCTGGAACTATATCGTTCGCTACGATCCGTCGATCGCGGGCGACGCCGAGACCGAGAAGATGGGCCGCGCGCTGATGGAATGCGCGCTGAATTTCTATCGCGACTTTATCGAGCCAACCAAACAGCCCTACACGCCGTCAGATGCGGAGCGCGGTCAACTAATAACTCTCGTGGCCTGGCTGCGCGAAAACCAAAACGCGAGCGCCGAGGAAATCGAAAAGAGAATCTACGACCTCGGCCGCGAAAATTACGACAAGCCCGGCAAGATTTTCCCGCTGTTGTATCGCTCGATTCTCGGCCAGCAGCGCGGCCCCCGCCTGGGCGCCTTCATCCGGCTCGCCACGCCGGCCAGAATCGTCGAGTTGATCGACGCCACGCTCGCGCGCGCTTAAACGAATTCGGCGAAGACCGAGTCCGCCATCTCGAGGCCGCGGTCGGTCAGCTTGATGCAGCCGCGCTCGAGCGTCAGCAAGCCGTTGTTGAACAGCGGAGTCGCGACGCCGCCGAAGACGCATTCGAAGTTGCGGCCGAAGCGCTGGTGGAAATCGGCCAGCGCGAAGCCGTCGCGCAGCCGCAGATTCAGGAACACGAATTCACTTTGCGCGGTGGCTTCGTCGCAAGTCTCGGCGCCAGCCTCTGCGTTGGCGCGCTCTTCGATTGCCGCGATGTAGCGCGACGGCAGTTTCTCGTTCCACCATCGACGGCCGCCGCGCCCGTCGCCCGCATAGCTGTGAGCACCCGCGCCGATTCCCAGGTAAGTCTGGCCGCGCCAGTACGTTAGATTGTGCCGCGCTTCGTGGCCGGGCGCCGCGTAGTTCGAAATTTCATACATCGCATAGCCGCGCCGCGGAATTTCCTCGCGCACCGTTTGATACATCGCGGCCTGATCGTCGGACGCGAGCTGTTTGATTCGTCCGCGCTTCAAATCGGTGAAAAAAGCGGTGCCTTCCTCGAAGGTCAGGTTGTATGCCGATATGTGATCCGGTTCGAGCGCGCACACCGACTCGATGTCAAACAGAACATCGGCGACGGTTTGTCCCGGCACCGAGAAAATCAAATCGAGATTGAGCCGCTCGAAACCCGCCCGATGCGCCATCTTCGCCGCCGCTCGGGTTTCGTCCGCGCTGTGGATGCGGCCGAGAAACTTGAGCGTCGCCGCATTGAACGACTGTGCACCGAAACTGATCCGATTCACGCCTGCCGCGCGCATGCCGCCGAGTTTCGCGAGATCGACGGTGCCGGGATTCGCTTCGAGCGTTATCTCGGCGTCCGCTTCGATTCCGCAAATCCGATTCGCGGCGTCGATGATCGAGCCGATGGATTTGGGATCGAACAGCGACGGCGTTCCGCCCCCGAAGAAGATCGTGCGGATGCGTTCGCCGGCGTACGGCGGCGTGCCGGCGCGATGTTCCAGCTCCGAAATCAGCGCGCCGGTGTATTGCTCCTCCGGCCACGACGCCGCCGCGTGCGAATTGAAGTCGCAGTAGGGGCACTTCGATTGGCACCACGGAATATGAACGTAAAGTGAAAAACTCACCCGCTGATTGTAGCGCGCCTGCGTCACCTGCTACTACGCGCCCGACGCGGTCGGTATACTTTTCGCGGCAGAGGTACCTTGGCCGAAATCGCACCCAAACAAGAACGCGACGAAGAGAGCGTCGTGCCACGCCCCGCAGTTGCCTCGTCGACCGGCTCCAGCGCGAACCACGCCGGCACCATCGCCGTCGGCGTACTGCTCAGCCGGATTGCCGGCCTCGTTCGCGACAGCATCTTCGCGCATTTCCTCGGCGACTCGGCCACGGCGGACGCGTTCAAAGCCGGCTTCCGCATCCCGAACATCCTGCAAAACCTGTTCGGCGAGGGCGTACTGTCGGCGTCGTTCATTCCGGTCTACGGCAAATTGCTCGGTGAGGGCGACGCCGAGACCGCCGACATGCTCGCATGGGGCGTCGGCGCGATCATGACCGTTGGCGTGACGGTGCTGGTTGCGATCGGCGTGCTGGTAACGCCGTATCTCATCGACGTGATCGCGCCCGGCTTCGAGGGCGACAAGCGCGACCTGACGATTCAAATCGTGCGCATCCTGTTTCCCGGCGCGGGCCTGCTCGTGATGTCGGCGTGGTTCCTCGGCGTCCTCAACAGTCATCACAAATTTTTCGTCTCGTACACGGCGCCCGTCGCGTGGAACGTCGCGATGATCGCGGCGCTCCTCTACTACGGCCCGCGCCGTTCGCAGGACGGGCTCGCGATCGCGATCTCGTGGGGCTCGGTCGTCGGATCGGCTTTGCAAATCGCCGTGCAGGTGCCGCAGACCCTTGCGCTCCTGCGCAAGCATCGGATCGATTTCGCCCGCGTCGCCGTTCCGCTGCGCGCCGTGTTCCACAATCTCACGCCGGTCGTCATCAGCCGCGGCGTGGTCAACCTGAGCACTTACATCGACAACATTCTCGCGAGCCTGCTGCCGACCGGCGCCGTCGCCGCGCTCAACTACGGCCAGCTCCTCTATATGATGCCGATCAGCCTGTTCGGCTACTCGGTCGCAGCGTCGGAGTTGCCTGCGATGTCGCGCGCGGCCGGCGCGATGCCCGAGCAGATGAGCACTATTCTCCGCGCGCGCCTTAACCGGGGGCTCCGCCAAATCGCGTTCATGGTCGTCCCGTCGTCGGCCGCATTCCTGATTCTCGGCGACGTGATCGTCGCGATGATTTATCAATCCGGCGCGTTCACCCGCGCCGACGCCGTGTACGTGTGGGCCGTCCTCGCGGGTTCGGGCGTCGGGCTGCTCGCCGCCACGATGGGTCGGCTTTACAATTCCGCGTTCTACGCGCTGTTCGACACTCGCACTCCGCTTCGGTACGCGTTGATTCGCGTTGGGCTGACACTGGCGCTCGGCTACGCGTGTGCGATTCCGCTGCCGCACATGCTCGGAATCGCGCAGAAGTGGGGCGTCGCGGGATTAACAATCTCGGCGGGCGTCGCGGGATGGGTCGAGTTCGCGCTGCTGCGACGGGCGCTGAATAAGCGCGTCGGCTGGACCGGACTGGAGCGATCGTACCTGGCGAAGTTGTGGACGCTGGCTCTGGGAGCGGCTGCGGTCGGATTCTTCATGAAGCTTCACATGGCGGGCTTCGGCCCGCGCGTCCAGGGCCTGGCGATCCTTTCGACTTACGGCGGACTTTATTTTCTCGGTGCCTGGATACTTGGGCTGCCGGAGCTCAAGCAATTCACCGATCAGATCACGCGCCGTTTTTCCCGACCCGCGAATTAGAATTCATCCGATCGATTGTCCCACTCGTTGAGCGTCCGCCGAGCAGCGGCGCCAGCGCCACTCTGCCGCCGCGCGATTCGACGAACAGCTGACCGTCTACAGTCTTGTCGCGCCAATCCTCGCCCTTGATCAAAACGTCGGGCTTGACCGTGCGAATAATTTTCTCGGCGCGCGTTTCGTCGAAGACCACCACGTAGTCCACCGCTTCGAGCGCGGCGAGGATTCGCGCGCGCTCAGCCACTGGATAGACCGGGCGGCCGTCGCCCTTCAGTTGCCGCACGCTGCGATCGCTGTTGAGTCCGACCACCAGCAGGTCGGCTTGCGCGCGCGCAAACGCAAGCGACTGGATATGGCCGGCGTGCAGCAGGTCGAAGCATCCGTTAGTGAATGCGATCCGGCGGCCGGCGCGCCGCTCGCGCTCGAGCGCGGCCTTGAGCTCGTCCGCAGAATGGATTTTTCGCTCATAGCTGGCGTGCGCGGGGCTCAACGCGCGCGCGAGATCCTCGCGCGTGATCACTTCGGTGCCGATGCGCGTCACCTCGATACTCGCGGCCAGGTTCGCAATCGTGGCCGCCGACGAGAAGCCGAGTCCCGCAATCGCGAACATCCCGAACACGCTGAGCACCACGTCGCCCGCGCCCGTCACGTCGTAAACCTCGCGCGGGGACGTCGACACGTAGGTGTCTTTGCCGCCGCGTTCGGCGAGATACATCCCGTCGCGGTCGAGCGTTATCAGGCACGCGTCGAGGCCGAGCTTGCGCACGAGAGTTTCAGCGGCTTTGCGCCACGCGCCGCGGTCGGTCAGGCGAATGCCGGTCGCGACTTCGGTTTCGTACCGGTTGGGCGTGAGCGCGGTGGCGCCGCGATAGATCGAAAAGTCATCGGTGCGGCGCGGATCGACGATCACCGGGATACCGCATGCGCGGCCGCCGTCGATCAGCGCGCGCAGCACGGCCGGCGTCAGGATCCCCTTGTCGATATCGGAGATCAGAACGCCGTCGCATTTGCGCATTACCGATTTGAGGCGCGCGATCAGCTGCCGTTCGCGCGGCGGCCTGAGTGGAGTCGGGTCTTCCTCGTCGACGCGCAGCAGTTGCTGGGTCCCGCGATGGGCCGCCTGCACCGAGCCGAGCATCCGATCTTTGACGATAGTGGGCCGGTCCGGATCGATCAGCAGCGAGCGCGTGTCGATTCCGAGATCGGCGAAAATTTCGCGCAGCAGGCTGCCGTTGCGATCCGCGCCGACTACGCTGAGCGCGCTCACGTCAGCGCCCAGCGCGCGCAGATTCGCCATCACGAAACCCGCGTTGCCCGGCTTCTCCTCGCGCCGCTGCACCCGCAGAATCGGAATGGGAGCCTCGGGCGAAATTCGCGCGACGTCGCCCCACAGGTAACGATCGAGGATCACCTCGCCCGCCACCAGCACGCGCAGCGGCTTGAGCGCCGGCAGGCCGTGCTCGTGGCGATTCGGTTCAGGATGCGCAGGGGAGGACGTTTTGGGTCGAGCCATGATGCGGCATCTTACGCCGCGACGCCGGCTGCGTTAAACCGTCCGCGCGAGCCGCTCGTCGAGTTCCTTGTGAGTCGCCAGGAACCAGACCTCTTTGCCGCGATTCGCCTCGAGCACAAAGGCTCGCAGCGCGGAGCTTTCCGCCAGATG
>Ga0209248_10000164_pt1 | contig 22894 bp, 21 predicted proteins | sample BogFormECP04_OM1_FD_188241 | JGI IMG/M metagenome (GOLD analysis project Ga0209248, IMG submission 188241) | Bog forest soil microbial communities from Calvert Island, British Columbia, Canada - ECP04_OM1 (SPAdes) (version 2) | ecosystem: Environmental > Aquatic > Freshwater > Wetlands > Bog ... | reverse complement strand
CACCGAATGGATCCCGCCCCCGCATCTGGACTACGGACAGCCGCGTATCAACACGTTCCACCACCCGGAAAAACTGCTTCGCGACGACGAAGACGACGACGACGAGGGGGAGCGCTAATCGCTACGTCGATAACGTCGCCCGCACGCACACCGTGACGTACGGCAGCGCCAGGCCGCCCGCGTTCGCCAATGCCGGATGGGTGGCCAGCAACTCGCGGACCTGGTCCAGCGTCTTGGTACGCACTTCGGTCGGCGAGGTGATGCAGTAGCTGCGAGAAGCGACCAAGTCGATCAATGCTTGTGGCGTAAGGTAATTCGTCCACTCGACGTGATGACGCTCTACTTCGTTGAACGGGTCAGGCAGCGTCACCTTGTCGCGGACCGGATCCCCGTCGCGGCCGATGATATTACCCAGCTCCCGCACCCAGCCGAGCCGCTCGTCGCGGGTGTTCCATACCAAACCCAGTCGTCCGCCGGGCCGTAGCACCCGCGCCACTTCTGGGATCGCCCGCTCCGGGTTGAACCAGTGCCACGCCTGCGCGACGAGCACCGCATCAACGCTGTTGTCCGCCAACGGAATTTCTTCCGCCGTACCGAGCAGAGCCGGTGTGGCGGGCAGCGACGTGCGCAGCATCTCCAGCATCTCTGCGATCGGATCGACGGCGACCACGTCCAGCCCTCGTTCCACCAGCCGGGTGGTCAGCTTCCCGGTCCCGGCGCCGAGGTCTAGCACGTCTTTAGGCCCGGCCGGTAACAGCCAGTCGATCGCCTCCGGCGGATACGACGGTCGGCCGCGCTCATACGCCGCCGCTTCAGAGCCAAATGACAACGAGCGGGCCTGTCTGAACTGGGTCACCGTGAACACGCGCCTTCACCGGTGGCCGATCCACAGGCCAAGTCGACGGTCTGCCGCACCAGTTCGCCGACCGCTTCGGATTCCACCAGGAAGGCGTCGTGCCCGAAGATCGAGTCGACCACCTGCAGCTCGCGGCACCCGGGCAGCAGTTCGGCGAGTTCCTCCTGCAACCGCAGTGGGTAAAGCCGGTCCGAGGTGATTCCGCCGACCACCACCGGCACCGGGCAGCGGCGCAACGCCGCGGCGACACCGCCGCGGCCCCGCCCGACGTCGTGCCGGGACAGTGCCTCGGTGAGCACCACGTAACTGCCTGCGTCGAAGCGGGACACCAGCTTGCCGCCCTGGTGTTCCAGATAGCTCTGCACCGCGTAGCGGCCGCCGGCCACCGGATTCTCTTTGCCCTGAGCGTCGTTGGCGAAGCGGCTGTCCAGCTCGACCTCGCCGCGGTAGGTCAGATGCGCGAAGCGGCGGGCGATGTGCAGGCCGGCATCGGGGGTTCGCCCGGAGCGGTAATAGTCACCGCCCTGCCAGTCGGGGTCGGCTTTGATGGCCGCGATCTGGGTGCACTGGGTGCCGATCTGGTCGGCCGTCGCGCGTGCACCCACCGCCAGCAGCAGACCCGCGCCCACCCGGTCGGGATGGCCGACTATCCATTCCAGCGCCCGGGCTCCACCCATCGAACCGCCGACCACGGCGGCAACCTTAGTGATGCCCAGCGCCGCCAGTGCGGCGACGTCGGCCTCGACCTGATCCCGCACCGATATCAACGGAAACCTTGAACCCCAAGGCTTTCCATCAGGGCCAGGAGAGCTCGGTCCGGTCGATCCGCGGCAGCCGCCGAGCACGTTGGTGGCCACCGCGCACCAACGGTCGGTGTCGATCGGCGCGCCCGGGCCCGCTATGCCGTCCCACCAGCCCGGCGTCGGATGTCCCGGCCCGGCGGGTCCGGTGATGTGCGAATCTCCGGTCAGCGCATGCAGTACCACCACGACGTTGTCGCGGGTTGGCGACAGTTCGCCCCACCGCTGCACGGCGATGTCGACGTCGTCTATGACCACACCGCTTTCCAGCGTCAGCGAACCGATGTGGACTACGCCGACTTCGCCTTCGGCGGGGAGCGTATGGGTCGGTACGTCTGAGATCGTCACCTCGGGCTCCTCAGAACGCCGCCACGGCATGCGGGTCACCGCTGCCGGCCGTGGCTCCGCCGTATTTTCGGGCGGCGGCGAAGCCAAGCTCGAGGTCGGCCAGGATGTCGTCGATGCCTTCGATGCCCACGGCCAGCCGCACCAACCCGGGGCTTACCCCGGTGGACAGTTGCTCGGCGGGGCTGAGCTGGGAATGCGTTGTCGACGCCGGGTGAATCACCAGCGATCGCACATCACCGATATTGGCAACGTGGCTGTGCAGCTTCAGCGCGTTGACGAACGCTTTGCCCGCCGCGACACCACCGGCCAACTCGAAGGCCAACACGGCTCCGGTTCCCTTGGGCGCCAACTTCTTTGCCCGCTCGTACCACGGCGAGCTGGGCAGGCCGGCGTAGTTGACCGACAGCACATCGTCGTGGCCGTCGAGGAATTCGGCGACGCGCTGGGCGTTGGCGACATGGCGCTCGACGCGCAGGCTCAGGGTTTCCAGCCCTTGTGCGACCAGGAAAGCGTTGAACGGCGACGCCGCCGACCCGTAGTCGCGCAGCAACTGCACCCGCGCTTTGATCGCGAACGCGGGCGGCCCCAACTCCGCGTACACCACGCCGTGGTAGCTGGGGTCGGGGGTGGTGAAGCCGGGGAAGCGGTCCTGCGCCCAGTCGAAGGTGCCGCCGTCGACGATCACACCGGCGATCGCGGCGCCGTGCCCGCCGAGGTACTTGGTGGCCGAGTGGACCACGATGTCGGCGCCCTGGCTGATCGGCTGAATCAGATAGGGGGTGGCGACGGTGTTGTCGACGATCAGCGGCACGCCATGCTCGTGGGCCACCCCGGAGACGCCGGGAGTGTCCAGCACGTCGATCTGCGGGTTGGAGATGGTCTCGGCGAAGAACGCCTTGGTGTTCGGCCGCGCGGCGGCCCGCCACGAGTCCAGGTCGTCGGGGTCCTCGACGAAGCTGACATCGACGCCCAGCTTCGGCAGCGAGTAGTGGAACAGGTTGTAGGTGCCGCCGTAGAGCCTGGGACTGGACACGATGTGATCACCCGCGCCGGCGACGTTCAAGATCGCGAACGTCTCGGCGGCCTGACCCGAGGACAGGAACAGCGCCGCTACGCCGCCTTCCAGCGCGGCTATCCGCTGTTCGACGACGTCGGTGGTCGGGTTGCCGATGCGGGTGTAAATGTTGCCCGGGACTTCCAGCCCGAACAGCGCCGCGGCGTGTGAGGTGTCGTCGAACACGTAGGAGGTGGTCTGGTAGATCGGCAGCGCGCGGGCGTTGGTGGTCGGATCCGGCTGCTGGCCGGCGTGGACCTGCTTGGTCTCGAATGACCAGTGCGCGGTTGAATCGGTGTCGCTCTCAGCGTTGGTTTCGGAACTCACGTTGGTTGCCTTCTGGGAAAAGTGGGGTGGGTCGAGTGCTCGCAGGTGCACGGGACGCCGACTCAAGGCCTTAGACGTCGACCGGCAGCCGCGCGTTCAGCAACTGCGACGCACAATGGGCCAGCCCAAATGAGTGCGCATCAGGTTTCCCTGTCTACTCGGGGGGCCCGTAACGGCGGACCCGCGCTTGCCGCGTAGCCGGTGTTGGCTACGAAACCTGGTCATCACCCAGGGCACCCCACCGCGGTTGGAGGGTTGCCGGCCAGCAAGCCGGGGCTTGACGCTGGCGCTCATGACCTGCCGGAAGCCTATCGCACGTTGCCCAGTTAGTGCCACTAGGTGATCTGCACGGGGACGCCATCCCCGGCTGAGCAGGGATTTGCCGGCGCACCCCTTTATGGCCACCGATTCCTTCGTGCGGGATACTGGCAGTCACCGTTACCACGCGAAGCACCTGAAGAAATCCGACCGATAGTGACGCCGGGAGAGGGACTGTGTGCGCCGAACAGCCGACCATCATCTACACGCTGACCGACGAGGCGCCGCTGCTGGCGACCTACTCCTTTCTGCCGATCGTGCGTGCCTTCGCCGAGCCGGCGGGCATCCAGATCCAGCCCAGTGACATCTCGGTGGCAGCACGGATCCTGGCCGAGTTCTCCGACTACCTGACCGACGATCAGAAAGTGCCGGACAACCTGGGCGAGCTGGGCCGCCTGACGAAGCTGGCCGACACCAACATCATCAAGCTGCCGAACATCAGCGCCTCGGTACCCCAGCTCATCGCGGCCGTCAAGGAATTGCAGGGCAAGGGATTCAAGATTCCGGACATTCCGCAAAGTCCGAAAACCGACGAGGACAAGGAAATCCGCGATCGCTATGCCAAATGCCTTGGCAGCGCGGTGAATCCCGTTCTACGGCAGGGAAATTCGGACCGCCGCGCACCCCACGCGGTCAAAGAGTACGCACGAAAGCACCCGCACAGCATGGCGAAGTGGTCGCAGGCGTCGCGCACGCATGTCGCGACCATGCGGCACGGCGACTTCTACCACGGTGAGAAGTCGATGACGCTGGACCGGGCGCGCAACGTGAAGATGGAGTTGGAGACCAAGAGCGGCAAGACGATCGTGCTCAAGCCCATGGTGTCGCTGCGAAACGGCGACGTCATCGACAGCATGTTCATGAGCCGCAAAGCCCTGTGCGAGTTCTACGAGGCGGAGATGGAGGACGCCTACAAGACCGGCGTGATGTTCTCGCTGCACGTCAAGGCGACGATGATGAAGGTCTCCCACCCCATCGTCTTCGGCCACGCCGTGAAGATCTTCTACAAGGAAGCGTTCGCCAAGCACCAGGCGCTGTTCGACGAACTCGGCGTCGACGTCAACAACGGATTGGTCGACCTCTACAGCAAGATCGAGTCGCTGCCCGCGTCGCTGCGCGACGAGGTGATCCGCGACCTGCACGCCTGCCACGAACAACGGCCCGAGCTGGCGATGGTTGACTCGGCCAAGGGCATCACCAACTTTCACTCGCCCAGCGACGTGATCGTTGACGCGTCGATGCCGGCGATGATCCGCGCGGGCGGCAAGATGTACGGCGCCGACGGACGGCAGAAGGACACCAAGGCCGTCAACCCCGAGTCCACCTTTTCCCGTATCTACCAGGAGATCATCAACTTCTGTAAGACGCACGGGGCATTCGATCCGACGACGATGGGCACGGTCCCCAACGTCGGGCTGATGGCGCAGCAGGCCGAGGAGTACGGCTCGCACGACAAGACGTTCGAGATCCCCGAGGACGCTGTCGCCAATATCGTCGACCTCGACACCGGCGAAGTGCTGCTGACGCAAAACGTCGAAGCCGGCGACATCTGGCGCATGCCCATCGTCAGGGACGACCCGATCCGCGACTGGGTCAAGCTGGCCGTCACCCGGGCACGGAATTCGGGCATGCCGGTGGTGTTCTGGCTGGATCAGGAGCGCCCGCACGAGAACGAACTGCGCAAGAAGGTCAACACCTATCTGGCCGACTACGACACCGAGGGTCTCGACATCCAGACCATGTCGCAGGAACGGGCCATGCGGCACTCGATCGAGCGTGCGATGCGCGGGCAGGACACCATCGCCGCCACCGGAAACATCCTGCGCGACTACCTCACCGACCTGTTCCCGATCCTGGAGCTGGGCACCAGCGCCAAGATGCTGTCCATCGTGCCGCTGATGGCCGGCGGCGGAATGTATGAGACGGGAGCGGGCGGTTCGGCACCCAAGCATGTTCACCAACTCGTCGAGGAGAACCACCTGCGATGGGATTCGCTTGGTGAATTCCTCGCGCTGGGCGCATGTTTCGAGGACATCGGTTTCAAGACCGGTAACGAGCGGGCCAAGGTTCTGGGCAAGACGCTGGACGACGCGATCGGCAAACTGCTCGACAACAACAAGAGCCCGTCGCGTAAGACCGGTGAGCTGGACAACCGTGGCAGCCAGTTCTACCTGGCGATGTACTGGGCGCAGGAACTGGCCGGGCAGAGCGATGACGACGAGTTGCGGAAACACTTTGCCGCACTGGCCGATGCGTTGACCAAGAACGAAGACGCCATCGTCGCCGAACTCGCCGCGGTCCAGGGCGAGGCGGTGGACATCGGCGGCTACTACGCGCCTGACACCGCCATGACGACCGCGGTGATGCGGCCGAGTAAGACCCTCAACGCTGTGCTGGAGGATGCACAGCGGGCTTAGTCGAGCAGGCTGCGAAGTGTCTCGATGAGCTTGACCCGATCGGCGGCTGTTGCAGCGATCGGCACCACGTTCAAGGTGGTCACGCCCGCCTCGCGAAACGCCGCCACGCGCTCCTTGACGAATCCGGGTGCGCCGATCAGGGAGACATCTCGCACGAGTTCATCGGGTACAGCCTTGGCGGCGCCGTCCTTGCCGCCGGCAAGATAAAGCTCTTGGATGCGGTCGGCCTGCGGGCCGTAGCCGTACCTGGTGGCCAGCGTGTGGTAGAAGTTCTTGCCCTTGGCGCCCATGCCGCCGATGTAGAGCGCCAGGTGCGGTTTAACGAATTCGAGTAGTGGCTCGACGTTTTCGCCGATGGCCAATGCCGGTCCGGCGAACACGTCGAGGTTCCCCAAAGCGGGATCGCGCTTGGCCTGGCCGGCGGCCAGCGCCTCGCCCCACACGTCTTGCGCCTTCTCCGGCAGATAGAAGATCGGTTGCCAGCCCTCGGCGATCTCGGCGGCCAGCTCGACGTTCTTGGGCCCAAGCGCCGCGATGAGTATCGGAATACGTTCCCGGACAGGCCTATTGATGAGCTTGAGCGGCTTGCCCAGTCCGGTGCCCTGGTCGGCGGGCAACGGGATCGTGTAGTGCTTGCCCTGGTGCTCCAGGGTCTCTCGACGCCACACCTGGCGGCAGATGTCGACGACTTCGCGGGTGCGGGCTATCGGGGCGTCGTAGGGCACGCCGTGGAAGCCCTCGATGACCTGTGGGCCGGAGGCGCCAAGACCGAGGGTGAACCGGCCGTCGGAGACATAGTCCAGGCCGGCCGCGGTCATCGCCGTCAATGTGGGCGTCCGGGTGTAGAGCTGCAGAATGCCCGAGGCCAGCTCCACCCGTTGGGTGCTGGCCGCGAGGTAGCCCAGCGCGCTGACCGCATCGAACGAATACGCCTCGGGGACAAAGACAATGTCCAATCCGGCGCGTTCGAGGTCGGCAACCTCGGCGGCCACCTCCCGGAAGCCGCCCGCGTAGTTGATGCCCAATCCAATTCGCATGGTCGCTATTCTTACGCCGATGCGAACTGCTCGGCCAGTGCGAGCGCCTCTTGCTGGATGCGATCGAACTGGGCGCCCATCGCCTCGGACAACGCCGTCGCACCCGACAGCGGCCGCACCATCACCACGAAGTCGTCGATCAGGCCCTCGTCGTCGAAGTGCAAGAAGTCGCACCCGTTGACTTTCTTGCCGGAGACCGTCGCTTCGAAGACAAACGCGTGGTCGCGGCCGTTGCTGTCATGGATCTCGCGGACGTAGCGGAAGTCCTCGAAGACCCGCAACACGCCGCGCAGGATGGCCGCGGTGATCGGCTTGCCGACATAGGGCTTGAACGCCACCGGGCTGGTGAACACGACGTTGTCGGCCAGCAGCGCTGCGATGCCCGCCTCGTCGTGTTCCTCGACTGCCTTGCGGAACGGATGCTTAGAACTCACCGGACACCTCGCATAGTCAATTTGCTGAGTAGGTGTGACTGACGCTAGAGCCTGGACCGGCATATGTCTAGGTGTGATTAATCACTTTGTTGATTAATCACCCGTTGTACTATTGACCGATGTCGTTACGTGACGCCGTGTTGGCGGCTCTGCTCGAGGGCGAGTCCTCCGGTTACGACCTGGCCAAGAGCTTTGACGCCTCGGTCGCGAACTTCTGGATGGCTACACCGCAGCAGTTGTATCGCGAACTCGACCGGCTCGCCGAGCAAGGTCTGATCCAAGCACGGGTCGTCCACCAGGAGCGGCGGCCCAACAAGCGCGTGTATTCGCTGACAGAGGCGGGCTACGAGGCGATCCACCAGTTCACCTCCCGGGCGCCGAAGCCCGGTGTGATCCGTGATGAACTCGCGGTCAAACTGCTGGCCGTTGATGCCGGTAACGCGCAAGCTGTGCGCGACTTCATGGTCGAACGACTGCAATGGGCGACAGCCAAACTGCAACGTTACGAACGGATGCGAGCTCGCATGCTCGACGGCCGCGACGAACAGCAATACGTTGCCCAGGCCAAGCGAGTCGGTCCGTACCTGACGCTGATGCGCGGAATTTCGTTCGAACAAGAGAACATTCGATGGGCCGAGCGAACGTTGGCGATCCTCGAGCAACGTCAGGGCGCGGGGTCTGCCAGGTAGTGGGCGAGCACCGGCCGCAGCCATTCGATGAGTTGGGCGTCGTCCATGCCGGCGAGCGGCGGGACACCGAGGATGTAGCGGGCCACCGCGAGTCCCAGCAGCTGTGATCCCACCAGAGCAGCCCGTTCGGCGGCGTGATCGGGAGCGACCGCGGATAGTGCCGGGGCCACTTGGTCGACGAAAACCTGGAGCAGGGCATCGGCGGCGACGCGATTCGTCGCGGCCGCGCGCAGTAGCGGGAGAAACGGTCCCTGCGGCCCCCAGGCGCCGATGAACATCGGCACCAGCACGTCGGCAACGCGGTCCGGCGCGACATTCGAGAGATCGGGAAACGTGATGTCGAACCGGGAGGCCGCGGCGAAAAGCTCTGCCTTGCTGCCGAAGTAGTGCATGACGAGCGCCGGATCGACGCCGGCCTCCGATGCGACCGAACGGATCGTCGTGCGCTCGAAGCCGTGGTCGCCGAACTGCGATCGCGCGATGTCCAGGATCGCCGCCCGCGTTGCCTGTCCGTCACGTCCCTCACGCGCCTTCGATGGCATGCCAACAGTATATTCAACAACTGTTGACACGGCGGGCTTCAAAGGCTTACCGTCGAAGTCAACAGTTGTTGAACTCATGACGAGAGGTCGCCGCCATGACCGTTACCGCCATTCAGATCGGGCTCGACCCGGACGTCATCGACTGCTCCTCGTCGGACTTCGCCCAGTTTCCGGGCCTGTCGAAGGAGAAGCTCCGCGCCGCCAACGATGAGAACGTGGCCGCACTGCGCGCCGCCGGCTATCACGTCGACAACTGCTTCATCGACTTCGGCGATGCGGGCGCGGACAAAGCCCGTCAGTGGCTGGAAGCCAAGCGCTATGACGCGGTGCTGATCGGCGCCGGCGTGCGACTTGTCGCCGGCAACACGCCGCTGTTCGAGTCGATCGTCAACGCCGCGCACATCGCCCAACCCTGCTGCCGCTGTGTTTTCAATCGCGCCGCCGTAGCCACCCCCGACGACATTCGTCGGTGGTACCCGAACCCGGCGGCGGTGGCGTGATGACCGTTCACAAGGTCGACGTCCTGGTCGTCGGCGCCGGTCCGACGGGGCTGACCGCGGCCGGTGACCTCGCGCGAGCCGGCCGGTCGGTTGCGGTGCTCGAACGCTGGCCGGCGATCAACCCGTCCAGCCGCGCCTTCGCCACCATGGCGCGCACGCTGGAGGCTTTCGACGCCCGCGGAATCGCCGACGACCTGCTCGCGCACGCGCATAAGGCGCCGGGCGTCACGATTTTCGGCGGCGCGCGGATCGATCTCACCCACCTCGACTCGCCCTACCAGTTCGCGATGATCACTCCGCAGACCAACGTCGAGCAGGCCCTGGGCGCCTACGCCGTGGCGCAAGGGGCCGAGATCCGGCGCGGCATCGAGGTCGTCGCGCTCGACCAAGACGCCGAGGGCGTGACAGTCACCGCGCGGACGCACGGCGATCCTGCTGGGCGTCGAACCTTTTGGCGGGCAGAGTATTTGATCGGCGCCGACGGTTCGCACAGCACGGTACGCAGGTTGGTGGGCGCGGACTTCGGAGGTAAGACGATCTTGTCGTCGATCGTGCTCGCCGATGTCAAGCTGGCGGATGGGCCCGCTGATGGTGGCCTGACGCTGGGCAGTACCCGCAACGAGTTCGCGTTCCTGGCGCCCTACGACCGCCACGATGCGGACGGTTCCTGGTACCGCGCGATGGTGTGGGACCGCATCAATCAGGTTCCCGACACCGCGCCCGTGAGTCGGGAGGAAATCGTCGGCGTATTGGCGCGGGCGATGGGTGCCGACCTCGGGGTGCTCGACGTGGGCTGGAAGTCCCGATTCCATTGCGACGAAAGACAAGTCACGCAATATCGGCACGGTCGGGTGTTCCTGGCCGGAGACGCGGCGCACGTCCACTCTCCGATGGGCGGTCAGGGCATGAACACCGGCATTCAAGACGCGGCGAACCTCGCGTGGAAGATCGATGCGGTCCTCGATGGTGCAGACGACACCGTGCTGGACAGCTATCACGATGAGCGCCATCCGATCGGCAAACGGGTGCTGCTGCAGTCGGGAATGATGGCGCGCGGCGTGACGCTTCATCCACGGGTCGCGCGCAGGTTACGTAACCTGCTGGTGCCCAGGCTTCTTCGGGTTCCCCGGATACGCGACGAGGTGGCAGGAAGCTTTGCGGGCACGACGCTGCGGTATGCGCATCGGTCGGGGGAGAGCGCTTTGGTGGGCACCAGGGCGACGCAGATTCCGATGACGCAAGAGCGTCTCACTGAGCTGCAGCGCGAGCCCGGCTTCGTGTTGATTCGTGAAAGCGGCAGGTCCGCGCTCGATGTGATCGACCTGCACCAAGCGGAGCGATCCGATTGCGGGCCGGCGGTGCTGGTGCGACCGGATGGCTACATCGCCTGGGCGGGCGATTCGGCCAAACGATCCGAATGGCTTGAGGTACTTGACCGCTGGACCGGACATAAGAGCACCGTGTCACCCGCTGTGACCAGCTGAAAGGCGCTCCCTTGTAGTCTGGGTCACATGTCCAGCGGAGGAAAGATCAAAGTTGAAGGCACGGTAGTAGAGCTCGACGGCGACGAGATGACGCGGGTCATCTGGAAGTGGATCAAAGACCTGCTCATCCTTCCGCACCTCGACATCACACTGGACTACTACGACCTGGGCATCGAGCACCGCGACGCCACCGACGACCAGGTGACGATCGACTCGGCGTATGCCATCAAGAAGCACGGCGTCGGCGTCAAGTGCGCCACAATCACTCCCGACGAGGCTCGCGTCAAGGAGTTCAACCTCAAGACCATGTGGTCGTCGCCCAACGGGACGATCCGAAACATCTTGGGCGGGACGATCTTCCGCGAGCCGATCATGATCTCGAACGTCCCGCGGCTGGTTCCGGGATGGAAGAAGCCGATTATCATCGGCCGCCACGCTTTTGGCGACCAGTACCGTGCGACGAACTTCAAGGTCGACCGGCCCGGGACCGTCACACTGACCTTCACTCCGGACGACGACAGCGAGCCGATCGTGCACGAGATGGTGTCCATCCCCGAAGACGGCGGCGTGGTGATGGGGATGTACAACTTCAAGGACTCGATTCAGGATTTTGCCCGCACGTCGTTCGCGTACGGGCTGAAAGAGAACTACCCGGTGTATCTGTCGACGAAGAACACCATCCTCAAGGCCTACGACGGCATGTTCAAAGACGAGTTCCAGCGGATCTACGACGAGGAGTTCAAGGACAAGTTCGACGACGCGGGCCTGACCTATGAGCACCGGCTGATCGACGACATGGTCGCCTCTTGCCTCAAGTGGGAGGGCGGCTACGTGTGGGCTTGCAAGAACTACGACGGTGACGTCCAATCCGACGCGGTCGCGCAGGGGTACGGCTCTCTGGGCCTGATGACGTCGGTGTTGACGACCGCGGACGGCAAGACCGTGGAGGCCGAAGCCGCTCATGGCACGGTCACCCGGCATTTCCGTCAGTACCAGGAGGGCAAGCCCACTTCCACCAACCCGATCGCCTCGATCTTCGCGTGGACGCGCGGCCTCGAGCACCGCGGCAAGCTGGACAACACGCCCGAGGTGAGCGAGTTCGCCGAGAAGCTGGAAGAGGTCGTCGTCGCGACGGTCGAAGGCGGCCAGATGACCAAAGACCTCGCGTTGCTCATCGGTCCCGATCAGGACTGGCAGACCAGCGAGGAGTTCCTCGGCGCGATCGCCGAGAACCTCGACAAGGCGCTCAGCTCGACTTGACCTCGCGGATCGGCGGGATGTGCTCGTCGAGGAAGCTGGTGATGACGTCGGTGACTCGTTCCGGTGCCTCGAACATCGGGATGTGTCCGAGTCCGTCGAGCTCGGTCAGTCGCGTCCCGGCGGGAAGCTGGGCCTGAAAGTACCGGTGCGATCGCGGTCCGGGAAAGACCCGGTCTTTTCCGCAGAGCACCAGGTGCGCGGGGACGGAAGTGTCCGCCAACTCCAGCAGTCCGGGCAGCAGCATTGACTTGACCAACAGCTGGAAGTAGGCGGGGCAGTGTGCCACGTCGTCGATGATGGCCTCGAGTTCACTGTCACTGACCCCGTCCGGCGATGCGCTGATGGGCAGGGTGGCCAGCCGACGACTGAGGGGCAGGCGCAACGCGCGGGGCCCCACCCAGCGTGCCAGTGCCAAGAACGGCATCCCCGAGACGAACTTGGCGATCACCTCGAATTTGGTCGGCGCCCACCGGGTCCACCCGCCGGCCGGCGCGATGCCGGTGACCGTGCGCGCCCGACCGCGACGCTCCAGCTCGAAGGCCACCCAACCGCCCAGCGAATTGCCGACGATGTGGCAGGTGTTCCAGCCCAGCTCGTCGAGCTGACGCTCGACGTGGTCGGCCAACACCGACGAGCTCAGGAACCATGTCCCGGCGGCGGGCCCACCGTTGTGGCCGGCCATCGTCGGGGCGAATACCTCGTAGCGGCCGGTGTCGGCCAACCGCGGGGCGACGTTCTGCCAGACAAGCTGCGAAATCAGGAATGGATGCAGCAGTAGGACCGGTTCGCCGGTTCCGACGTGGATGGGCGCGCGGGCGGAGCTCATTCAGCCGACATTAAAGGTGATACCGCCGGTACCGCAAGAAGCTCGGCTAGCGACCCGAAGCAAGCGTCACAGCATGCTGAGCCGTTCTAGTATCCGGCCATGGCGCAGGACATCTCACGTCAGGCCTTTTTACGTGGCGGGCTTGGGGCGGTCGCCGGTGTGCTACTGGGGTCGTGCGGAGAAACGGCCGGGCAGCCGTCGTCGCCGGGCTCGCCAGACTGGGGTGCCCTCGGCGGCAGCATCCAGGGCCAAGTCATCCTGCCGTCAAGCGCTGACTACGCCGGCGCGAAGGGGCTCTTCAACTCCCGCTTCGACAACTCGACACCCGCGGCCGTCGTCACGGTGACATCCATCGGCGACGTGCAGCAGGCTGTTGCGTTCGCTGCGAACAACGGCGTCCAAGTTGCCGCGCGTAGCGGCGGGCATTCGTACATCGGTGCCTCCGCGGCAAATGGCGTTATGGTCGTCGACTTGCGTCAGCTGCCGGGCGGGATCACCTACGACGACGCGAGCGGTCTCGCGACGATTCCGGCTGCGGCAGACCTGGATTCGGTGCAGACAACACTGGCCGCACAGGGACGATTGATCCCGAGCGGCAGCTGCCCGACGGTCGGAGTCGCCGGTTTGACCCTGGGTGGCGGGCTGGGATCTGACGCCCGACAGTGGGGTCTGACGTGCGACGCGCTCGTGTCGGCATCCGTCGTCTTGCCCAGCGGCGACGTGATCACCGCAGCACCAGATGACCATGCCGATCTGTATTGGGCCTTGCGGGGCGGCGGAGGCGGCAATTTCGGTGTGGTCACCTCGTTTACGTTGCGCACATTTCCCACCACCGACCGTGATGTCGTTTCCCTGGTATTCCCTACGGGTTCGGCTGAGCAAGTCATCCTTGGTTGGTATCAGTGGCTGAGCACCGCGGACCGGGCAATCTGGGGCATGGTCAACGTCACGGCGGGCCAGGCTTTGCCGGGGTGCAGCGTTACGTTGGCGACGCCCCCGGGCGACGGGCCGGGTCGAGCAGGCGACATCATCGCCGCTATTGGTGTGCAGGCCACCGGCAACACAAACCAAACGTTGAGCCGCATGGACTTCGTCCATTACTTCGAAGGTGGCGACCAGGCATGGCACCCGCGCGTTTTCGTTGCGGGCTCGGACATCGTCGGGGAGCTGACGTCATCCGCTGCGCAAGCCATCGTTGCCGCGACAACAACGTGGCCTCAGGATGCGGGCTCCGCGGCGGCGGTGATCGAGTCGCTGTCTGGAGCGGTGAGTGACGTAGATCCTGGGGACACCGCGTTCCCGTGGCGGCGGCAGGCGGCGTCTATTCAGTGGTACTCAGAGCCGTCGCCGCCGAACACAGTTGACGTTGGGGATGCCTGGCTGGTAGCGGCGCACGAGGCGATGGGGGCCAATTCCGTTGGCGGCTACGTCAACTACGTCGAGCCGGACAGTACGGCGTCGCGGTATTTCGGCGGGAATCTGTCGCGGCTCAACGCCATTCGTCAACAGTACGACCCGGGCGGGTTGATGTACTCAGGCATCCGGCCGGTTTGATGACGGCCGCCGCCATGCCGCTTTGCATCGCGAGATGTGCGGGAAGACGGTGACCGTGTCCTATGGCGCGGTGTCGGCGTGAAAAGATCGAGTCATCATGAGCATCACTACGGGATCCCGCCGGGTCTTCTCCGGCGTGCAGCCCACCTCCGACTCAATGCACCTCGGAAATGCATTGGGCGCCGTCACCCAGTGGGCCCAGTTGCAGGACGACTACGACGCGTTCTTCTGCGTCGTCGACCTGCACGCGATCACCATCCCGCAGGACCCCGACATGCTGCGGCGCCGAACCCTGGTGACCGCCGCGCAATACCTGGCGCTGGGCATCGACCCTGGTCGCAGCACCATCTTTGTGCAGAGCCACGTCCCCGCGCACACCCAGCTGGCTTGGGTGCTGGGTTGCTTCACCGGTTTCGGCCAGGCCTCGCGAATGACGCAGTTCAAAGACAAGTCGACGCGTCAGGGCAGCGACGCGACCACGGTCGGCTTGTTCACCTACCCGGTGCTGCAGGCTGCCGATGTGCTCGCGTACGACGGCGAATTGGTGCCGGTCGGTGAAGACCAGCGGCAGCATCTGGAGCTGGCTCGCGATATCGCGCAGCGGTTCAACAGCCGGTTCCCCGACACGTTCGTGGTTCCCGACCTGCTTATTCCCAAGGTCACGGCCAAGATCTACGACCTGCAAGACCCGTCGTCGAAGATGAGCAAGTCGGCGGCCACCGATGCCGGCCTGATCAGTCTCCTGGACGCTCCTGCCGTGTCCGCCAAGAAGATTCGCTCCGCAGTCACAGACAGCGAACGCGAGATCCGGTACGACCCGGACGCCAAAGCCGGCGTGTCGAACCTGCTGACCATCCAGTCCGCGGTCAACGGTGTCGAGATTGATGCCCTGGTGCGACAGTATGCCGGGCGCGGCTACGGCGATCTGAAGAAGGACACCGCCGAGGCCGTCGTGGAGTTCGTGACTCCGATCAAGGCCCGGGTCGACGAGTTGCTCACGGATCCTGCCGAATTGGAGGCTATCCTGGCCGCCGGGGCGGCACGGGCCGAGGACGTAGCCGCAAAAACGGTCGACCGGGTCTACGACCGGCTAGGGTTCTTGCCAAAACGTCCCTAGCGGGTGGTGATGAGCGAACCGGCCAAACCGGGAATCCTGGATCGGCTGCGGGCGCGATTCGGCTGGTTCGACCACGCGATGCGGGCCAACGACCGATTCGAAGAATCCAAGGGCAACTTTTTCGCTGCCGGGCTGACCTACTACACGATCTTCGCGTTATTTCCGTTGCTGATGGTCGGTTTCAGCGTCGGCGGATTCTTGCTGTCACGTCGGCCGGATGTGCTGGCCGGGATCGACAACAAGGTGAGGGGCGCGGTGCCGGGCGCTCTGGGGCAGGAATTGTTGGACTTGATGAATTCGGCGATCGCTTCGCGGGCGTCGGTTGGCGTCATCGGTTTGGCCGTCGCGGCATGGGTCGGCCTGAACTGGATTGGCAATCTTCGGGTAGCGCTGAGCGAAATGTGGAAACAGGGCGAGGGGTCGCGCGGATACATTCGGACCAAGTTCTCCGATCTGGCGACGATGGTTTCGTCGTTCGTGGCGATCCTCGCAACGCTGGCCCTCAGTGCGCTCGCCGCCGCGGCGCCGATGGGCAAGGTGTTGGGGTGGCTGGGTATTCACAACGCCCCCGTGCTGGACGCGATCCTTCGCGGTGGGTCGATGCTGATTTCATTGCTGGTGTCGTGGTTGGTTTTCACCTGGATGATCGCCCGATTACCCAGGGAGCCGGTCAGCTTCGCCAGCGCGACTCGGGCGGCTCTGATCGCGGCGATCGGCTTCGAATTGTTCAAGGTGGTCGGGTCGATCTACCTGAAGTCCGTGCTGCACAGCCCGGCGGGTGCGACCTTCGGGCCGGTGCTGGGCCTCATGGTGTTCGCGTACGTCACCGCACGGCTGCTGCTGTTCGCGACCGCGTGGGCGGCGACGTCGACGGAAGATCTGCCTGCCGCGCCGGTGGAACCGCCTGAGCCCAAGGCCATTACGCCCAGGGTTCATCTGAACGAGGATCTCAACGTGCGACAGGCGCTGACCGCTGCTGCAGTGGGCGCCATTGGGGCACTGAGCCTTTCTCGACTGACCCGTCGAAATAAAGGCTAGGACACGTATTCACCATCGCAGTTGTCACTATCCCGAAACGATTTGGCGTCGACAGGGGGCTTTTGCGCTCAACCGTGTCACCCTCATTTGCACGAATAGTTGCTCTACGCAAAGGCGGGTAGGCGATGTCGACACCAAGTCTGTTCCACAAACTCGCAGCGGAAACGATCGGCACCTTCTGGCTGGTGCTCGGTGGCTGCGGTAGCGCGATTTTCTCGGCGAAAGCTCACTCCGGCCACTACCCACTGGGTATTGGCTATCTCGGCGTGGCTTTGGCCTTCGGTCTGACGGTACTGGTCGGCGTGTATGCGTTCGGAACGATCTCGGGCGGGCATTTCAACCCCGCCGTCACGCTCGGTGCCGCGTTCGCTCGCCGGGTGGAATGGAAAGTCCTGCCCGCGTATTGGGTCGTCCAGGTGATCGGCGGGCTGCTCGCGGCGGTGGTGATCTACTACATCGCTGAAGGCAAACCAGGTTTCAGCGCGACCGGCAACATGGCGGCCAACGGCTATGGCGAACACTCACCCGGGTATTACTCGCTTGGTGCCGTGATCCTCACCGAGATCGTCCTGACGGCGATGTTCCTGTTCGTCATCCTCGGCTCGACCGATGCCCGGGCGCCAAAGGGCTTTGCCGGCTTGGCCATTGGGCTGACGCTGACGGGCATCCACCTGGTGGCCATTCCGATCTCCAACACCTCGGTCAACCCGGCGCGGTCCACCGCTGTCGCATTCTTCAACGGCAACGGCGCACCGCAGCAGCTATGGGTGTTCTGGCTGGCGCCGCTGATCGGTGGAGCGATCGCCGGTATCGCCTATCCGTTCCTGTTCGGCCGGGCCGAGGAGACGGCAGACCATTCGGCCGCGTGACGCTGTCACAGCGCTACCTGACGGCGCTGCTTAGTCGCCGGTCAGGTAGCGCTGCAGCGTTGGTCCCATCCAGGCGACCATATCCTCGATAGCAGTCGACGCGATCGGCTCGAGCTTGAGTTGGTAACGCGCGAAAGCCAATCCGGCTAGGTGACTGGCTACCAATTCGACTCGCAGTTCCGCATCGGTCACACCGAACTCCGCGGCGACACGCTTGGCCACCGGACCGGCAAGGGCATCATGTAGGACCTGTCGGGCCTGCGGCTGAATAGCCGCCGAACGCCACACCGCCATGAAGGGTTCGAAAGCGCCGCCGTTGTCCCAGTGCTCGAGAAAACGACGAACCAGCCGGGGGCCGACGTCGTCGGGGCCTTCGTCGAGCAGCGCGGCCAATTGGTGGAGCGGGTGCTCGGGACCGGTCAGCGCCGACGCGCTGAACAAGCCTTCCTTGTTGTCGAAAAAGTAATAGACCATCGCGACATCGACGCCGGCGTCCGCGGCAATTGCGCGGACGGTGGCTCGCTCGTACCCGTCGCGCATGAAACGCTCGCGCGCGGCGTCGATGATCCGCTGCCGGCTCTGCTGGCCTGTGCGCCACCGGCCTGGCCGCCGAGCCTCTGACATGTACGAAAGCATACTTCAGCGCCCGTTGACGTTAGGTCCGCCAGCGGCGTACCGTTGTTCTTCAACGAGAGTTGAAGTATCTGGATCGAAAGGAGTTTGACATGGCTACGGACACACGTGAACGGCAGCTTTGGTGGCGACACATGGTCTCGATCCTGGTGTTCCCGGTGACGGTCACGCTGGTCGTACCGGCGCTTATCGTGAACCCGGCTCACGCGCGGCTGAACTTCGGTTCTCCTCTGAACATCGGCCTCGTCATCGTCGGCGGCCTGCTCATCGCCGGCGGGTTGGGCATGTGGTTGTGGACGGTGTCTCTGTTCCACCGGATCGGCAAGGGAACGCTCGGACTGGGCAAGCTGATGGGCGAGCCGGTCCACCTCGTCGTAGTCGGCCCGTACCGGCACGTGCGCAATCCGATGATCAGCGGCGTGCTCGCCATCCTGCTAGGGGAGGCGGCCCTCGCCGCCTCGGGTTCGCTGCTGCTGTGGTTCGCGATCTTTTGGACGTTGCAAGAGATCGCCATCCGGTTCTGGGAAGAACCGCATCTCACTCAGCGGTATGGCAACGAGTACGTCGACTACCAGCGGAACGTTCCGCGCTGGCTTCCGCGGATCTCGGCGTGGGTCCCGGCGAATCAGCGTTAGCGATCCGTGTGCCATTCGCCGCCGGCCATGACGCGCGTAACCTGTAAATCCCGTTCCAACACAACGAGGTTGGCGTCAGCCCCGGTTCGCAAACAGCCGGCGCGGTCGAGGCCGAGTGCACGGGCAGGCGTCGTCGAGGTCATCTGCACCGCGGCGGCCAGCGCCGCGTCGCGGTCTGAGCCGAGGCCGGCCGCGGCGCGGAAGAGTTGATCCATCGTGGCGGTGCTCCCGGCGATCGTCGAAGTCCCGCGCACGCGTGCCACCTGTTCGACCACATCGACCTGCATTGCCCCGAGTCGAAATTCGCCATCGCCCAACCCCGCCGCCGCGGTGGAATCGGTGACCAACGCCACCCGGTCGGCTCCCGCCGCCTCGATCACCGCTCGTTGCATGGCGGGGTGAACGTGCACGCCGTCGGCGATCAACTCGACGGTCACCCGCGGATCCTGCAACAACGCGATCGCGGGTCCGGGCTCACGGTGGTGCACCGGCCGCATTGCATTGAAGAGGTGGGTGCCGACCGTCGCGCCCAACTCGACAGCATGGCGGGTCTGCTCGTAGGTGGCATCCGTATGCCCCACGGCGACAACCACTCCGGCGTCGGCGAAGCGGGTAATCGCATCGTCGCTGCCAGTGCGCTCGGGTGCCAGGGTGACCATCCGGATCGCGCCGCCGCCTGCGGTGAGCAGGGCGTCGATCTCACCGGGCGCCGGGTCGCGCAGCTGCGCAGGATCGTGCGCCCCGTAGCGCGCGGCGCTCAGCCACGGCCCCTCCAGATGAATACCTGCGACGGTGCCCGCGCGGGTGGAGTCGGCGAGCGCATATACCGCGGTGAGCAGGTCGGCGCGCGACGCGGTGACCAGGCTGGCCAGCGTGGTGGTCGTGCCATGGCTGCGGTGAAACATCGCCGCGCGCAGGATATCTGCGTCGTTGCCGTCGGTGTACGACGCGCCGCCGCCGCCGTGTACATGGATGTCGACGAAGCCGGGCACGAGCAGCGCCTCGGGCATGTCGACTTCGGCCGGCCGCGGCGGCAGGCCCGACCCGCAGCCCACGATTTGTCCGCCCGAGGTTTCCACCCAACCCGGTCGACAGATGCCCTGCTCCAGCGCGACAGCGCCGGCGGCGATCAGTGCCATGCTGGCACATCCGTTGTCGTGCTGGGCAATTCGTCAGGCCAGCGGCCGTCATTCTCCCAGAAGTGGCGGATCTCTTCGAGTTGCCGGCCTTTGGTCTCGGGAGCATACCGGTACACGAAGGCGAATCCGCCCACCGCGAAAACGCCGAATACCGCGAAAGTGCCTGCGCCGCCCAGAGAATGCAGCATCGTCAGGAACACGCCGGCGATGACTGCGTTGGCCAGCAGGTTGGCGGTCAGCATCGCGCTCGACCCCATCGACCGCAACCGGGACGGGAAACTCTCACCGGCGTAGACCCATACCAGCGCGCCGAAGCCGAAGGTGAACCCCATGGTGAACAGCAGCACGCCAACGAACCCGAATATCGCTGGGAAATGCGCGGCGAACACCACGATCAGCACCACGTCGGCGGCGATCATCGCGCCGATACCCGATAGCAGAACGGGGCGGCGGCCCAGCCGGTCGACCAGAACTACCGACACCAGCACCGCGGCCAGCGCACCGGCCTGCACCATCGCCGGAAGCGCCAGCAGCGCGAAGTTCCCGCGGAAGCCCATCGCGTCGAACAGTCGGGGGCTGTAGTAGACGATCGCGTTGATGCCGGTGATCTGGATGAAAAAACCCAGCGCGATGACGAAGACCGTGGCGCGCAGGTAAGGCCGGCGCAGCATTTCGCGGAAACTGCCGCCGCTTTCTTCCCGCAGCGCAGCGCCGATCTCGGTGAGTTCACGTTCGACGTCACTGTCGGGCTCCACTCGTTGCAGCGCCCGCCTGGCTTCGGCGACCCGGCCTTTGAGCATGTACCACCGCGCGGTGTCAGGCATCCGCAGCAACAGCAGCGCAACCAATGTCGCGGGCACGGCCGCCAATGCCAGCATCGCGCGCCACTCGCGCGAATCGGCCAGCAGGTAGCAGGCCAGATAGCCGACGATGATGCCGACCACGGTTGCCACCTGATAGCCGGCGAGCAGCGAACCGCGCACTCGCGCCGGTGCGGATTCGGCCACGAACACCGGGACCACCACGACCGACACCCCGATGGTCATGCCCAGCAGTAGCCGGGCCACCAGCAGCATCGGCACCGAGTCCGACATCGCGCCCAACAGTGCGAACACCGCATAGCCGGCCGCCACCGACACCATCGACCGCCGGCGCCCGATCAGGTTGGCGAGCACGCCTGCGCCCAGCGCTCCGACGATCTCGCCAAGCACCACTGCGGTCGTCACCAGTTCTTGTTGCCGCGTCGTCAGACCGAATTCGTCGGTGATGAACAGCAGCGCGCCGGCGATGTTGGAGAGGTCGTAGCCGTAGACGACGCCCAGGCTTGCGGCGGTGAGGCCCAGCAAGAGTCCATGCCGCCGGGTGCCGCTCACTGGGTGAGCTTAGTTCTGCGGTCGGCGATTCCTCGAGCGAGCCGCAATGATCAACCCGAACACGATCACGGTGCCGATCACCGCCACACCGACTCGTACCGGCAGCGCGTCGGCGGGCGGCACGAACCCGGCGGCGTTCGTCGATGTGCCGGGAGCGGCGTCACCGCCGTTGGCGGACTTGGCGGCCAGCAACGACGGATCGGGTTCGATCAGTGTTCCCACCCGGGTTCCCGGTGCCGTCGCGAAGCCGTAGTCCAGCAGGTGGGCGGCCTGCTGCCACGGCGCAATCGGCTGACGGGTGCCGTGCAACAGCACCGCCATCAGCCGGCGTCCGTCGCGGTTGGCGGCGCCCACGAACGTCTGGCCCGCATCGTCGGTGTAGCCGGTCTTGCCGCCCAGCGCGCCCGGATAGTGGTAGAGCAGCTGGTTGTCGTTTTCCAGCTCGTAGCCGGGGTGGTCGGCGTGTCCGGGAAAGTCGAACTTCTGCGTGTGCACGATGTCGGCGAAAGTTGGTTTCCCCCAGGCGTATCGGTAAAACAGCCCGATGTCGTACGCCGAGGTGCTCATGCCGGGTCCATCCAGCCCCGAAGGCGTCGCAGCGCGGGTGTCGCGGCCGCCGAGCTTGCCGGCCAGCATGTTGATCTTCTCCACCGCGAGCTGCATGCCGCCCAGTTGAATGGCCAGCGCGTGCGCCGCGTCGTTGCCGGAGTGCATCAACAACCCGTGCAGCAACTGGTTGACGGTGTAGGTGCCACCCGGGGCAACGCCGACCCGGGTGCCCTCCGCGCCGGCATCCTCTGGCGTGCCGTCGACGGTCCTATTGAGGTTGAGCTCGTTCAGCGATGCCATCGCGACGAGCACCTTGATGACGCTGGCCGGGCGGTGACGGCCATGCGGGTCACGCGCGGCGATGATCGCGCCGCTGTCCAAGTCGGCCACCACCCAGGCCTCGGCGGAGATATCGCCGGGCACCGGCGGGGTGGCGGGTGCGGTGACCACTCCGCAGCCGCCCAGCGCGTTACCGCCGATCGGCGACGCGGGCACCGGCAGCGGCAGGGGCGGATCCCCGGCCTGCGGGACCTCCGACGAGTCCACCGCCGGCGGGGTGGCCACCTTGTACGGGCAGGCGTCATGCCCTGCGCCGGCTACGGCGGGCTCGGCAAGCGCCGCAGGGATGCCGAGTGCGGCCGGTGCCGCGACCATGAAAGCCGCCGCTACCAGGCATGACACAGTTCGCAAGTAGGCCATCGTCTGTGCAGAGTAGGCGATCAGGGGCCCGATTCCCGGGAGCCGCGCTGTGACTGGTGTTGCAGAAGTTGCAAATCCAGGTAGCAGAGGCCTGGCCCGCCGATGCGGCCCAGCCACAGCCGCCCCGGTGTTTCCACTACTCCGGTGGCCAGGCCGAAGGCCGGATGCTGGGCGCGAAGCTGGGTCACGACGTGGCCGTCGGCGGGGTCGAACGCGACGACCCACACCGTCGGTTTCGGGTTCGGCAGCCAGCGATAGGGCAGCAGTCGCCACATCAGGCTGCGGATGACCGGTGCGCGTGGGCTCAGCCATTCGCTGAGCCGGTTACGGTCCGAGACCATTGCCACCCAGATCCTGCCGTCACGACCGGTCGAAATGTTGTCCGGATACCCGGGC
>Ga0209248_10000163_pt1 | contig 22915 bp, 26 predicted proteins | sample BogFormECP04_OM1_FD_188241 | JGI IMG/M metagenome (GOLD analysis project Ga0209248, IMG submission 188241) | Bog forest soil microbial communities from Calvert Island, British Columbia, Canada - ECP04_OM1 (SPAdes) (version 2) | ecosystem: Environmental > Aquatic > Freshwater > Wetlands > Bog ... | reverse complement strand
GAGGATCAACATCGTTGCCGTCCAGGCATCGCCGTGGGTTAGGTGGCTGGCCAGATCGGCCAATTCTTTGACGACGCCGGTCCGCACCAGGGCCCCGACCATAATGAACAGTCCCGCGAAGAACAGCAGCGACTCCCACTCGACGCTCGAGAGGTAGAACTCACGGCTCAGGCCGGACATCGCAACCAGGATGCCGGCGCCGGCCAACGCCACCAGTGAAGGCTCCGTGTGGATCTCTTTATGCGCGACGAATCCGGCGAACACTGCAGCCAGGACGATTCCGCATTGGATCAACAGCCGGGGATTGCGGATCGCCTCCCTCTCGTTCAGCGAAATGACATCGGCGGCCCGCGCGGGATCGACGGTGAAGAAGCCTGGAAACAGCCGGGGCAGCAGGATCAGCAGGACGGCGAGGACGATGAGCACCGCCGGCGCCATGTTGGCCGTGAAGGTAATGAAGCTCAGGTGGGCTCCGGTGCCGATAATGATGCTGGTCGGGTCGCCGACCAGGGTTGCCGCGCCGGCGATGTTGGCGGCGAGGGCCTCGACGATGAGAAACGGCGCTGGGCTGATCTCAAGGCGGTCGCACACCAGCAGGGTGACAGGTGCGATCAACAGCACCGTGGTCACGTTGTCCAAAATTGCCGTTCCGAGCGCGGTGACCAGTATCAGCAGGATCATGATCCGCAGCGGGGAACCCTTGGCGCGCTTGGCCGACCAGATCGCCATGTATTCGAACAAGCCGGTCTGGCGGACTACGCTGACGATGATCATCATCCCGAGGAGCAGGAAGAGGACGTCCCAGTTGACCCCGGTGTTGCGGGAGTAGAAGACTTCGTCGGAATTGATCACCGGCAAAAAGAACATCGCCGTCGCGCCGGCCAGCGCCACCAATGTCTGGTTGAAACGCTCCGTGGCGATCAACACGTAAGCGAGCACGAACACCGTCGTCGCGCGCCCGCTAGCTGCGGTCGCGTCGACCGTGTTAATCATCGTGCACTCCTGAATAGCCCTGAATAGCAGGGAAACCCGAATAGCACGAATTAAGACGCCGACCAGGCTTCCCGGCACACCGGGGCATAATTTAGCAGGCCTAGTTGGACTACGGTGTGCGTCTCATCCAACCTTCAGGTTCGGCTACCGTTGAGGTATCTCCGCTGGTCGGCGCTGTGAGTTGGCCGTCGTGCGTACACTGGCGAAATGCTTGAACAGATCCGTGGGCCCGCCGATCTACAGCACCTTTCTCAGGCGGACTTGCGAGATCTGGCCGACGAGATTCGCGAGTTTCTCATTCACAAGGTGGCAGCCACCGGTGGGCATCTGGGACCCAATCTCGGCGTCGTAGAGCTAACGCTGGCATTGCATCGGGTGTTCGATTCGCCGCACGATCCGATCATCTTCGACACCGGCCACCAGGCCTATGTGCACAAAATGCTGACCGGCCGCGCCGCGGACTTCGAGACGTTGCGCAAAAACGGTGGCTTGTCGGGTTATCCGTCTCGGGCCGAGAGCGAACACGACTGGGTTGAGTCGAGCCACGCCAGCGCGGCGTTGTCCTACGCCGACGGGCTGGCCAAGGCGTTCGAGTTGACCGGCCACCGCAACCGGCACGTGGTAGCGGTCGTGGGCGACGGCGCCCTCACCGGCGGCATGTGTTGGGAGGCACTGAATAACATCGCCGCCGCGCACCGACCGGTGATCATCGTCGTCAACGACAACGGCCGCAGCTATGCACCGACGTTCGGCGGTTTGGCCAACCATCTGGCCGCGCTGCGGCTGCAGCCCACCTACGAGCACCTCTTGGAGCGCGGCCGTTCCGCGGTGCGCGGCATGCCGCTCGTCGGTGAATTGGCCTACCAATTCATACACAGTGTCAAAGCCGGTGTGAAGGACGCGCTTTCGCCGCAGCTGCTGTTCATCGACCTGGGATTGAAGTACGTCGGGCCGGTCGACGGCCACGACGAGCATGCCGTGGAGACCGCGCTGCGCAGCGCCCGCGGATTCCGTGGCCCGGTGCTGGTACACGTCGTCACCCACAAGGGCATGGGCTACGGCCCGGCCGAGGCCGACGAGGCCGAGCAGATGCATTCCTGTGGGGTAATCGACCCGGCGACCGGGATTGCCACCAAGGTCCCGGGACCGAGCTGGACGGCGACGTTCTCCGAATCGCTGATCGAATATGCGACCAAACGCCGTGACATCATCGCGATCACCGCTGCGATGCCGGGGCCCACCGGACTGACCGCATTCGGTGAGCGCTTCCCGGATCGGTTGTTCGACGTCGGCATCGCCGAGCAGCACGCGATGACGTCGGCGGCCGGATTGGCCATGGGTGGATTGCACCCGGTGGTGGCGATCTATTCGACCTTCCTCAACCGCGCCTTCGACCAGATCATGATGGACGTGGCGATGCATGAGCTGCCGGTCACCATGGTGCTGGACCGCGCCGGGATCACCGGCCCGGACGGTGCCAGCCATAACGGCATGTGGGATCTGTCGATGCTGGGCATCGTCCCCGGCATGCGCGTGGCGGCGCCCAGGGACGGCATCCGGCTGCGCGAAGAGCTCGGCGAGGCACTCGACATCAATGACGGTCCCACTGCGATTAGATTCCCGAAAGGCGATGTCGGCGAGGATATTCCGGCGCTTCAGCGGCGCTCCGGAGTGGACGTGCTCGCGGTGCCGGCCGCTGGTCTGAGCGCCGATGTGCTACTGGTGGCGGTTGGGGCATTCGCATCGATGGGCCTGGCGGCGGCCGAGCGGCTGCGCAACCAGGGCATTGGTGTGACGGTGATCGACCCACGATGGGTGCTGCCGGTTTCTGGTGTGGTGGGCGAATTGGCGATTGCGCACAAGCTGGTCGTCACAATGGAAGACAACGGTGTCAACGGGGGAGTTGGCTCGGCGGTGTCAGCTGCCTTGCGGCGCGCAGAGGTCGACGTGCCGTGCCGCGATGTCGGCCTGCCGCAACAATTCTTCGATCACGCGTCACGCGGCGAGGTGCTCGCCGAAGCCGGTCTGACCGAGCAGGACGTGGCACGGCAGATCACCGGCTGGGTGGCCGCACTGGGCAACGGTGGAAGCAGTATTGAGTCCGCGGCGGAGATCAGCGAGCGGCTGGACTAAACATTGGGTTCAGCGGGGTTCAGCGCTTCAGCCAGTACCGGGTCCACCAGCTCGCGCTGCCAACGGCGGGCCTGACCGGCGGCCAGGAACTCGTCGATCGCCGTCGCCGGATCCTCGGCGCCCTCCCAATCCCAGCACAGCCGTCGTACCAGATCGGGGGAGACCAGGTTCTCCGTCGGCACCGAAACCCGTTCGGAGAGTTCGCGTAGCGCGGTGCGCGCCGCATCCAGTCGCGTTGCGGCCTCTGGTCTGCGCTTGAGCCAGCGTGCCGGCGCCGGCGGCCCATTCGGCGGTTCGGCCTCCTCCGCGGCACCGAGGTTCTCCCGCGCTGATTCCAGGGCCGCCAACCACATCGCGGCGCTACGGCGCTGTCTGGGACCGCCGAATATCGGCAGGGCGATCAGGTCGTCGCGGGTCTTCGGGTCGGCGGTGGCGGCATCGATGATCGCCGAGTCGGGCAAGATGCGCCCCGGGGCGATATCGCGCCGTTGCGCGATTTCGTCTCGCACGGTCCACAATTCACGAACCGCGGCCAGGCCGCGCTGGTCGCGCACCTTATGGATACCGGATGTGCGTCGCCAGCGGTCCCGGCGGGTCGGAGGCGGTGCCTGACCCACGGCCCGCAGGTAGTCGAATTCCTCTGCGGCCCAATCTGTTTTGCCCTGCTCAGCAAGCACGCCCGCGATCGCGTCCCGTAGTTCGATGAGGACTTCGACGTCGAGGGCCGCGTAATTCAGCCAGGCCGGCGGCAGCGGACGTTTGGACCAATCAGCGGCGCCATGACCTTTGGCCAGACCCACACGGAGCAGCCGTTGTGCCTCGGCCGCCAGGTTGACCCGGTCGAAGCCGGCCAACCGCCCCGCCAGCTCGGTGTCATAGAGCGCGGGCGGCCGCATACCGACCTCGGCCAGGCACGGCAGGTCCTGATCGGCCGCGTGCAGAATCCACTCGTCCTTTGCGAGCACTTCGGCGACGGGCCGCAGCACGGTCAGCGGGTCGCCGCCGTGACTGACCGGATCGATGAGCACGGTGCCGGCGCCGGCCCGGCGGATCTGAATCAGGTAGGCGCGGTTGGAGTAACGGAAACCCGAGGCCCGCTCGGCGTCCACCGCGAACGCTCCATGTCCACCGTCCAGCAGCTCTGCGGCCGCAGCGATATCACCGGCAGTTGTCGAGAGGTCGGGCACGCCGTCGGCAGGCGTAAGCAGCGGCGTTACGTCCGGTTCCGTGCTTTCGGGCTGATCGTCTGCCGTTTGAGGCAGCTGGGGAGCCATGTCAGACGCGGGACCGTGTGCCCAAATCCGTCACCCCGACCGGTGGCAGCCCCGCAGCATGCTCGAGCACCTCGCAGAACGCCTCGACGTGTGTACCGATGTCCGGGGTGATGGCGGTCCAGGACGCGCGCAGCTCCAGCTGGTGGGCGCGCGGCGGTCCCGAGATGTCTCCGTAGCGCACCGAGCTGGTGGCAGTAACCGTGCCACCGAGCGCGGTGACATGCTCGGCGCGGGTGTCCAGCGCTTCGACCAGCCAGCTCCACGCCACTTCCGGCAGCAGGGGGTCGACGGCCTCGCTGGAGTCCAGGTCGGCCTGGATGTAGGCGACCAGCCGCATGGTGCCGTCCCAGGCGTCGGCCCCGTCGGGGTCGTAGAGCAGGATCAGCCGGCCGAACGCGTCACCGTCGGATTGCTCCGGCACGAGGTCGAGCTCGGGACGTTTGACCTCGGCGCCCAGCGCGTAGCTGTACGGCGCCAGACGCTGGGGCGGCCGGATGGGACCCAGCTCGATCTCCGAACGGACGCTGGCACCGCTCATCGCCGCAACCGCATCGCGGAACGGGACCGGTTCGGCTGTAGTCACGAGCGCCGCTCCTTCTCATCGCTGCGCTCTGCATCGTCGCTGGCGCGTGTCACGAGCGCCGCGCCTTCTCACCGCTCCGCCCTGCCTCGTCGCCCGAGCGCACAAACTCTGACGCTAGACCTATCCGGCGAGACGCGGAGAAAGGCGCGCCGTTTAGTCTGCGTTGGCCGAGAAGCGTGCGGGCCGCTTCTCGCGGTGAGCGGCCAGGCCCTCCCGGACATCAGGCCCGCCGAACCCCAGAAACTCCAGGCCAAGAGAGGTTTCGAAGGCGGGTGCGAACATCCGGTACCAGTGGTTGAGGCTGTGCTTGGTGAAGCGGATCGCCGCTTGCGCGCCCTGTGCCAGATCCGCCGCGATGCGGGTTGCGGTGCCCAGCACCTCGTCGTCATCGACGCAAATCGAGACCAGCCCGATCCGTTCCGCTTCTTCGCCGGACAGCGGCTCGCAGGTGAGCAGGTAGTACTTGGCCTTGGCCATGCCGACCAGCAACGGCCAGCAGATGGCCGCATGATCGCCCGCGGCCACACCCAGCTTGGTGTGGCCGTCGATGATCTTGGCGGTTCGCCCGGCCACGGAGACGTCGGCGAGCAGCGCCACCACCAACCCCGCGCCGACCGCCGCGCCGTGAATAGCCGAGATCACCGGCTTGTCGAAGTTGACCATGTTGAGCACCAGGTCGCGGGCCTCGCGCATGATGCGCAGCCGGTCGTTGAACTCGCCCATGGTCTCGTCGATCAGGTCGAAGCTGCCCCCGGAGGAGAAGGCTTTGCCTTCCCCCCGAACCAAGACGGCGCGAACGTCGGGGTCGCGACCGATGGCAGGCCAGATGTCGGCGAGATCGCGGTGCATCTGCGGCCCGACCGAATTGAGCCCCGGAGCGTCGAGAACCAGGTGCAGCACCCCGTGGTCGGCGCGTTCGATTCGCAGGCTTGGAAACTCGTCGTAGCTGACTTCCGGGTGACGTACTGGCATGCACGACGACGTTACGCAGGTCCACGACAGACCGGACCGACACTCCCTGGCGGAGCGGTCGAATCGCTGGTCGTGGCAGCATTGGGCGTGATGACTACGCGTCGCACGCTTCCCGAATCGCCGTATCTGGCCGCGGCCACCGGCCGCAAGCCGCACCGGGTGCCGGTGTGGTTTATGCGTCAGGCCGGCCGATCCCTGCCGGAATACCGTGCCCTGCGCACGCAGCACAGCATGATGGCGGCCTGCTTCGACGCCGAACTGATCACCGAGATCACCCTGCAGCCGATACGTCGTCATGATGTCGACGCCGCGATCTTGTTCTCCGATATCGTGGTCCCGCTTTGCGGCGCCGGTGTCGACTTGGACATTGTTGCGGATGTTGGACCGGTCATCGCAGCGCCGGTGCGCACTGCCGCCGATGTCGATGCATTGAAACCGCTTGAGCCGCAAGGCGTTCAGCCGGTGTCTGATGCGGTCTCGCTGCTCGTGCAAGCGCTGGGTGATGTTCCGCTGATCGGGTTCGCCGGGGCGCCGTTCACGCTGGCGTCCTACCTGGTCGAGGGCGGCCCGAGCCGCCACCACGCCCGCACCAAGGCGATGATGCTGGCCGAACCGGCCTGCTGGCATGCGCTGATGGAGAAGCTGACTGACCTCACCATCGAGTTCCTCCGGGTTCAGCTCGATGCCGGCGTGGATGCGATTCAGGTGTTCGACTCGTGGGCGGGCGCGCTGTCGCTCGCCGACTACCGCCGATACGTTCTGCCGCACAGTGCGCGGGTCTTCGGCACACTGGCCGACCGCGGCGTCGCGATGACGCATTTCGGGGTCGGCACCGCCGAACTGCTCGGTGCCATGGCGGAAGCGGGTGCGACGGTCATCGGCGTCGACTGGCGCACCTCGTTGGCCGATGCCACCGCTCGAGTCGAGACCGGGACGGCGTTGCAGGGCAACCTCGATCCGGCGGTGCTGCTGGCGGGCTGGCCGGCGGTGGAGCAGGCCGCCCGCGCGGTGGTCGAGGACGGGCGACGCGCCGTGGACGCCGGCGCGGCCGGGCACATTTTCAACCTCGGACACGGGGTGCTGCCGGAAACCGATCCGGGTGTTCTCACCGACCTGGTGGCACTGGTCCACTCGCTATGACCCATTCGTATTGTGTTGTCGGCGGCGGGATCTCGGGTCTGACCGCGGCCTACCGGTTACGGGCGGCCCTCGGTGATTCGGCGAGCATCACGCTGTTCGATCCAGCCGACCGGCTCGGCGGGGTGCTGCGCACCGAGCAAGTCGGCGGGGTTCCCGTCGACGTCGGCGCCGAAGCCTTCGTGGTACGTCGCCCCGAGATGCCGGCGCTGCTCGACGAACTGGGCCTGGCGAACCGGCAAGTCGGGACCACCGGAGCGCGCCCGCTGATCTACAGCAAGGATCGGCTGCATCCGTTACCGCCGGCGACACTCAACGGCATTCCGTCGTCTGCGGAGTCGATGGCCGGTCTGGTGAACGACGCGACCCTCGCGCATATCGCTGCCGAGCCGAGTCGCCCGTTTCACTGGCAGTCCGGCGGCGATCCCGCCGTCGCCGACCTGGTGGCAGACCGGTTCGGTGAGCAGGTGGTGGCCCGGTCGGTGGATCCGATGCTCGGCGGGGTGTACGCGGGATCGGCCGCGACCATCGGCCTGCGCTCGGCCGCTCCCACGCTGGCCGCTGCTCTCGACGGCGGCGCCGCGCACCTGACCGAGGCGGTCCGCCAGGCGCTGATGAGCGTCACCGCAGGCCCGGTCTTCGGCGCGGTGGGCGGCGGTTACGCGGTGCTGGTCGACGAACTCGTTCGTCGCAGCCGGCTCAATTGGGTACAGGCGGCGGTGACAGGACTCGAGGCCGCCGAAACTCCCGCGCAAGGCTGGATGCTGCGGGACGACGCCGGCGCACACTGGCACGCCGACGCGGTGATCCTGGCCGTCCCGGCCGCACGCCTTGTCGGGCTGGTCGAGGCGTTCGCGCCGCGCACTGCCGCCGCGGCGAGCCGCATCGCCAGCGCGTCGTCGGCGGTGGTGGCGCTGGCCGTGCCCCGCGGCATCAAGTTTCCGCAGAATTCCGGCGTGCTGGTAGCCAGCGGAGAACCGTTGCGCGCCAAGGCTATTACGTTGTCGTCGCGAAAGTGGGGGCGACGTACGGACGTGGAGCTACTGCGGCTGTCGTTCGGGCGCTTCGGCGAAGAGCTCGCCCGTCGCGCTTCCGATGACGAGCTGCTCGCGTGGGCGTTACGGGACCTTGGCACCGTTTTCGGGCTGACCGTCGACCCGGTGGACGTCCGGGTGCAGCGCTGGCCTGACGCGATGCCGCAATACGGGCCCGGCCATCGCGATCTGGTCGCCGAACTGCGCGCCGGCCTGCGACCGACCGTGGCGGTGGCAGGCAGTTATCTCGACGGGATCGGGGTGCCGGCGTGTATCGCCGCGGCCGGCCGGGCGGTCGCCGGCGCGATCCGGGCGGTCGAAGATCCCGTGGCACGATAGTTCTCATGGCCCGTTTGGACTACGACGCGCTCAATGCCGCGGTTCGCTACCTGATGTTCTCGGTGTTCTCGGTACGCGCTGGGGCTCTTGGTGACAATCGAGAGAGCGTCATCGACGAGACCGCGACCTTCCTCAAGCAGCGCGAAGATCGCGGCGTTGTGGTGCGCGGGCTTTACGACGTCGCCGGCCTGCGGGGCGACGCCGATTTCATGATCTGGACGCACGCCGAAACGGTTGAAGCGCTGCAGGCCACCTACGAGGATTTCCGGCGTACCACCACGCTCGGCCGGGCGTGCACGCCGGTGTGGAGCAGCGTGGCGTTGCATCGGCCGGCCGAGTTCAACAAGAGCCACATCCCGGCGTTTCTGGCGGGCGAGGAGCCGGGCGCCTACATCTGCGTCTACCCGTTCGTGCGGTCGTACGAGTGGTATCTGCTGCCCGATGAGGAGCGCCGGCGCATGCTCGCCGAGCACGGCATGGCGGCCCGTGAGTACAAGGATGTCCGGGCGAATACGGTGCCGGCGTTCGCGCTCGGCGACTACGAGTGGATCCTGGCGTTCGAGGCGCCTGAGCTGCACCGGATCGTCGACCTGATGCGCGAGCTGCGAGCCACCGATGCCCGACGGCACACCCGCGAAGAGACACCGTTTTTCACCGGGCCGCGGGTGCCGGTCGAGCAGCTCGTAGCCTCGCTACCCTGACCCGCGAGCGTTGCATCGACGATAGTTCACGTTATATCGTTAACGCCATGAACCAACCAGCGCAGACCGACCCCAGCCGCTTTGAAGAGATGTACCGCGATCAGCGGGTCTCACACGGCTTGCCGGCAGCCACACCGTGGGACATCGGCGGCCCGCAGCCGGTCGTACAGCAGCTTGTCGCGCTGGGGGCGATCAAGGGTGAGGTTCTTGACCCGGGTACCGGTCCGGGCCACCACGCCATTTACTACGCGTCACAGGGCTACTCGGCCACTGGCATCGACGCGTCACCGACCGGACTGGAGCGGGCCAAAGAGAACGCGCGTAAAGCCGGGGTGTCGGTGAACTTCCAATTGGCCGACGCGACGAAGCTGGAAGGTCTGGACAACCGGTTCGACACCGTCGTCGACAGTGCCTTCTACCACGTCTTTTCGACCGAGCCGGAGCTGCAGCGGTCGTATGCGCGGGCTTTGCACCGGGCGACCAAGCCCGGAGCGCGGCTCTACATGTTCGAATTCGGCGTCGGCAATATCAACGGCTTCCAGATGCCACGGTCGTTGTCCGAGGATGACTTTCGTCAGGTTTTCCCCGATGCAGGTTGGGAGATAACACATTTGGGGCCGACCGCGTACCTGATCAACATGAGTGTGGAATCCCTTGAGCTGATGCTTGCGCGGAACCCCGAGATGGCCGACCAAATGAAGCCGCTCGTCGAACGATTCCGGATCATCGAACCGTGGCTCACCAACGGTCGGGCCCACGCCCCATTCTGGGAGATGCACGCCACCCGAATGGACTGATCGGCCGCGAGATTGCGGTTATGGCCGACGCTTAGGCGGGCACCAAACGCAGGCAGATCGAGTTGATGCAGTAACGCTGATCCGTCGGGGTCGGGTAGTCCTCGCCTTCAAAGACGTGGCCCAGATGGCTGTGGCAGTTGGCGCACAGCACTTCGACGCGGGTCTGACCCAGCGAGTGATCGCGGCGCAGGATCACCGCGTCGGAGTTGGCCGGATCGAAGAATGACGGCCAGCCGCAATGGGACTCGAACTTCTCGGAGCTGCGGAACAGTTCGGCACCACAGGCCCGGCACTCGTAGACGCCGGTGGTCTTGGTGTCGGTGTACTCACCGGTGAAAGGACGCTCGGTGCCGGCGCGACGCAAGACGTCGAATTCCTGCGGGTTGAGCTTCTTGCGCCACTCGTCATCGCTGAGTTGGACGCGCGGCTGTTGGGACTGAGAAGTCATGCATCCACGCTAGCGCGCTCACGCTCGGGCGTCAGCCACGCCGGGTCGATGCCATCGTCCAATCTGTTTTCGGCCTTGGCATCCAGATAGCGGAAGTACAGCACGGTGAACACCACGATCAGCAACAGCGACCAGCCGTACGTGATCTTCAAGTACTCCAGCGGCCGCCCGATGTACATCCAGTTGAACAGCAGCCAGCGGTCCATCGTCAGGAACCCGTAGATACCCAGCCACGCCGGCCAGTTGCGAATCACCGAGTTGGGCAGCACGACCGTCATCAGGAACGGGAACAACATCATCGAGTAGTAGCCCTGGGCCAACGACAGCACCAGCCACGACCACAGCAACAGCACGCCCGACGATGTGGTGAACCAGAACAGCGGGTCGCGGGTGCGGTAGTAGCGGTACAACAGCCACAAGCTGCCAATCGCCAACAGGGTGAACAGGATTCGCAACAGCAGGATGAGCCAGGTCGGCAGTCCGAAGTAGACGCCGTTGCCTTCGATCGAACTGTTGAAATAGTCACGAACGCCCAGGATGTAGGGCAGCGTGCGGGTGACGAAGTCCATCGGCTGACGGACGAGCGGAAATGCGGCCGCGTTGATGACCAGCGGGACCGCGAAGGCCGGCACCAACGCCCGCCACTGGCGGCTCAGCAGGGGCAGCAACAGCAGCGGTCCGAGCAAGGGTTTCAGCGTCAGCGTCAGCCCGATCGCGACACCTGCCCACCATTCATGACTTTCCTTGCCGTCCAGCAGCCAGCGCAGGAACAACACCTCCGCCAGCAGGACGCAGCCGTTGATGTTGGTGAAAACCAGTGTGTTAGTGACGGATTCGGTGCAGAACATCGCCAAAAGCAGCGCGGGCGCGGCCACCGAAGTCGCGCTGAACTTGAACATCCGCAGCAGCACGTATGCCGCCAGGACGATGGCGGCGCTGTTGATCGCGATGAACAGGTAGCGCGACTCCGCGAACGGCAGATAGCCGAACGGCGCCATAATCAGTGTGCCGCCGGGCGGATACAGGTAGTGGGGGTCGACGTAGTCGAAGTGTTCGTTGTAGATGTCCCAGCCGTGCCGGAAGTTCAGCACTGCGCGGTAGACCGGCTTGAAATCGTCGGTGATGTTGCCGTTGGTGGTCACCACGATGGTGCGGTGGATTACCGCGAGGATGGCGACCGGCCACAGCACCGAACGCAGCACGGTCGCAGTGCTCGGCGCGGCGATGCGGGGACCAAATGTGTCCTGCGCCCAGTCGCGCAGACCGCCACGAGGTGAATCAACTGCCGTCACGAGCGCACCGTACACGGGCGATCGCCGCCGGGATCAGGCGGGACAGTAGGTGTCGGTGGCGGGCAATTGGCCGCTGTCGAGGTAGCCGACCAGCGGAGGGACCGCGCATGAGGAATAGATGCTGGCGCCGTGACCGATCCCTTGCCACATCACCCGCTTGCTGGCCGCGGTGGCGTTGATGATGGTAGCGGCGGTGGCCGAGACGCCTTCCACCCCGACAATCGGGTCGCTCTGCACGCCCATGAGAAGCACGTTGACTTTGAGAACCTTTGGCGGCTGCGGCGGCGCCGCGCTCGGCCAGGACACGCATTTGACCAGATTGAGCGCACCGATTGTGCCGAACTGCGGGTAGAGCTTGCCCCACGCGACCACGAGTTGACGAATCCGGTCGGGTGTGGGGCGGTTGACCGCGTCGCTGCACGAATTGACGAACTGCCCGTCGGTGCCGGTGATGCCCTGCGCCCGATTGATCAGGCTGTTCAGCAAGTTGGTGTCACCCGTGCGGGCGTTTGCGAGTGCGGTGGCCAGGTCGTTAGTGGTGCTGACGCGGTCACCGGCGGGATAGCCCAGCGCGATGTTGATGGCGCTCGCAAGGGTCGCCACTGACACACCCGCCGGGCCGTGATTGGCGCGGGTGTCGGCCAGCAACGAGGCGACGGCGGCTTTGGGGTCGGGCCCCAGCGGGCAGTTCACCGCAGCGCACTGGGCGGCGAAAGCGTCCAATGCTGTCTGCTGGCCTTTGACTTTTTGCTCGGCGGCAGCTTCGGCGCCCACGCCCAGCGCGACCGGGGAGTCGAGGACCAGCCTGGAGACCTTGTCCGGATGCGAGCTTGCGTAAGACAGCGCCACTTGGGCGCCGTTGCCGATGCCGATCAGCGCCAGCGCGGGCACATCCCAGGTGCTGCGCAGCCGTTCGATGTCGGTAGCAGCGTGGGCGTCGTCGTAGGCCGAGTCGCCGGGAGCGATGGTGTCGGTGCAGCTGGTGGTGGCGTTCTGCATGATGTCGGCGAGGTTGGCGACCGGGTCGTTGCCGGCTTCGAACTGCGACTGGTCGCGGATCTCCTGTCGGTCGAATTGGTCGAGGCAGTCCACCGGGCTCGACAGGCCCATGCCGCGGCGGTCGATGGCGACGATCGGGTGGCTGCGCAGCACGTCGGCGCCGGCACGCGCCAGCCACACCGGCAGTTGCAGCGACGACGGCAGGTCCGATCCGGTGGTGAAGACCAGCGGGCCGGCGTCATGAGGAGTCTGCACCGAGCGCGCGCGCACGACACCGATGCTCAGCGTCCCGGCCGCACCGTTGACCGGGTCGAGGTCGGCGTCGTAGCTTGCGCAATCCAGTTTGACGCCGGGTGCCGCGGGCACCGCGGCGTCGCTGAATTCCTTCGACGTGCAGTCATGCCAGGACAAGTCGTTCTTGGGTGCGGCGATCGGCGGCGGACCGTTGGACGGCTTCGTCGTCGCGGCGTGTCCTTGTGGCCGCGCGCCCGCGTTGGTGGCGAAGCGCGGGTTGGCGGCCAACCCGGGCGCGCAGCCGGCCAGCAACCCGGTCACCACGATCAACGACGTGGCGATTGCGGCGTGCCGGCTCATGCCGACCACAGTAGCCATTCCCGCGCTCACGCCATGCGCGGCGCCTCCTCAGCCCGTTCCGGCCCGCATCGTTGCCGCGCGCTCAGGATTTGACGTAGCGCGTGTACAGGTAGCCGTCGTCGTCGGTGAGGATGTGCGCGCAGCGCATCGTGGTCAGCACCTGCCCGGGGCCAGCGGCGATGCGGCCGCCCTGACCGCCCACCAGGCTCGGCGCGATCGTCAGGCACAGTTCGTCGAGCATGCCGCGCTCGACGAACGAGCCGAACAGCGTCGGACCGCCCTCGGTCAATACCCGGCACAGACCGCGGTCGGCCAGCGCCACCAGCACCGACGCCTCGTCGACCCGGGCCGGGTCGTCGTCCGAGCATTCGACCACGTCAGCGAGGCCCGCGAGGCCGCGCCGGGTCTGATCGGCCACCGCCGCGCATGTGCACACCAGCGGCAGCACCTCGGTGCGGGTGAACACCGGCATATCCCGGTCCAGGCGGCCGGATTTGGTGACGATGGCCAGCTGCGGGATTTCGCATTGTCCGCGGGCCTGCCGATCCTGGCGCTCGGCGATGCTCAAGCGTGCGCCGGAATAGTCCTCAGCCCGAACCGTTCCCGCGCCGACGAGAATCACGTCGGCGAGTTCGCGCAGCAGGTTGAAGAGCACCCGATCGCCGGGCCCGCCCATCCGGCCGGTGGTGCCGCCGACGGTGGCGCCACCGTCGAGGCTGGCGATGAAGTTTGCCCGCAGCCAAACTCTGTTCAGCTCTGTCGGGTAACCGTAGAGCTCGGGCAGCTCGTCACCGTCGAGATCGCGGACCGAGTCGAGCAGTCTCAGCTGCACCCCGCCGGCGTGGTCAGACATGGGCACGATTGCACCACGTCGGTAGGGTGCCTGCATGCCCGGCCCCGTCGCTCATCTGGTCGATCGGCAGCCCACGGTGTCCCCCGAACGGCTGATCGCCCAGCTGACGCCGCCGCCGACCTTCGCCGAGGTGAGCTTCGCGAGCTATCACCCCGACCCGGCCGAGCCGACGCAGTCCGTCGCCGTCGCGGCTTGCCAGCAGTTCTGCCGGCAGGCCGTCGAGCGCCGCGCCGGCCGCAAGAAGCTTTTCGGGCGGCGAGAGGTGGTGCCCGGCACCGGGTTGTATCTCGACGGTGGGTTCGGTGTCGGCAAGACGCATCTGCTGGCCGCTGCCTACCGCCAGCTGCCCGATGATGCCTTCCATCCCAAGGCGTTCGCGACGTTCATGGAGCTGACTCAGCTCGCCGGGGTGTTCGGCTTCGTCGAATGCATCGAGCTGCTGGGGCATTACACGCTGCTGTGCATCGACGAGTTCGAGCTCGACGACCCCGGAAACACCACGCTGGTGTCACGCCTGCTCTCCCAACTTGTCGAGCGCGGAGTTTCGGTCGCCGCCACGTCCAACACGCTGCCCGAGCAGCTGGGGGAGGGGCGGTTTGCCGCGCAGGATTTCCTGCGCGAAATCAACACGCTGGCAGCGATTTTCACCGTCGTCCGGATTGACGGGCCCGACTACCGGCACCGTAACCTGCCGCCTGCACCTCAGCCGCCGACTGACGAACAAGTCGCCACGCGCGCCGCGACGATCCCGGGCGCGACCCTCGACCAGTTCGACGCGCTCTGTGCCCACCTGGCCACCATGCATCCGTCGCGCTATTCGACGTTGATCGAAGGTGTGGCGGCGGTGTTTCTGACCGGCGTGCACGCGATCGACGACCAGAACGTGGCGCTGCGGCTGGTGGCGTTGAGCGACCGGCTTTACGACGCCGGCATCCCGGTGCTGGCCTCGGGGGAGAAGCTTGACCGCATCTTCAGCGACGAGATGCTGGCCGGCGGCTTCCGGAAGAAGTACCTGCGGGCCACATCGAGGCTGCTGGCGCTGACCGCAGCTGTCAACGCTTAGTCCGCGCCAAACGCTCGGACCATGACGTAGTCACTTTCGGTACCGCCGCCTAATTGAAATGTTCTGGTGCCGTTGATGGTAAAGCCGCACTTTGTGTAAAACCGTTGCGCGCGAAGGTTTCCCTGGTTGACGCCCAGCCAGACGCACGCGACGCCCCAGTCGACCGCAGCGGCGAGCGCGGCGTCCATCAGTGCGGTCGACACACCCGAGCCGTGATGATCCGGCAGCACATACATCTTCGACAGCTCCGCAGTCGGCCGAACGGGCACGGCACGCTGAACTGCGGGGTCGTCGCCGACACCGCGAATCAGCATGGCGTAACCGACAATTCGATCATTGTGGCCGGCGGTGAGGATCAGCCGTCCCGGATCGGACAGATACTCGGCGAAGCGTACGTCGGAGAGGTTGGCCGCGACGAACGCCGCGATGTTCGCGCGGGTGACCGATGGTGGACACGCCAGCGGAAAGGTGCTTGCGGCGACGCTGGCCAACTCGGCGATGTCGATGGAATCCGCCGTGGCGACGCGGACAGTCAAAAGTGACTCCGCAGCTATAGGTTCCACTGAGCCAGGTGATAGCCCGTCTTCTTGTCCAGCAGCACGACGGTGGACACCGGATCGCGGTAGGCCTCCCAATACACGCCGCCGCGAACGATCGAGCCTGCTGGCGCGTTCGCCAGCGCGGCATCCAGGGCGTCTGGCGCGTCCGACGGGCGGGACTTGTAGGCATCGCCGAACGGGGTGACGCCGTCGAACGTGAAATCGGTGAGCATTTGGTACGGGTTCGGCACCCGCACCGCGTGGATCGCCACATCCGCCCGCACCACAGCACTGTTCGGGAAACTCTTCACCGGGATGCCGACGCGGTTGTAGCCGAACCCCGGCGGCGGGTCGACCGGTTGCACGCTGCTGACCGTGATGTCGGCGATCATCTTTCCGGTGTCGACCCGCACCGTGTCACCGAGGTGGCCGATCGGCGCGTCACCGGCCGACGCGCGCGGGACCCCGATCAGGGTGGCGGCGAAGACGGTGGCCAACACGACTAGGCAGCGGCGCATCTCGTCTCCTCCCGGCCGGCCTCTTTCGACTCTCGCATGATTCCACACCGCGGACCCGGTGGTCAGTCCTTCTGCCGGGCCACCAGAGATTCCAGCGCGGCCGTCAGATCGGTCTCGACGCGGTCCTTGCCGATGCCCACCCGGTGCAGCGGTCCGCTGCCGTCTTCCAGTTCGAGCAGCGCCAGCAACAAATGTTCGGTGCCGATGTAGTTGTGGCCCAAGCGAAGTGCTTCACGGAAGGTCAGCTCGAGCGCTTTGCGGGCCGGACCGCTGAAGGGCGTCAGCTGCGGTGGATTCTCGACAGCCGCGGGCAGGGTGATCGCCGCACGAACAGACTCGGGGTCGACCTGCTGCGCGGTGAGCAGCTTGGCGGCCAGCGCGTCCGCGTCGCCCAACAGACCCAGCAATAGGTGGTCGGGGGTGATCTCGCCGTTGTGCGCCTCATGCGCGGCGTTTTGAGCGGCGACGACGACGTTGCGCGCGCGGGGGGTGAAGCGTTCGAAGCCTTGGTTGGGGTCGAGCGTCGTGGCCTCGGCCCGCAATACGAATCGCTTTTGTGCTGCTTGCTTCGTGACGCCCATGCTCTTGCCGATGTCGGTCCAGGACGCCCCTGAGCGGCGTGCCTGATCGACAAAGTGTCCGATCAGGTGGTCGGCAACCTCGCCGAGGTGCTCGGCTGCCAAGACGGCGTCGCTGAGCTGGTCCAGCACGTCGGGATGTACCTGCTTAATGGCGTTGACCAGCTCGTCGAGCCTGATCGGTGCAGTGACGTGTGTCGGGCGAGGGGAGTCTGTCATGGCGTCAACGTTAGGTTGACGAGGACGATTCGTCAACCGCAGGTTGACGCCCAGGGTGTGAGAGCGGTGCTCACTCAGCCTTTCGAGTAGCCGCGGCGCACGGTGCGATCCAAGATGCCCAACGTGGCCCGCAATGCGAGTTCGGAAATCACCGGGAAAATGTTGGCTTCACGCCACTGATCGCCGATCTCGGACCAGTCGTAGAACGATGTGACGAGCGTGCCGTCCCCGTCGGGTTCGAGGCGGTAGCCGTACACGTGGCCGATCTGCGGTCGGATCTGCCCGAGAACCGTCCACGAGATCAGCTGGTCGGGCTCGAAGTCGCGAATGCTGACAGTGACGTCGTACTTGCCCAGTTCGGGAAAGTCGTTGAGCGAGTCGCGGTCCATATGGACGACGAAGCTGTCGCCCGCGGCGGCGACGGACGCGCCTTCGGCGTCCTGCAACATTCCGGATGAGTCGATGGCGACATGACCCTGCGGGTCGCAGAGCACAGCGAAGATATCGGCTGGGGAAGCGGCGATTCTGCGTTGGACTTCGATTTTCTCGGCCACGGTCTGATCTTGGCAGGACGACTGGGGCTACGTCGCATTTCGCCGGCTACTGGCCACTGGCCACTGGCGCTGGTGAGACCTGGTAGGACAACGTCGCCGAACTGAGCGATGATGTGGCGATGAGACGTCTATTGGTGACGCTGGGCATCGCCGCGTCACTGAGCTCGGGAGCGCCGGCCCACGCCGACCCGGGCGCCGCTGATCCGAACCTTGATGCGCGTTTTCTCGATGCGCTCACCAAGGCGGGCCTCACCGTCATAAGTCGGCCGGGCGCCGTCAAGGACGGTAAGGCGGCATGCGGGATGATGGCGCAGGGGCAGCCGGAACTTGACGTCATCCGGCACGTGTCCAAGCAGAATCCGGGCTTGGATACGACCAAGGCGGCAAAGTTCACCGCGATAGCGGCCAGCGCCTACTGCCCGCAATACCTGCAGCTCGCCAGCGATGCCGGCAATAGCAATCGGCCGCCAGCGGGCTGAGTAGGAATTTCCGGCGAGTAGCGGCTGTGCGGTCGATTCCGGGGCCCGCACGGCTGCTTTCACAGTGGCACGGCGTGCCATCATGGACGAATGCGACGTCTCCTGGCGCTGGTCGGCATCGCCGCCACGCTGGGTTTCGGTGTGCCGGCGCAGGCCGACCCGGGCGTCGATGCGAGCTTCCTGGACGCGCTCACCAAAGCGGGGATCACCTTTAACAACGGGCCTAACGCCGTCAACGCCGGCAAGACCGCGTGCGGGCTGATGGACCAGGGTCAGCCGGAGCTCGACGTCATCCAGAACGTGACTGCGCAGAACCCCGGAATCACCACCACCAGCGCGGCCAAGTTCACTGCGATCGCGGCCAGCGCCTACTGCCCGCAGCACCTGCAACGCGCCAGCGACAACGGCGGCGAGGGGACGGAGCCGCCGCCGAACCGAGTCGGCATCTCGGGCGGGCATCGCGAGTAGCGATGGCGGACGGTCGTGCGAGACTTCACAGATGGCATTCACGGTTGTGATCAGCACTGGCCATTTCGTCGACTACGGCGATAAGGACACCTACGTCGTCAACGAAAACGGTGTCCTCACCGTCAACATCGGCGCGAACAACAGGGTCAACCGGCAGATCTACTCTCCGAACGGCTGGCTCGAGGTAGTCGAAACCACCGACGGCACCGAAGTACACGCAACGCGCATGGTCATCGGCCACCGGCCGAGCTAGTGGCCGCTCGCTCCGGAAACGGAGTCAACAAACTGCTTGCAGCACTTCACCCGACGTTGGCGTGGTAAGGGGTCATGCCGTGCAGCAGGTTTGGTCCGCGTTGGATCCGAAAGTGTCGGAGTCGGCTAGGACGGTGTAGACCTCCCAGCGTTCGCCGCAGGGGCCGGTGACCCAGACTTTGTCTTGGGCGGCGAAGCAGCAAGTGGTGTTGATCTCTTCCTGGGTGAACAAGCCTTCGTCAGTGAGCCGGGCGATTTCGGCGTGGACGGTGTCGCTGGTGGTGACTTCGACGCCGAGGTGGTTGATGGTGCCACCATGGCCGGGGTTTTCTAGTAGCACAAGCTTGAGGGGTGGTTCGGTGACCGCAAAGTTGGCGTAGCCGGGCTTCACTTTGACCGGCTCGGTGTTGAACAGCTTGGAGTAGAACGTGATTGCCTCGTCGAGGTTGTCGACGTTGAGGGCTAACTGCACACGCGACATGGCGATGTTCCTTTCGGTGAGTTACGGGTTGGTGGAGTCGGGTAGGAGTTCGGTGATCAGTGCGCGTACCAGGTCGGCGATGTCTTCGCGGATGTCGCGCACGGTGGCCAGGGGTTGGCCGGCTGGGTCGGCCAGTTTCCAGTCGCGATAGGACACGCCGGGGAAGTACGGGCAGGCGTCACCGCAGCCCATAGTGATCACGACGTCGCTGGATTGCACCGCGTCGGCGGTGAGGATCTTCGGGGCGGCGGCGGTGATGTCGACGCCGAGTTCGGCCATGGCCGCGACAGCGACGGGGTTGATCTGATCGGCGGGTTCGCTTCCCGCGGAGCGCACTTCGATGCGATCTCCGGCCAGGTGCGTCAGCAAGGCGGCGGCCATCTGAGATCGGCCTGCGTTATGCACGCACACCAACAAGACGCTTGGTTTGTCAGGCATCAGCAGGCGCTCCTCGAATCCAGATGGATTCGGTCGGGAACAATTGAGTGCGCAGCGCCAGAGACACGTAGACCAGCCCAACCAGCACGGGCACCTCGATCAGCGGCCCGACGACACCGGCGAGAGCTTCGCCGGAGATTGCGCCGTAGGTGGCGATCGCCACCGCGATGGCCAGCTCGAAGTTGTTGCCGGCGGCGGTGAACGCCAGCGTGGCGGTACGGGCATAACCGAGGCGTAGAAGCAGTCCGAGGGCGTATCCGCCGGCCCACATGATCGCGAAATACGCGAGCAGCGGCACCGCAATGCGGGCGACATCCCAAGGCCGTGAGGTGATCTGGTGGCCTTGTAACGCAAACAGGATAACGATGGTGAACAACAATCCATACAGGGCCCACGGACCTATGCGAGGCACGAGCCGCGTCTCGTACCAGTAGCGCCCCATGGCCCTTTCACCGAGGCGCCGGGTCAGGAAGCCGGCCAGCAGCGGGATGCCCAGGAAGATGAGCACGGATTTGGCGATCTGCCACGCGGAGACATCGATGCCGGTTTGGGGCAGACCCAGCCAGCCGGGCAAAACCGACAGGTAGAACCAACCCAGCACCGCGAACATGACGACCTGAAAGATCGAGTTGAGTGCGACGAGGACTGCCGCGGCTTCGCGGTCCCCGCACGCGAGGTCATTCCAGATGATGACCATGGCGATGCAGCGGGCCAGCCCGACGATGATCAGCCCGGTCCGGTACTCCGGCAGATCCGCCAGCAGCAGCCACGCCAGCGCGAACATCACGGCCGGCCCGACCAGCCAGTTCAGCGCCAGTGAGGACACCATCAGCTTGCGGTCACCGGTGACCTCGCCGAGCTGGTCGTAGCGGACCTTGGCCAGCACCGGATACATCATCACCAGCAGACCGATCGCGATGGGCAGTGAGATGCCGTCCACCTCAACGGCACTCAAGGCCGATCCGAGGCCGGGAACGAGTCGGCCCATCAGTAGGCCGGCGGCCATCGCCACCCCGATCCAGACGGGAAGCATCCGATCCAGGGTTGAAAGCCGGGCGGTCCCTGTGTCTATGGCGCCGCCCTGGATCTGAGTCACTCGCAGCACTCCGCCCTGGACACGATCGGTTCTTCAATTCGAAGTACCGACGAAAGCTGCTGCAGCGCAGCAGGAATGACCCAGTAGTAAACCCAAGTTCCGCGTCGCTCGCAGTCCAGTAAGCCGGCCGAGCGCAACAGTTTGAGGTGATGGGAGATTGTCGGCTGGGATACATCGAAAGTTCCCGAGATTTCGCAGACGCAGGCTTGGCCGCCCGGGTGGCTGGCGATGAGGCTCAACAGTCGAAGGCGCACCGGATCGCCCAAGGCTTTGAACATGGCCGCCAACTCAACGGCTTGCGGCTCGCCCAGTGCGGCCGCCCCCAGCGCCTGGCAACAAGCTTGATTCGGCATTCTTCTATATAAACACTTATCGAATCAAGACGCTAGTGACTGCCCTGGGTTGTCCGAGCTGCGCACCCGCGCGTTCTACCGTTGGGACCTATGCCACCAAAGGTTTCGCATGTTCGCGGATTAAGCGATGAGGAAGTAATTGCAGAGCGCGATGCGAAGTGGGACAGCTACTAGCTGCGGAAATACATCGAGAAGTTTGTGAAGCTGGTATTTCTGTGCAGTTTTGGGATGCCCTGCGGTGTCAGCCATTCGACGCGCTCCTCGACTGATCGCGGCAGAACGGCGCTCCCGGTGATGTCGGGGAAAGGGCTGTTGGCCGCGTTGTCGCGCTGCGAGTACTCGCGTTGGTAGTCGCGCAGCGCGCGATCGAACCTGAACGTTAGGGTGGCGCCGTCTGTGCTCATGCATTCGCTCGACGCCGTCTGCTTCTCCCCGCTGTAGCTCACTTGTGCTCGGACGTTGATGGCCGCGGCATCGCCGCGTTTGCGCAGCAAGTATCTTCCCGGCTGCAGCGGATCCCAATCGCCTTCCCAGAAGACATCGTGCGGCTCTGTTTCGCGGACTTCTCCCCGAGCCGCGATGTCGTTGGCGTTTCTGGCCAACTTGCTGGCCTCGTCCGCGATGTCGTTGGCTTCTACGGATTCGCGGTGAGCTCTGTGCGCGTAGATCAGGGCGATCACCGCGGCTAGAGCGCCGACCGCACCGGCTATCAAGCCGGCGAGGGCGATTGCGTGGTCGCTCATGCCAGCGAAGGCTAGTGGCGCACCACATTGGCGGCTAGGCAATTCGCCGAAATGGTCAAACGGCTGGCGGGTAGTCGCCGAATGTGCCGCGCTCGTCGGCGGCGAGCACCCATGCGTGCTGCTGATCGGCCCGGCCGGCGATCGCCTTTCGCGCATTCTCTCGGTCGTCGACGCGGCGCGCTGCGTAGAACGCCAACCACAGCAGCAGCCCGAACAACACCGCGGCGCCGAACGCGACGGCGATCCACACCCAGAACTTCGCGACCGCGCCGACGAAGATCAGCAGCACGAAAGCCGCGCCTAAACCGCCGCCGCTGCGCTCGCTGCTCATGGCCGCGGAATGTACTGCTGGCAGGGTTGAAGGTCGGCGCCGGGCGGGCACATCAGCGGCAGCGTCGTCCAGCCGCCATACGTGCCTGGCACATCCCAGGTGTTCAACCCGGGCCCGTTGTACTGCGGTGGCCCGTAGCAGTTCCAGTCACCCTGGAACAAGCACGGTCCCTCGGCGTTGGCGGTCGGCGCCGAGGCGAAACACCCCAGCGCGAGTGCCGCCGCCGCGGCGGCCAAGAGTGTGCGTTTCACCCGGGCGCAGAGCGCGGCAGTCGTGGTCATGGCGTTGCTTCCTCTCGATCGGGAAGTCCACCCTGGCACGCAGCACCGACAGCAGCTATGTGGTGCGTATGTGGTGCAAGCCCAGAATTGCGGTCAAAAAACCGCCGTTAAGCAGCACAAATACTTGTGCGCGGTACTGGGATTGAACCAGCGACCTCTTCCGTGTCAGGGAAGCGCTCTCCCGCTGAGCTAACCGCGCCCGGTCAAAGAAACAGAGGTGGAGACGGGAATCGAACCCGTGTGCACGGCTTTGCAGGCCGTTGCCTCACCACTCGGCCACTCCACCGCGGGGTTTGATGTCACTTACACCCTCGAGCGGATGACGGGATTCGAACCCGCGACCCTCACCTTGGCAAGGTGATGCGCTACCAAC
>Ga0209248_10000162_pt1 | contig 22922 bp, 19 predicted proteins | sample BogFormECP04_OM1_FD_188241 | JGI IMG/M metagenome (GOLD analysis project Ga0209248, IMG submission 188241) | Bog forest soil microbial communities from Calvert Island, British Columbia, Canada - ECP04_OM1 (SPAdes) (version 2) | ecosystem: Environmental > Aquatic > Freshwater > Wetlands > Bog ... | reverse complement strand
GCGATGCAGGTCGAGGCGAGCATGCCGTTGAAGACCGCGATGCCGATCGATCGGCGCGCTCCGGCGCCCGCACCGGATGCTGGAGCCGATCTAGTAAACGACCCAGTCAGCCCCAGCGGGCCAGGATCTCCTTGGCCCGGGATCCCAAGGCCGCCTGCAGGAACGGCCCGAAGCTGATCCGCCCGACGCCCAGTGGACCGAACGACGCGGGGTCGTCCTGATCGGGTAAGGCGATCGCATTGACGGGAAGCGGTAGCTCAGTAGTCAAGCGCCGCAACGTGTCCGGATCATGGCGGCCCACCGGATAGAGGACATCGGCACCGGCGGCCGCGGCCTTCTGCAACCGCGCCACCGCCCGCTCGACGCGATCCGAATCGTCACCATCGTTACGTAAGAAGAGGTCGGTGCGGGCATTGATCACGAGGTGGACCCCGGCCTTTTCGGCGGCGGCGCGCAGCGCACCGACCAGTTCGGCATGCTCATCGGCCGATCGCAGTCGCTTGCCTTCGCTGTGCACGGTGTCTTCGATGTTGAGCCCCACCGCGCCTGCCCCGAGCAGCCCGTCGATCAGCCGCGACGCCGGCAGCCCGTAGCCGGATTCGACGTCCACCGACACCGGGACGTCCACCGCGGCGGTGATCTGCTCGACCCGGCTCAGCACGTCGTCGAATGACATGCCCTCGTTGTCGGGTTTGCCGATCGAGTCGGCGACGGGATGACTACCGACGGTCAGTGCGGCGAAACCGGCATCGGTGGCCAGTCGCGCAGACCAGGCGTCCCACACCGTCGGGAGGATCACCGGATTGCCCGGCTGATGCAGCGTCAGCAGCGTCGTCGCCCGATCGGCCAATCTGCTGGATGTCGACATGGCTGACCGCCTCCCGTTTAGCGAGCGTGACCTGTCTCACGCCATCGCCGTGTGCTGGATATTATCGAGTGCCGTAATGTGATCCATGACACCTTTATCGGTAAGGGAGATCCGTTGTCCAGCACTACTGAACTCGCCGAGCTTCACGAGCTCATCGGTGGCCTGCGGCGGTGCGTGACGTCGTTGAGGTCGCGATACCGCGACACTCCGGCGATGCGTCGGGTGGTCAACGACGTCCAGCGAATCCTGAATGACGTCGAGTTGCTCGACATCGATGCCGGTGAGCTGGATTTGGCCCGCCACGCCGTGGATCAACCCGGCGAGAAAATCGCGATTCCGGACACTCAATACGACAGCAATTTCTGGCGCGATGTCGACGACGAAGGCGTCGGCGGCCACAGTCGTTACTGATACACCCCCCGCGAGACCGGGTGCCCTTCGCTGTGGGTACTCTCCGACGAGGCCACGCGAAGAGGATCACAGCACATGAGCGCACCCACAGCGAACCGTTCTGCGTCTGGTGTCTTTTCACCCACGCGCGCCCACATCCAGCAACGGACGCTACGCACCGACCAGTGGTGGTTGTCGCCGCTCAGGATCGACCTGGGCTTCGCCGCATTCGTCATCTACGCGACGGCGCGCGCATTCCAGCGTGACTACTTCTTCGTCCCGAAGTACCACTACCTGACGCCGTTCTACTCGCCGTGCCTCAGCAAGGCCTGCGGTGAGGCCAGCGACTTCTGGCCGCAGATCCTGCCGAATGTTTGGTGGCTGCCGTTCGCGGCGCTGTCGCTGCCGTTCCTGCTGTTGTTCCGGCTGACCTGCTACTACTACCGCGGCGCCTATTACCGCACGGTGTGGCAGTCGCCCAGCGCATGCGCGGTGGCCGAGCCGCGCGTCCACTACAGCGGCGAGACCAAGTTCCCGCTGATAATTCAGAACACCCACCGGTACTTCTTCTATGTGGCCGGCATCATCTCGGTGATCAACAGCTATGACGCGATCGTCGCGTTCCATTCCGCGGACGGGCCCGGTGGATTCGGCTTCGGCCTGGGCAACGTGATCATGGTTGGCAACGTCATCATGCTGTGGATCTACACGCTGTCCTGCCATTCATGCCGGCACATCACCGGCGGGCGGCTCAAGCACTTCTCCAAACACCCTGTGCGGTACTGGATCTGGACCCAGGTCAGCCGGCTCAACACCCGCCACAAGCTGTACGCGTGGATCACACTCGGCACGCTGATGCTCACCGACTTCTACATCGCGCTGGTGGCCAGCGGCGCCATCAGTGACCTGAGATTTGTTGGCTGAGAAGGCCTTTCACGGATAGCAGAAAGATGAGCGAGGTTCCATGACTGAGGTCGAACGGCACTCCTACGACGTCGTCGTGATCGGTGCCGGCGGCGCGGGTTTGCGCGCGGTCATCGAGGCGCGCGAGCGCGGCCTCAAGGTTGCGGTGGTCTCTAAGTCGCTGTTCGGCAAGGCCCACACGGTGATGGCCGAGGGTGGCTGCGCGGCCGCGATGGGTAACACCAACCCGAAGGACAACTGGAAGACCCACTTCGGCGACACCATGCGCGGTGGGAAGTTCCTGAACAACTGGCGGATGGCCGAACTGCACGCCAAGGAGGCGCCCGACCGGGTCTGGGAGCTGGAGACCTACGGCGCCCTGTTCGACCGCCTCAAGGACGGCAAGATCAGTCAGCGCAACTTCGGCGGGCACACCTACCCGCGGCTGGCGCACGTCGGTGACCGCACCGGCCTGGAGCTGATCCGCACCTTGCAGCAGAAGATCGTTTCACTGCAGCAGGAAGACCACGCCGAACTCGGCGACTACGAGGCCCGGATCAGGGTGTTCGCCGAAACCACGATCACCGAGCTGATCAAGGACGGCGACGCGATCTCCGGAGCATTCGGCTACGTGCGCGAAAGCGGCAAGTTCATCTTGTTCGAGGCGCCCGCGGTGGTGCTGGCCACCGGCGGTATCGGCAAGTCGTTCAAGGTCACCTCGAACTCCTGGGAGTACACCGGCGACGGCCACGCGCTGGCGCTGCGCGCCGGCGCGACGCTGATCAACATGGAGTTCGTCCAGTTCCACCCGACCGGCATGGTGTGGCCCCCCAGCGTGAAAGGCATCCTGGTCACCGAGGGTGTTCGCGGCGACGGCGGAGTGCTCAAGAACTCCGACCAAACCCGGTTCATGTTCGACTACATCCCACCGGTGTTCAAAGGCCAGTACGCCGAGACCGCGCAAGAAGCCGACCAGTGGCTCAAGGACAACGACTCGGCCCGTCGCACACCCGACCTGCTGCCGCGCGACGAGGTCGCACGCGCGATCAACTCCGAAGTCAAGGCCGGCCGCGGCAGCCCACACGGCGGGGTCTACCTCGACATTGCGTCGCGGTTGACGCCTGAGCAGATCAAGCGGCGGCTGCCGTCGATGTACCACCAGTTCAAGGAGCTGGCCGGGGTCGACATCACCAAGGAGGCCATGGAAGTCGGGCCCACCTGTCACTACGTGATGGGCGGTGTCGAGGTGGACGCCGACACCGGCGCCGCCACCGTCCCCGGGCTGTTCGCCGCCGGCGAATGCTCCGGCGGCATGCACGGCTCCAACCGGCTGGGCGGCAACTCGCTGTCCGACCTGCTGGTGTTCGGCCGCCGGGCCGGCCTGGGCGCTGCCGACTACGTGCGCGGGCTGAGCAGCCGTCCGAAAGTCGCTGACGACGCCGTCGACGCGGCGGCGAAACGGGCGCTCGCTCCTTTCGAGACGCCGACGAACGGCGCCACCGCCGAGAACCCGTACACGTTGCAACTAGAGCTGCAGCAGTCGATGAACGATCTGGTCGGCATCATCCGCAAGGCGGACGAAATCACCGAGGCCCTCGGTCGGCTCGACCAGCTTCGCGAACGGTTCAAGCACATCCACGTCGAGGGACACCGGCAGTACAACCCCGGCTGGAACCTGGCCCTCGACCTGCGCAACCTGCTTCTGGTCAGCGAATGCGTCGCCAAGGCGGCGTTGGAGCGCACCGAAAGCCGGGGCGGCCACACCCGCGACGACCACCCGTCGATGGACTCGTCGTGGCGCAAGGTGTTGCTGGTCTGTAGCGCGGCGGGCGGCGACGACGTGATTCCCGACATCTCGGTGACGCACAAAGATCAGGTGCCGATGCGGCCCGACCTGCTCGAGGGTTTCGAGATCTCCGAGTTGGAGAAGTACTACACCGACGAAGAGCTGGCGGACCACCCAGGACGGAGAGGCTGATGACCTACAACGCAACCATGCGGGTATGGCGTGGCGACGAGTCCGGTGGTGGCTTGCAGGACTTCACCGTCGAGGTCAACGAGGGCGAGGTGGTGCTCGACATCATCCACCGCCTACAGCAGACCCAGACACCGGACTTGGCGGTCCGGTGGAACTGCAAAGCCGGCAAGTGCGGCTCGTGCTCGGCCGAGGTCAACGGCAAGCCCCGGTTGATGTGCATGACACGGATGTCGACCTTCGCCGAAGACGAAGTAGTCACCGTGACGCCGATCCGGACGTTCCCGGTGATCCGTGACCTGGTCACCGACGTGTCCTTCAACTACGAGAAGGCCAGGGAAATACCGTCATTCGCGCCACCGAAGGATCTACAGCCCGGTGAATACCGGATGGCGCAGAAGGATGTGGAACGCTCTCAGGAGTTCCGCAAGTGCATCGAATGCTTCCTGTGTAACAACGTCTGCCACGTGATTCGTGACCACGACGACAACAAAGAGGCGTTCGCCGGCCCGCGCTATCTGATGCGGATCGCGGAGCTGGAGATGCATCCGCTGGACACCCTCGACCGGCGCAACCAGGCGCAGGAAGAGCACGGCCTCGGATATTGCAACATCACCAAGTGCTGCACCGAAGTCTGCCCGGAAAGCATCAAGATCACCGACAACGCGTTGATCCCAATGAAGGAACGCGTGGCCGACCGGAAATACGATCCGGTGGTATGGCTGGGCAACAAGCTGTTCCGTCGCTGACAAGCAGTTGGTGTTAAGCCCCCGCTGATCCGGGTATCCAGCGCGTAGCCGCGTACAACCCGAAAGGTGGTGGACATGGCTATCGGACAACCCGCCAGCATCAACGACATTCGAACCGCGATCCGTGAACTCGCGGTGCGCGCCGAGCTCGCCCACAAGGAAGGCCGCGAGGAAGACGCCGCGGAACTCGAGCATCGCATCCAGGCCTACCGAGACGAGCTGGGCAAGCGACCCTAGGCACCTAGCCGGCGAAAAGTGCTGCGGTGAAACACGATTGGCGCAACGTTCGCGTCGACTTGGACGTCGCTGACCCGCAGCACCACGATCGTGTGGTCTCCGGCGGGTATAAGTTGCTCGATTGCGCTTTCCAGCCAGACGCCGGTGCCCTTGATGAAAACCGCACCACTGCCGTTCGACACCGTCTCCAAACCGGCGAACCGATCACCGGTCTTGGCGGCCAGGGCGCGTGCGGCTTCGTCGTGAGCCTCGCCCAGAACGCTGATACCCAGCGCGCGTACGTTCTTGAGTTTCGGCCAGGTTGTCGAGGTGTTCTGAACGCAGAACGACACCAATGGCGGATCCAGCGACACGGGGACAAACGTGCTGGCGGCCAACCCTTCGCGGACCCCGTCGACTTCGGCCGCGATGGCGATCACGCCGGATGGAAAATGACCGAAGGCCTCGCGCAATGACGACGGGGTCAGCTTGTCGGGTGGGTTCACCGGGGCTTCATTCGCATCGAGGAGGATTAGGGTATTGGTGACCCTACTCGCCCGACGAGTAGCCATGTGCGGCGGCGACATCGGGGTGGGCCCGCAGTCGGCTCTTCCACGCGTTGCGGCCGTACACCGAGAAGATCGGATCGGACGGATCCGCTCGTCGGCTCGCGCGCGCTACCAGTTCCGCGGGCAGCGACAAGGTCGGGAGCTGCGCGTCCAACCGCGGGTTGAAGAAGTACGGCACGGAGATCCGATCAGTGGCATGACGCAGGTTCACCCGGTGCTCGGTCGCCCGCAGATAGCCGCCGGTCGCCAACTCCAGCAGCTCGCCGATATTGACGATGAATGCGCCGTCGCGCACCGGGACCTCGATCCAGTCGCCGCCGCTGCGGCCCGGTCGCACCTGCAGTCCCTCGCTGCCCGGCTCCGCGAGCAGCAGCGTGAGCACGCCCGCGTCTCGATGCGCACCCACGCCCTGCGAGCCGGCCGTCGTCGCCGGATATCGCACCACCTTGATCAGGGTGGCCGGCGTCTCGGCGAAGGCGGCGTCGAACACGTCCGGCGGACTGCCCAGCGACGCTGCCCAATGCCGCAGCAAGCCGCGGGCCACCGCGCCCAGCGCCGCGTCCCACTCGGCGATGATCCCTGGCAGCTCCGGCAGCCCGGCCGGCCACTGGTTGGGGCCCTGCAGCCACAGATAGTCAGGCTGGCCTGGGCCGCCGACCGGGCTGCGCTCCGGTCCGATGTCGATCTGCTCGCGCCAGTCCACTTCGCCGCCGGTCAACTCGCCACCCAGCCGGGTGTAGCCCCGGAAATGCGGGCTGCGCACCATCGCGACAGCGTCCTTCTCCGCCTGCGGCAGCGCGAATAAACGCCGCGCCGCCGCCAGCACCCGGCGAGTCAGCTCCCCGGATACGCCATGGCCGGTCAGGTAGAAGAAGCCCACCTCGTGGGCCGCCTCGCGCAGGCGTTCCCGCAGTTGGCCAGGAGAGTGGCGCAGGTCCACTTCGGGGAGCGCCGTGACGGTCGACACAATTGCCACCTACCCATTGTCGTCGCAGGTGAAGCGGTATGCGATGGTCTCGATCAGCAGGAACCCAACCAGTTGGTTAATTAGGCAATGAAATTTAGCTCACACTCGGTTGCGCCGGGTTACCGATGGGTATAGCTTAACGGTGTTACTGGTGGGTAACTTAGCCCTAGTACCCAACCACAAGTGGCAGTTCTCAACGAGGAGGAACCAGTGAGCCACTACAAGAGCAACGTCCGCGACCAGGTATTCAACCTGTTTGAGGTCTTAGGCGTTGACAAGTCATTCGGTGAAGGCGCATTCAGCGATCTGGATGCCGACACCGCCCGCGAGATGCTGACGGAGATGAGCCGGCTGGCCGAAGGCCCGGTCGCCGAGTCCTTCGTCGAGGGCGACCGCAATCCCCCGGTCTTCGACCCGGAGACGCACTCCGTGACGCTGCCCGACAGCTTCAAAGAGTCGGTGCGCGCGGTCATCGAAGCCGGTTGGGACAAGGTCGGCCTAGACGAAGAGCTGGGTGGCATGCCGATGCCCAAGGCGATGCTCTGGGCGCTGCACGAGCACCTGCTCGGCGCCAACCCGGCGGTGTGGATGTACGCCGGCGGCGCGGGATTCGCCCAGATCTTCTACAACCTGGCCACCGAAGAGCAGAAGAAGTGGGCCGTGCTGGCCGCCGAGCGCGGCTGGGGCTCGACCATGGTGCTCACCGAGCCGGACGCCGGGTCGGACGTCGGCGCCGGCCGGACCAAGGCCGTCCAGCAAGACGACGGCTCCTGGCACATCGACGGCGTGAAGCGGTTCATCACCTCGGGCGACTCGGACGACCTGTTCGAGAACATCTTCCACTTGGTACTGGCCCGCCCCGAGGGCGCCGGACCGGGTACCAAGGGCCTGTCGCTGTTCTTCGTGCCCAAGGTGCTGTTCGACTTCGAGACCGGCGAGCTGGGCGAGCGCAACGGCGTCTTCGTCACCAACGTCGAGCACAAGATGGGTCTGAAGGTTTCCGCGACCTGTGAACTGACCTTCGGTCAGCACGGCGTTCCGGCCAAGGGCTGGCTGGTTGGCGAGGTGCACAACGGCATCGCGCAGATGTTCGAGGTCATCGAAAACGCCCGCATGCTGGTCGGTACCAAGGCCATCGCGACGCTGTCCACCGGCTACCTCAACGCCCTGGCCTACGCCAAGGAGCGCGTGCAGGGCGCCGACCTGACCCAGATGACCGACAAGAGCGCGCCGCGGGTGACCATCACGCACCACCCGGACGTGCGTCGTAGCCTGATGACCCAGAAGGCTTACGCCGAGGGCCTGCGCGCGCTGTACCTCTACACCGCGACCTACCAGGACGCGGCGGTGGCCAAGGCACTGCACGGCGTGGACACCGACCTGGCGGTCACGGTCAACGACCTGATGCTGCCGCTGGTCAAGGGTGTCGGCTCCGAGCAGGCTTACGCCAAGCTCACCGAGAGCCTGCAGACCTTCGGTGGGTCCGGCTTCTTGCAGGACTACCCGATCGAGCAGTACATCCGCGACGCCAAGATCGACTCGCTCTACGAGGGCACCACGGCCATCCAGGCGCAGGACTTCTTCTTCCGGAAGATCGTCCGCGACAAGGGTGTGGCGCTGGCCCACGTGTCGGGGCAGATCGAGGAGTTCATCAAGAACGAGTCCGGCAACGGCAGGCTGAAGGCGGAGCGGGCCCTGCTGTCCACCGCCCTGGCCGACGTGCAAGCCATGGCTGCGACGCTGACCGGCTACCTGATGGCCGCGCAGGACGACATTTCCACCATCTACAAGGTGGGGCTGGGTTCGGTGCGCTTCCTGATGAGCGTCGGCGACCTGGTCATCGGCTGGTTGCTGCAGCGTCAGGCCGCGGTGGCCCTGGAGGCACTCGACGCCGGTGTCAGCGACACCGACCGGGCCTTCTACGAGGGCAAGATCGCGGTCGCGTCGTTCTTCGCGAAGAACTTCCTGCCGTTGTTGACCAGCACCCGCGCGGTGTTGGACACGATCGATAACGAGGTCATGGAGCTCGACGAAGCAGCGTTCTGACCCCAGGCTGACAGCAAAATCCCCCGTTCTCGTTGGAGACGGGGGATTTTGTGTTCGGTTGACGATATGAGAAGGGCCGCCGCGGATCCCCTCTTTCCGTCGGCGGCCCCCCTCGACCGACGCCTGTGAACAGGCCAACGGCCGATTCAAGGACGCCCCGCGCTGCCATCGGGTCGGGGGGTCGGACGACAACACGGAGCTATCCGTCCAGTCGCATACCCGAGCCGCACCGTTACTAAACGGCACACCTCACCTGGCGTTCAGGCCTCCAGGATGGCGGCGACGCCTTGGCCACCGGCGGCGCAAATTGAGATCAGCCCGCGCACCGGTTTGCCCTGCTTGGCCTTCGCTTCCGACAGTTGCTTCGCCAACTGCGCGAGGATCCGTCCGCCGGTCGCGGCGAACGGGTGACCGGCCGCCAGCGAGGACCCGTTGACGTTCAGCTTGGACCGGTCGATGGGTCCCAGCGCGGCATCCAGGCCCAGCCGCTCCTTGCAATACTCCTCGGACTCCCAGGCCTGCAAGTGCGCCAGCACCACCGAGGCGAACGCCTCATGGATTTCGTAGAAGTCGAAATCCTGAAGGCTGAGCCCGTTGCGCGCCAGCAGCCGCGGCACCGCGTACGTCGGCGCCATCAGCAGGCCATCGGCGCCGTTGACGTAATCCACCGCTGCCGTCTCGGCATCGACGAAGTACGCCAACGGCGTCAGCGAGTGCTCGGCGGCCCAATCTTCGCTGGCCAGCAACGCCACCGAAGCGCCGTCGGTCAACGGTGTCGAGTTGCCGGCCGTCATGGTGGCGTCACCCGACTTCACCCCGAACACCGGCTTGAGCTTGGCCAGCTTCTCCACCGATGCGTCCGGCCGTAGGTTGTCGTCGCGGTACAAGCCCAAAAATGGCGTGACCAGGTCATCGAAGAAGCCGCGATCGTAAGCGGCGGCCATGTTGCGGTGGCTGGCCGCGGCCAGCTCGTCCTGGTCGACCCGCTTGATGCCCATCTGCTTGGCGGTGATGGCCTGATGCTCGCCCATCGACAGCCCGGTGCGTGGCTCGCTGTTCACCGGAATCTCCACCCCGACGCTGGCCGGCAGCTTGCCGACCAGCCTGAGCCGCTCGACGTTGGACTTTGACCGGCGCAGTCCCAGCAAGGTGCGGCGCAGGTTGTCGCCCAAGCCAATTGGCGCATCGGAGGTGGTGTCCACCCCGCCTGCGGCGGCGACCTCGTAGCGGCCGGCGGCGATGCCGTCAGCCGCGGCGATCGCCGCCTGCAGCCCGGTCCCACAGGCCTGTTGCAGGTCGAAGGCCGGCGTGTAGGAGGACAGCGCTGAGCCGAGCACACATTCGCGCATCAGGTTGAAGTCGCGGCTGTGCTTGAGCACCGCGCCGCCGATCACTGCACCCAAACGCTCACCGCCCAGGCCGAACCGATCGACCAGCCCGCCCAGGGCGGCGGTGAACATGTCCTGGTTGGACGCCTCGGCGTAGGCACGGTCGGAACGCGCGAACGGGATTCGATTGCCTCCGAGCACCGCGACGCGGCGCATGGAACTTTCAGAAGTCACGCTTATCTCCGTCGGTTAGGGGTTATCCAGGGCCAGGGTTCATACTACCTACGTTCTTACTCTGGAGTAAGTTCGCTCTTCGATACGGTAGTCGCACACGCTCGATATGGAAGGCAGCTCAGTGGCCCCGAAGGTTTCACCTGATCTATTGTCCCAACTCGTCAACTCCGGGCCCGGCTCGTTTCTCGCTAAGCAACTCGGAGTTCCACAGCCCGAGAAACTCCGGCGGTATCGGGTAGGCGATCCGCCGCTGGCCGGGTCGCTGCTGATCGGCGGTGAGGGCCGGGTTGTCGAGCCGCTCCGTGCGGCGCTGGACAAGGACTATGACGTGGTGGGCGCCAATCTTGGCGGCCGCTGGGCCGATTCGTTCGGCGGGCTGGTCTTCGACGCCACCGGTATCACCACGCCGGCCGGGTTGACGGCGCTGCACGAGTTCTTCACGCCGCTGCTGCGCAACGTCGGCCACTCCGGTCGCATCGTGGTCGTGGGCACCACCCCCGATCACGCCGGGAGCAGCGACGAGCGGATCGCGCAGCGCGCGCTGGAGGGCTTCACCCGCTCGCTGGGCAAAGAGCTGCAACGAGGCGCGACCGCCGCACTGGTCTATCTGTCGCCCGACGCCAAGCCAGCCGCTACCGGTGCGGAGTCGACCCTGCGGTTCATCCTGTCGGCCAAGTCGGCCTACGTGGACGGGCAGGTTTTCTACGTCGGCGCGGCCGACTCCACTCCGCCGGCCGACTGGGACCGGCCGCTGGACGGCAAGGTGGGCATCGTGACCGGTGCCGCACGGGGTATCGGCGCGACGATCGCCGAGGTGTTCGCCCGCGACGGGGCCCGGGTCATCGCGGTCGACGTGGAGGCTGCCGCCGAGGCCCTGGCCGAGACCGCCACCCGCATCGGCGGGACGGCCCTGACTCTCGACGTCACCGCGGACGACGCCGTCGACCGGATCACCGAGCATCTGCGCGAGCATTACGACGGTCGGGCCGACATTCTGGTGAACAACGCCGGCATCACCCGCGACAAGCTGTTGGCCAACATGGATGACGCCCGCTGGAACGCCGTCCTTGCGGTCAACCTGCTTGCCCCGCAACAACTTACCCATGGGCTAGTCGGCAACGGCAGTATCGGCGACGGTGGTCGGGTGATCGGGCTGTCGTCGATGGCCGGTATCGCGGGCAACCGCGGGCAGACCAACTACGCCACCACCAAGGCGGGCATGATCGGGCTGACTCAGGCACTGGCACCGGAGCTCGCCGAGAAGGGCGTCACGATCAACGCCGTCGCACCGGGATTCATCGAGACCCAGATGACCGCCGCCATCCCGCTGGCCACTCGCGAGGTGGGCCGCCGGATGAACTCGCTTTTCCAGGGCGGGCAACCGGTGGACGTCGCCGAGACCATCGCCTACTTCGCCAGCCCGGCATCAAACGCGGTGACGGGCAACGTCATTCGTGTCTGCGGCCAGGCTATGCTGGGCGCCTAGCTGAGAGGGAACCGCGCAGACGACGATGATGAGAGGAGTAGCGATGAGGTGGGGGTACCACCCGCTTGCGGGGGAGAGCGGCGCCCATGACTAAAGTGACGCAACCAAGCGGCCTGAAAAACCTGCTGCGCGCGGCGGCCGGAGCGTTGCCGTTCGTGCCACGCAACGACCACCTGCCCAGCAGGACGCTGACGGTGGACGACGTGCCCATCGACCGCGGGAACGTGGCCGACTACGCGGCGGTCACCGGACTGCGCTACGGCGACACCGTGCCGTTGACCTACCCGTTCGCGTTGACGTTCCCGACGATGATGTCGCTGGTAACCGGGTTCGACTTCCCGTTCGCCGCAATGGGATCCGTCCACACCGAAAACCACATCACGCAATACCGGCCGATCAAGGTGACCGATACGGTCAACATCGCCGTACACGCCGAGAACCTGCGTGAACACCGCAAGGGCCTGCTGGTCGACCTGGTGACCGACGTCAGCGTCGGCAACGACGTGGCGTGGCACCAGGTGACGACCTTCCTGCATCAACAACGCACCAGCTTGTCCGACGAACCCAAGCCACCCCCGCAGAAACAGCCCAAGCCGCCACCACCGAAGGCCATCCTGCGGATAACGCCGGGCCAGATTCGTCGCTACGCCGCCATCGGCGGCGATCACAACCCGATCCACACCAACCCCATCGGGGCCAAGTTGTTCGGCTTCCCCACCGTGATCGCACACGGAATGTTCAGCGCCGCAGCGGTATTGGCGAATTTAGAGGCCGGACTTCCGGACGCTGTCACATATTCGGTGCGGTTCGGCAAACCGGTGGTGCTGCCCGCCAGTGCCGGACTCTACGTCGATCAGGTCCAGGACGGTTGGGATATCAGCCTGCGCAACCTCGCCAAGGGATATCCACATCTGACCGGCACACTGCGGACGCACTAGCCCGAATCGCGCTCGACCAATTGCTGAAATCCGTACGCGCCGAGGGCGGTAGTCAAGAAAACAAGTAGCAACCAGAGCGGCGGGCGGGCGAGTTCCCACACGAAGATCGCGGCCCAAAACGGCGTACCTTGAGTGACCGCGAGGACGCCTGCTGCGCCGGCCAAAGAGATTGCCGGAATATGAAAGTGGGTTCCTGCCGCCGCGTTGATGGTCAGCACGAACAGCGTCCCGGCTGCCGCGCCGGTCGCCAACGCGGGGGTGAGCATTCCGCCCGTCGCGCCGGCACGCAGAAACACCGCCGTCAGAAGGGGTTTCAGAGCCAAAACTGCCGCCGCCGTTGTCAGCGTCATTCCGCTGGCCAGGGTTGTGGTCAGGATAGACCGGCCGTTGCCGGGTAGTTCGGGCCACCAATGCGAACAGATACCTATCAACAACCCTGCGCCGGCGATCGCCGGTACCAGCAGCCAGGATCGGTTCAGCGCGGCCCGCTGTGCCGCTGCCATGAGGCGATTGAACGCTAATCCCACGACACAGGTCAGCGGAGCCAACACCAGTGCATAAGCGATCAACAGGTAGGGCAGATGCAGGTTGGGCCAAACAAGATTCGGCTGATTGTGGGTGTTATGGGAGGAAACCGAGACAGCCAAGCTCGAGGTGATCAAGGCCGCACCCACCGCTCGAGGGTGCCAGGTTTTCAACATGATGCGCAGTGTGAACAGCGCACCACCGAGTGGCACTGCATACACCGCACCGAGTCCGGCGCCGGCCGCACACGCGAGCAGGATCTCACGGTCGCGGGCCGACAGCCGTTTCAGCCATCCAGTCGCGAAATCGCCTAGGGCCGCCGCTAATTGGCGAGGAGCCCCTTCCCGGCCGAGTGATGCACCGGAGCCGACCACCAGCACCTGTAGTGCCGCGTCGACGCCGACGGGCAACAGGCGAATACGCTTACCGCTCGCGATGGCTGCAGACAGCGCCGGGATCTCGGTTCTGGATCGCAGTGCCCACCAGCCCAGCCCAGCCAGCGCTGCACCGACCATCGGCCCGACGGCTCGACGGACCGGGCTACTGCCGGTGATGCCCTCCAGCAGCGATCCGAATGTGTAGTGGTAGGTGAGATGTTGAATGAAACGCAACAGCAACGTCGTCGCCAATCCGGCAACTCCGGCCAGCAGCCCAACGATCACCAACGCGCACACAAAGTCGACGTTGCGGCGGCTCACGGCGTGGATCGGCGTATCCGCGACTAGCCCGGCCCGGCGGCGGTTTCGGCCGCGTCACGATCGGACCCCACACCCTTGAGGCCGCGCCAGAACAGGTTGATCATCAGCTCGGCCGCCTCGTCGACGTCGGTATCACCGGTACTGAGCCGGGTCGCGATCGCCTCGCCGGCCCCCACCAGCGCGACCGCCATCATCTCGAAGTCAGCATCTGGTCCGGGATTCCGGGTGCCCGACTGCAGCAGCCGGGCGACCAGGGCGATGATCCGCTCACGTCCCTCGCGCACGGTGTGGGCGAACGCCTGCGAGCTGGTGGCCTGGGTGTACATCACGATCCACGACGCACGGTTTTCGTCGATGTAGCGCATGAACGCCAAGATGGCGTTGCGCAGCAGGTCCTTTGGGCTCTGTTCGAGGTTGATGTCCTCGCGGACACCGTCAATGAACCGCGTCATCTCGCGGTCCAGGCAGGCGCCGAACAGTTCTTCTTTGGAGCCGTAATACAGGTACAGCATCGGCTTGGAGATCTCCGCCTTGGCGGCGATCACGTCCATCGACGTCTCGTGATAGCCGTTGATGGAGAACATCTCGACAGCGGCATCGAGCATCTGCTGTTCGCGCACAGCACGGGGTAACCGCTTGGTACCACCTGCCATGCTGTCCCCTTCGAGCCGCCTGTCTGCCTTCAGGGTAAGCAATGCGCATGCGGGCCGCCGCGTTTACCGCCCGCAGTCTGGCTTCGGGCCCTTCACCTTCGCCACCCGCAGTACCGAGGCATCGACCGCAGGCATCGTCAACTCCCCTGCGGCCAACGCCTTCTCCAAGCGATCCAGTACAGCGGGCACCTCGTCGGTGGTAACCCAGAGCGCGATGTCGGTGCCGGCCTGCAGGGCGCGCAGGACTGCTTCCGGGACGCCGTAGTGCTGGTTGATCGCTGCCATGCTGGACAGGTCGTCGCTGAACACCGGGCCGTCGAAGGCCGGGCCCTTGTACCCGGTCCCGGTGCGCAACAACTGCACGGCGGCCGGGCTTAGGCTGGCCGGTTGATCGCCGGTCAGGCCCGGCACCTGCAGGTGGCCGATCATGACGCCGACCGGCGCCGCGGAGACCAGCGTCCGGTAGGGCACCAGATCGACGTTCTGCAACTGGTCGAGCGGCGGCGTGGTGACCCCGCCGGTGTGCGAGTCGCCGGACCCGTGCCCGTGGCCGGGAAAATGCTTGAGCACCGGCAGCAGCCCGGCGTCACGTAGCCCTCGCGCATATGCGCCGGCGTACGCGGTGACCACGGCCGGGTCCGCGCTGAACGACCGGTCGCCGATCACGGTGTCGTCGGGAGCGTTGGTGACATCGACCACCGGGGCGAAATCGACGGTGATGCCCAGGCCACGCATCCGGTGACCACGGTCCAGTGCGATGCCGTAGACCTCGTCGGCGGTGTGCGTTTGCGCCAGCACCCGCGCCGACGGCGCCGGCCCGATCAGCGACGACAGCCGCGCTACCCTGCCGCCCTCTTCGTCGACACTGACCGCCACCGGCAATGCCGTGCTCGCGCTCAAGGTCTTGACCATGCCGTTCGACAACATCGACAGGTCAGTCCAGCTGCCGATGAAGATGCCGCCGACATGGTGGTCTGTCACGACTGCTTTGGCGTCGTCGCCGTTGCGCACTCCGACCATCAGCAGCTGAGCCAGCTTGTCGCGGGTGGACATCGCGGCCAGCATCGCCGCCGGATCGCCGCATGCGGGTCGCGCCGGCGGGATCGCCTTGGCCGGCAACGAGCTGGCCGGTGCGGACTTGGGCCGTTCGGAGGTGTGGCCACACCCCGCCATCAGCGCCGTGACGGCGGCGAACACGGCCAGAACGCGCGGGAAACCCATCAGGCCATGCTGTCATGGCCTGACCTGCCTACGGCTACCGGCCGCGACCTCATCCTCTGCTAGGTTGGGCAGCTATGAATCGCTTCGTTGCGCCCGCCGCCGCCAGTGTCGTGGTCGGTCTGCTGCTGGGCGCAGCCGCGATCTTCGGGATCACGTTGATGGTGCAGCAGGACACCAAACCACCGCTTCCCGGCGGCGACCCGCAGTCGTCGGTGCTCAACCGGGTCGAGTACGGCAACCGCAGCTAGCCCGCGAGTGCGGGCCGAACCGGGGCCCGTTGAGGTCATGCCGCCCCTGTCGCGACGCTGGTTGTGGTTGGTTGCGACGGTCGCGCTGGCGTTGAGCTTCGCCGCGTCGCCCGGGCGGATCTCCCCTGATACCAAGCTCGACCTCACCGCCAACCCGTTGCGCTTCCTGGCCCGGGCGACGAACTTGTGGAACAGCGAACTGCCGTTCGGGCAGGCGCAGAACCAGGCTTACGGCTACCTGTTTCCGCACGGGACATTCTTTTTGGCCGGACACCTGCTGGGGCTGCCCGGCTGGATGACCCAGCGGCTGTGGTGGGCGCTGCTGCTGACCGTCGGCTTCTGGGGGTTGCTGCGGGTCGCTGAGGCGCTCGGTATCGGCAGCCCGACATCGCGCGTGATCGCGGCGACGGCGTTCGCGCTTTCGCCTCGGGTGTTGACCACCTTGGGGTCGATTTCGTCGGAAACCTTGCCGATCATGCTGGCGCCGTGGGTGCTGCTGCCCACCATTCTGGCGCTGCGCGGCGACGCCGACCGGTCGCTGCGCCGCCTCGCCGGGCAGGCTGGGGTGGCCGTGGCGCTGATGGGAGCGGTCAACGCGATCGCAACCTTGGCCGGCTGCCTGCCCGCGGTGATCTGGTGGGCCTGCCACCGGCCCAACCGCCGGTGGTGGCGCTACACCGGTTGGTGGCTGCTGGCCCTGGCATTGGCGATGACGTGGTGGCTGGTGGCGCTGATCCTGATGGCCCGGATAAGCCCGCCGTTTCTGGACTTCATCGAGTCGTCCGGCGTGACGACGCAATGGACGTCGTTGGTCGAAGTGTTGCGCGGCACCGACAGCTGGACTCCGTTCGTGGCGCCCGACGCGACCGCGGGTGCCTCGCTGGTCACCGGATCGGTCGCCATCCTGGCCACCTGCCTGGTGGCGGCGGCCGGATTGGCCGGCCTTGCGATGAGAGACTCACCCGCGCAGGGCCGGCTGGTGACGATGCTGCTGGTCGGGGTGGTACTGCTGGCCGCCGGATACAGCGGCGGGCTCGGCTCACCGCTGGCGCATCACGTGCAGGCTTTCCTGGACGCCGCCGGAGCGCCGCTGCGCAATGTGCACAAGCTGGAGTCGGTGATCCGGATCCCGATCGTGCTGGGCCTGGCTGAGGTGCTGGGCCGGATCCCGCTCCCGGGGACCGCGCCGAAAGTCGAGTGGGTCCACGCGTTCGCTCACCCGGAGCGCGACAAGCGGATTGCGGTCGCGATCGTGATTTTGACCGCCTTGATGGCCGGCACCTCGCTGGCATGGACGGGTCGGATCGCCCCGCCCGGAACGTTCAGCGCGATACCCCGGTATTGGCATGACGCCGCCGACTGGCTATCCGAACACAACACCGGTGCACCGACCGCGGGCCGCGTGCTCGTGGTTCCCGGCGCGCCGTTCGCCACCGAGCTGTGGGGCACCAGCCACGACGAACCGCTGCAGGTTCTCGGTAACAGCCCGTGGGGAGTTCGCGACTCGATCCCCTTGACCCCGCCGCAAACTATCCGGGCGCTGGATTCGGTGCAACGCCTGTTCGCGGCGGGCCGACCTTCCGCTGGCCTGGCCGATACGCTTGCCCGCCAAGGCATTTCGTACATCGTTGTGCGCAACGACCTAGATCCCGACACGTCGCGCTCGGCGCGGCCGATTCTGGTGCACCGGGCCATCACGGGATCGCCGCGCCTGGCGAAGGTCGCGCAGTTCGGCGCACCGGTTGGGCCCGGCCCGGTGTCGGGATTCATCACCGACAGCGGATTGCGACCCCGCTATCCCGCCGTGGAGATCTACCGCGTTGCCGCGGCCACCGGCGATCCTGCCGCCCCCTACCTGACCGACGCCGACCAGCTGGCCCGCATCGACGGCGGGCCAGAAGTGCTGCTGCGCCTCGACGAGCGCCGTCGGCTGGCGGGTCAGCCTCCGCTGGGTCCGGTGCTGATGACCGCAGACGCCGAACGCGCAAGGCTGCCGATACCCGCTGGGACAGGGGTCACCGTGACCGATACGCCGGTGGCCCGGGAAACCGACTACGGCCGCGTCGGTGACCACTCGTCGGCGATCCGGGCCGTCGGCGACGCCCGGCACACCTTCAACCGGGTGCCCGACTACCCGGCCCCGGGCGCTGAAACCGTGTACGGCGCATGGACCGGTGGTCGGCTGACGGCGTCCAGTTCGTCGTCGGACGCCACTGCGCTGCCCGACGTCGCGCCGGCAACCTCGCCCGCCGCCGCGATCGACGGTGATTCGGCGACCGCGTGGGTGTCCAACGGGCTGCAGTCCGCCGTCGGCCAATGGCTGCAGGTGGATTTCGACCATCCGGTGACCAACAGCGTCATCACCATCACGCCCAGCGCGACCGCCGTCGGCGCACAGGTCCGCAGGGTCGAGGTGGCCACTGCCAACGGCACCACGACGCTGAGGTTCGACGAGGCCGGCAAACCGATTACCGCGGCGCTGCCGTACGGCGAGACCCCGTGGGTGCGGATCACCGCGATCGCCACCGACGACGGCTCAGCCGGGGTGCAGTTCGCGATCACCGACTTGTCGATCACCCAGTACGACGCTTCCGGATTCGCGCACCCGGTCGACTTACGCCACACCGCGCTGGTTCCCAGCCCCCCGCAGAACGCGGCCGTCGCGCGGTGGGACCTGGGCTCCGAGCTGCTCGGCCGGCCGGGCTGCGCTGAGGGGCCAGGGGACCCGGCGACCACGCAGTGTGCGGCCTCGATGGCGCTGACGCCGGAAACATCGGTGACGTTCAGCCGCACACTGACTGTGCCCCAACCCGTTTCAGCGCTACCAACGGTATGGGTGCGCGCGCGGCCGGGACCCAAACTTGCCGACCTGATCGCCGAACCAGACACCACTCGCGCGCGCGGCGACTCCGATCTTGTCGACGTTCTCGGCTCCGCGTACGCCGCCACCGACGGCGATCCGACCACCGCATGGACAGCACCGCAGCGGGTGGTGCAGCACAAGACGCCCCCGACGCTGACCCTCACCTTGCCCCGGCCAACCGAGGTGACCGGGCTACGGCTGGTTCCCAGCCGGTCGTCGGTACCCACGCACCCGACCATGGTCGCCGTCGACCTCGGGGACGGTCCGCAGGTCCGCGAAGTGAACGGTTCACAAAGCCTGCCACTGAAATCCCGCGTCACCGACACCGTCACGGTCAGCCTGCTGGACTGGGATGACGTTATCGACCGCACCGCACTGGGTTTCGACCAGTTGAAGCCGCCCGGACTGGCCGAGATCGCGGTGCTCGGCGCCGACGGCAAACCGGTTGCCCCCGCCGATGCCGCGCGCAACCGCGCCCGCACGGTCAGCGTCGACTGCGCGCACGGGCCGGTGATCGCGATCGCCGGCCGGTTCGTGCACACATCGATCCAAACCACGGTCGGCGCGCTGCTGGACGGCGCGCCGGTGAACGCACAGCCATGCGACCGGCAGCCGATTCAGTTGCCGACCGGTCAGCAAGAGCTATTGATCAGTCCCGGGCCGCAATTCTTCGTCGACGGTGCGCAGCTTTCCGGACCGCTCGCAGCCGAATCGCCCACTGCCACAGCCGCACCCGCTGCCACCGGGGCATGGGGCCCGGCCCGCCGCGAGGTCCGCGTACCGGCAGCGACCACGTCGCGGGTCCTGGTCGTGCCGGAGAGCATCAACGCCGGTTGGGTCGCACACACCAGCACCGGGGCTCGGCTCACCCCGGTGGCCGTGAACAGCTGGCAGCAGGGCTGGGTGGTGCCGGCGGGAACGTCGGGCACCATCACGCTCACCTTTGCGCCCAACTCGCTTTATCGCGCCGGCCTGGCCGGCGGGCTGGCGCTGCTGCCGCTGTTGGCCTTGATGGCGTGGTGGCCAGCGCGCCGTCGACGCCTGGACGACCCCGCTGCCCGGCCGTGGGCACCCGGGCCCTGGGCGGCGCCGGCGGTGCTGACGGCCGGGGCGGTGATCGCCGGAGTGGTAGGAGCTTTGGTGTTCGGCACCGCGCTCGGCCTGCAGTGGGCCCTCCGCGACCGGCCCCGCCGGCGTGACGTGATCACGGTGTGGTTGAGCGCCGGCGGGCTGATCCTGGCCGGCGCGGCGCTGTCCCGGCATCCGTGGCGTGCGGTCGACGGCTACGCCGGGCATTCCGCGGGCGTGCAACTGCTGGCGCTGATTTCCCTTGCGGCGCTGGTAGCCTCGGCGACGTCGTGGCACAAATCCGTCCGATAAGCAATTCGGTGAGCCGCTGACTTGTGGCCAATCTTCAATGCTGCTACCAGATAACGCGTGACGTTGCCGGTGGCCGATATTGATCGATGGAACGCCGAGGCGGTGCGGGGGGTGTTCCACGCGGCCAACGCGCGCGGGCACACCACCCTCGAGGCATCGCGTCAACTGGGCGCGATGGCGGTGTTCGACACCTGGGAGGGCGCAACCGCCGAGGCCCGCAAGCACACCAACGCGGCAATCCGCCAAGACCTCGACGCGCACGGCAACGAGGCACTGGCGGTGGCCCGCGCCGCGGGCAAGGCTGCCGACGGCATCGAGCAGGTCCAGTCCGAGTTGCGCGCACTGCGCCGCGATGCCGCCGAACTGCAGATGACCATCGACACGCTGAGCAACAAAGTAAGGCCGTGTGCGGCGTTCAACGGTCCGCCGACAGCAGCCCTCATCGCCGAAATGCAGCTGCAGCCAAGGCTGGACGCAATTATGAGCGAGGCCAACGCAATCGACGCCGAGCTGGCAACGGCGATCAACATGGCCGACGGCGACGCGCCCATCCCACCTGGACCGCACGACAATCGTCCCAGCATTCAGGTATCGCTGTCCGAGCCGCTGCCCGAGGACCCGAACACGTTCAACGAGTTATGGAATCGGCTCACCCCGGAAGAAAAGGACTGGCTTTACAGTCACGACCACACCATCGGCAACCACGCCGGAATGCCCTGGGAACCAACGGATCATCTGGGAAAGGACCACTACAACCGGCTGCACCTGCGGGAGCTCGAGCAGCACGCCGAAGCTGACGTCGACCGGATGCAGCACAGCCTGGACGAGATGGCGGCCGGCCGCAACGTCGACGACGGGGCGCTCTACGCGTTGCAATCGCAGCTGGCGGCGGCCCGGCGCAACCTGGCGGGATATCAGGCGGTACAGGCCGATCTGGACCGCACCGACGGGGTGAGTCGCTTCTTGGGACTCCTCGACGACACCGGCCATGGCGCCGTGGCCATCGGGAACCCGGACTACGCCAAACGCATTGGCATATTCGTCCCGGGCACCGGCCAGGACCTGGCCCGTCTACCGTTCAGCGACGCCAGAGCGGTCGCGATGTACAACGCGGCGCGTGCCGCGGACAAGACTCTTGGCGCCAAGGATGTGTCGGTTACGACGTGGATGGGTTATGACCGTCCCATGGACTTGAGCCAGGCGGCCTTCCCTGATCCCGCTCGCGCGGGTGCCGGCCGTTTGGACGCGTTCGAAAGCGGGCTGCGCGCTTCACACGTCGGACCACCGTCGATCGACACCGTCATCGGCCACAGCTACGGCTCGACCCTGGTTGGCGCGGCCGCTTCCGGTGGACATCACCTCGACGCCGACAACGTCATCGCGGTTGGCAGCCCCGGCATGCTGGTGGACCACGTCGGCGGGCTCAGCCTGGATCCCGGCGCCCACGTATATGCGATGCGCGCAACTCACGACATCATCGGCATCAGCGGTGTGCTCAGCGAATGGACGCTGGGACCCGATCCGACGGCGCCGCACTTCGGTGCCCGCGGGTTGGCGGCCGACCCCGGACCCGCCGGCCCGGTAGGCCTGCCGAGCGTCGGCGCTCACAGCGGCTACTGGGATCAGCAGAACATCGCACTGGCCAACATGGGAGCCGTCATCGCCGGGGTGGCGCCTCCGCGGCTTGTCGGGCCGAGGTGAGCGAGGACAGATGAACGCCACCACTTCCCGAGTGGCAACACTCCTGGTGATCGCGATCGTCGCAGCCTGTGGCCAACACCGCCCACCTGGACCTCCCGTTCCGACGGGGCGACCCGTCGTCCCAACCAGCCAGCAACAAGCCCAAGACACCGTGCTCGGGTATCTGAAGAAGACCCTCGCAGCCTTCCCGACGGGAACGGTTTTCGACCGCGCCCGCTACGCAGGCTCGGGCAATGCGCCGTGCAACGACGAGCCGACCGGTGCCCCGCCGAACGAATTCTCCGATATCCGCGACGCGATCTTTCCGCCCGACACCGACCCGGAGGCGATGATCGCCAAGGCCGGTGAAATCTGGCGGGGCTGGGACTGGTACGCGCGCGAACGCGACGGGTTCCGGAAACCGAACCGATTCGGTTATGCGCCGGATGGGTACAGTCTCCAAATCGTCGCGGCTGGCCACAATAAGAATCCACCGACGATCACCGGCGTTTCGCCGTGCTTTCCCGGAGAGCTCGTCCGAGACGACATAAGAGTTCCGGCGGTCCTCAAAGCCGATTCCTGACGAGCGGTTTTCACCCGGTCCGGCGGTGCACGCGGGAGGATAATTGCGGACGTCCTCTGCCCGACGTCCACCGTCTCCAGGAGTGACGGACATGGGATGGTTTAACGCACCGGAGTATTGGTTGGGCAGACTGATACTCGAGCGTGGCATCGCGGTCGTTTATGTCTTCGCGTTTGTTGCGGCGGCACGACAGTTTCGGGCGCTGATCGGCGAGCACGGGCTGCTGCCGGTGCCGCGCTATCTGGCCGGGCAATCGTTCCGGCAGACGCCGAGCGTCTTCCACGTCCACTATTCCGATCGGTTCTTTGCGACGGTCGCCTGGCTTGGTGCGCTGCTATCGGCGGCGATGGCGGTGGGCTTGGCCGGCGTATTGCCGTTGTGGGCTGCGGTGCTTTTGTGGCT
>Ga0209248_10000161_pt1 | contig 22957 bp, 31 predicted proteins | sample BogFormECP04_OM1_FD_188241 | JGI IMG/M metagenome (GOLD analysis project Ga0209248, IMG submission 188241) | Bog forest soil microbial communities from Calvert Island, British Columbia, Canada - ECP04_OM1 (SPAdes) (version 2) | ecosystem: Environmental > Aquatic > Freshwater > Wetlands > Bog ... | reverse complement strand
TCAAGCCGTTCATCTATTCGCGTCTCGACGCCAAGGGACTGTCGGCGACCGTCAAGCAGGCCAAGAAGCTGGTCGAGAAGGAAAAGCCCGAGGTCTGGGACATCCTGGACGAGGTGATCCGCGAGCACCCGATCATGCTCAACCGGGCGCCGACGCTGCATCGGCTCGGCATTCAGGCGTTCGAGCCCGTGCTGATCGAAGGCAAGGCGATCCAGCTGCATCCGCTGGTCTGCTCGGCGTTCAACGCCGACTTCGACGGCGATCAGATGGCCGTGCACGTGCCGCTCTCGCTCGAGGCGCAGCTCGAGGCCCGCGTGCTGATGATGTCGACCAACAACATCCTGCACCCCGCCAACGGGCTGCCGATCATCGTGCCGAGCCAGGACATCGTGCTCGGGCTCTACTATCTCTCCCTGATGCGCGACGGCGAACCGGGGCAGGGCATGTGCTTCGCCAATATCGGCGAAATCGAACATGCCTTGGCCGCCAAGTCGATCACGCTCCACACCAAGATCAAGGGGCGCGCCTGGACCTACGACGCGGAAGGCAAGCGCGTGGCGAAGATTTTCGACACGACGCCGGGCCGGCTCATCCTCGGCCGGCTGCTGCCCGAGCATGTCAAGATTCCGTTCGACGTCGCCAACAAGCTGATGACGAAGAAGGAAATCTCGAACATGATCGACACCGTCTACCGCAATTGCGGGCAGAAGGAGACGGTCATCTTCTGTGACCGGATCATGTCGATCGGGTTCCGGGAGGCGTTCAAGGCGGGCATTTCGTTCGGCAAGGACGACATGGTCGTGCCGGAGTCGAAGCCGCGCTTCATCGCCGAAACCTCCGCCTTGGCGAAGGAATACGAGCAGCAATACAACGACGGCCTGATCACCCAGGGCGAGAAATACAACAAGGTGGTGGATGCCTGGGCGAAGTGCTCCGACAAACTCGCCGAAGAGATGATGGCGGGCATTTCGGCGGTACGGAAGGACAAGACCGGCCGCGACCTTCCCATCAACTCGATCTACATGATGTCGCATTCGGGAGCGCGCGGTTCGCCCACCCAGATGCGACAGCTCGCCGCGATGCGCGGCCTGATGGCCAAGCCCTCGGGCGAGATCATCGAGAGCCCGATCATTTCGAACTTCAAGGAGGGCCTTTCGGTTCTCGAGTACTTCAACTCGACCCACGGCGCCCGCAAGGGCCTCGCAGACACCGCGTTGAAGACCGCGAATTCGGGTTATCTGACGCGTCGTCTGGTCGACGTCGCGCAGGATTCGATCATCACAATCCCGGACTGCGGCTCCACCGGCGGCATCAAGATGCGCGCGATCATCGATGCGGGCACGGTCGTGGCCTCCCTCGGCACGCGCATTCTCGGGCGCACGGCGGCCGAGCCGCTGCTCGACCTCGACGGGAAGACCATCGTGCCCGCGGGCCGGATGATCGTCGAAGAGGACATGCCGGCGATCACCGCGGCGGGCATCCAGGAAGTGAAGATCCGATCCGTGCTGACCTGCGACGCGCCCAACGGCGTCTGCGGCGCCTGCTACGGTCGCGATCTCGCGCGCGGAACGCCCGTCAACATGGGCGAGGCGGTCGGCGTCATCGCGGCGCAGTCGATCGGCGAACCGGGCACGCAGCTGACGATGCGGACCTTCCACATCGGCGGCGCGGCGCAGCTCGCGGATCAGTCCTTCATCGAGTCGAATTTCGACGGCGAGGTGAAGATCCGCAACCGCAACCTGGCGCGAAACTCCAACGGCGACCTGATGGCGATGGCACGAAACGTCGCGATCGTCATTCTCGATCGCAGCGGCGCCGAGCGCGTGGTGCATCGCGTGCAGTACGGCGCGCGCCTGAAGGTGGACGACGGCGATCAGGTCAAGCGCGGCCAGCGTCTGGCGGAGTGGGATCCGTTCACGCGGCCGATCCTGACCGAGGTGGAAGGCCAGATCGGGTTCGAGGACCTCACCGAAGGCGCCTCGATGTCCGAACAGATTGACGAAGCGACGGGCATCGCCAAGCGCATCGTGATCGATTGGCGGTCTTCGCCCCGCACGGCCTCGCTCAAGCCGGCGCTGGTCATCAAGGGCAAGGACGGCAAGATCGTCAAGGTGCCGCGCGGCGGCGACGCTCGATATGCGTTGCCTGTCGACTCGATCATCTCGTTCGAGCCCGGCGCGACCGTGCACGCGGGCGACGTGATCGCGCGCATTTCGATCAACAGCGCGAAGACGCGCGACATCACGGGCGGCTTGCCGCGCGTGGCGGAGCTGTTCGAGGCGCGTCGACCGAAGGACCATGCGATCATCGCGGAAATCTCGGGCACTGTGCAATTCGGCAAGGACTTCAAGAACAAGCAGCGTCTGACCATCGTTCCGTCGGAAGAGGGCGCGGATCCGGTCGAACATCTGATCCCCAAGTCGAAGCACATTCACTTGCAGGACGGCGACGTGATCGAGAAGGGCGAATACATCGTCGACGGCAATCCGGCGCCGCACGATATTCTCGCGATCAAGGGCGTCGAGGAACTCGCGGCGTACCTCGTCAACGAGATCCAGGAAGTGTATCGGTTGCAGGGCGTGAGCATCAACGACAAGCACATCGAGGTCATCGTTCGGCAGATGCTGCAGAAGGTCGATATCACCGATCCCGGCGATACCGATTTCCTGAGCAGCGAACAGGTCGATCTGACCGAGTTGGAAGCGGCCAATGAGATCATGGTCGCCGAGGGCAAGAGGCAGGCCGTCGGAACGCCGGTTCTGCTCGGCATCACCAAGGCGAGCCTGCAGACCCGCTCGTTCATATCCGCCGCGTCGTTCCAGGAGACGACCCGCGTCCTCACGGAGGCGGCCGTCAACGGCAAGGTGGATACGCTCGAGGGGCTCAAGGAGAACGTCATCGTGGGCCGGTTGATTCCCGCCGGCACCGGGGCGGCAATGACCAAGCTGCGTACGATCGCCACGATGCGCGACAACCTGATCTTGGCGCAAAAGGCCGAGGAATCGGCCGCCGCGCCCGCGCTGCCGCTAGCGGCGCCGACGATGGAGACGGTCGCCCGCAAGGTTCGGGCGCCCGCGGCCGAATAGCCCTGGCGTCCCCCGGAAAGAGCCGCCTTCGGGCGGCTCTTTTTTTGCTCGGGACTCGGCCGGCGTCGTCGCCTCGCCGCAATGCCGTCTTCATTCGGCCCGGAAATCACGGTTCGTTACGTATGGTAAAACAACCGTGAAGGAGGGGCGGACCACCGCCCTCGCAGCAAGGACGAACATGAAGCCCTTCATCGAGATGACGTCGTCTGGCCAGGTCTGGAGCGCCGTGGACGTGGAACCTCCCGCCAGGGGAGCGCCGTTGGCGCCGTTGCTCGCGGGCGCGCGGGCGCGCGGCGTGGCCGACGGCTTCGAATGGCTGGGATTGGCCGCGATCCTGCTCGACGACCGGGGGGAAGTCCTGCACGTCAATCGACGCGCGGTCGCCTTGATGGGCGAAGACCTGTTTCTTTCCTCTGGACGCCTGAGGGCTCGCGACGAAGAGATCGACGGCGCTCTCTGCGTCGCGATTCATCGCGCCTTGGGCGGCGGGACGTCCTCGCATCTCGCAATTCCTTTGAAGTCGGGGCAGGGGACGGTCGGCGCGCGAATTGCAGCGATCGACTCGCTCGAGGACGATCCCTTTCAACTGCTGCGCGCCGTCGCGATTCTAGAATGGGACGCGGAACTTCCCTTCGGGCGGCAGACGCAGCGTCATTGAACAAGGCGCCGCCGAATCCCCTCTCCCGCTCTTGCCGGAGAGGGTTGGGGTGAGGGGCGTGGGAAGGGAATCGCGCTCTTCCGATTCCCCTTGATTTTGGTTTCGAAGGGGTTGACGAGCAGGATCGCCACGAATATGTTCCGCAAACTTTCGACAGGCCGTAGAGCATAGTTGTTTTGGGCGACTCGCCCGAAACGTTGCGGCTCTAAACGCTGACGATCTCATCGACGACGAAGCCATACCGGCCGAAGCGATTCGGTTGGGACATGAGATGCAAGACCGCGGCAGTCGCCGTGGTCCTCTGCGGCAATAGCGCCCAAAACCCGTGAAGCGGGTTTTCGCGGCGCATTTGGCTTCGTGGGTTCATGGGCGCGAATTTTAGCGGCGCGGCTTTCGAGCCGGGCCAAACCGATATGAGACGAAGGGCTGGACATGCCGACGATTAGCCAGTTGATCCGCAAACCGCGGCAACCCAAGACCTACCGCGAGAAGGCGCGCCATCTCCAGGCGAGCCCGCAGAAGCGCGGCGTCTGCACGCGCGTCTACACGACCACGCCGAAAAAGCCGAACTCGGCGCTTCGCAAAGTCGCGAAGGTTCGCCTGACCAACGGCTTCGAGGTCATCGGCTATATCCCCGGCGAAGGCCATAATCTCCAAGAACATTCGGTGGTGATGATTCGCGGTGGCCGGGTCAAGGACCTGCCCGGCGTGCGCTATCACATTCTGCGCGGCGTGCTCGACACGCAGGGCGTCAAGGACCGCAAGCAGCGCCGTTCGAAATACGGCGCGAAGCGACCCAAGTGATTTGGCGTCAGAAGTAATTCCATAGATCGAGGAGCAGGCCATGTCGCGCCGCCACAGCGCCGAGAAACGCGAAATCATCCCCGACGCCAAGTATGGCGACGTCGTGGTCGCGAAGTTCATGAATACGATCATGTACGAGGGCAAGAAGTCGGTCGCCGAGGCGATCGTCTATGGCGCGCTCGATGGCGTCGAGAGCAAGATCAAGTCGGACCCGCTGGTGGCTTTCAAGCAGGCGCTGGAGAACGTAGCGCCGGCCGTCGAGGTTCGTTCGCGCCGCGTCGGGGGCGCCACCTACCAGGTTCCCGTCGAAGTGCGCACCGAGCGACGGCAGGCGTTGGCGATCCGCTGGATCATCACCGCCGCGCGCGGCCGCAACGACAAGACGATGGTGGATCGGCTTTCGGCCGAGTTGCTCGACGCCTCGAACAATCGCGGCGCCGCGGTCAAAAAGAGGGAAGACACGCACCGGATGGCGGAAGCGAATCGCGCCTTCGCTCACTACCGCTGGTGAGCGGGCGCCAAACTCCGAACGGGATCAATGATCATGGCGCGTAGCCACGCTATAGAGGACTATCGCAATTTCGGCATCATGGCTCACATCGATGCCGGGAAGACGACGACGACCGAGCGCATCCTCTATTACTCCGGCAAGTCCCACAAGATCGGCGAAGTGCACGACGGCGCCGCGACGATGGACTGGATGGAGCAGGAGCAGGAGCGCGGCATCACGATCACGTCCGCCGCGACGACCACGTTCTGGTTGGACAAGCGGCTCAACATCATCGATACGCCGGGTCACGTCGACTTCACCATCGAGGTCGAGCGCTCGCTGCGCGTGCTCGACGGCGCGGTCTGCGTGCTCGACGGCAACCAGGGCGTCGAGCCGCAGACGGAAACGGTTTGGCGTCAGGCCGACAAGTATGGCGTGCCGCGCGTGGTGTTCGTCAACAAGATGGACAAGATCGGCGCCGATTTCTTTCGCTGCGTCGATGAGATCAAGACCAAGGTCGGCGGTCGCCCGGTCTGCATTCAACTCCCGATCGGCTCGGAATCGAACTTCAAGGGAATTATCGATCTTCTGCGCATGAAGGCCGTCGTCTGGGAAGAGGAGGGCCTGGGCGCGAAATACCACGACGAAGAGATTCCCGCGGGCCTGCTGGAGCAGGCGAAGGAATATCGCCACATTTTGCTCGAGGCCGCCGTCGAACTCGACGACGATGTCATGACCGCTTATCTCGACGGCGTGGAGCCGGATATTCCGACGCTGCAGCGTCTCGTCCGCAAAGCCGTTCGTCAGATCACGTTCATCCCCATCCTCTGCGGCTCGGCCTTCAAGAACAAGGGCGTTCAGCCGTTGCTCGACGCGGTCGTCGCTTATCTGCCTTCGCCCGTCGATCGCGGGGCGATCAAGGGCATCGACGTGGACACCGGCGCGGAAGTGCTGCGATGGCCCAGGGACAACGAGCCGTTCTCGATGCTCGGGTTCAAGATCATGGACGATCCGTTCGTCGGCACGATCACGTTCTGCCGCGTCTACTCCGGCAAGATCGAGTCCGGCACGACCGTGCTCAACTCGACCAAGGACAAGAGGGAACGCGTCGGCCGCATGTTGCTGATGCACGCCAACAATCGCGAAGACATCAAGGAAGCCTTCGCCGGCGACATCGTCGCGCTGGCTGGCCTGAAGGATACCCGGACCGGCGACACGCTCTGCGATCTTCAGAAGCCGGTCATTCTGGAAAAGATGGAATTCCCCGAGCCCGTCATCGAGATCGCGATCGAGCCGAAATCGAAAGCCGACCAGGAAAAGCTCGGTGTCGCGCTCTCCAAACTCGCTGCGGAAGACCCGTCCTTCCGGGTCTCCACCGATCCGGAGTCCGGGCAGACCATCCTGAAGGGGATGGGGGAACTCCATCTCGACATCAAGGTCGACATCTTGAAGCGAACTTACAAGGTCGACGCCAATATCGGCGCGCCGCAGGTCGCCTATCGCGAGAAGCTGACCAAGCGCACCGAAATCGATTACACGCACAAGAAGCAGACGGGCGGTTCGGGCCAGTTCGCGAAGGTCAAGATCGTGTTCGAGCCGGCGGAACCCGGCCAGGGGTCGTCCTTCGAGTCGAAGGTCGTCGGCGGCACGGTGCCGAAGGAGTATATCCCCGGCGTCGAAAAAGGCATCAACAGCGTGATGGGTTCGGGCGTTCTGGCCGGGTTCCCTGTCGTCGACGTGAAGGCGACGCTGATCGACGGCGCCTATCACGATGTGGACTCGTCCGCGCTCGCCTTTGAAATCGCCGCGCGAGCGGCTTTTCGCGAAGGCCTGCAAAAGGGCGGCGCGGTGCTGCTCGAGCCGATCATGAAGGTCGAGGTCGTCACTCCCGAAGAGCACACGGGCTTCGTGATGGGCGATCTCCTGTCCCGCCGCGGGCACGTGCAGGGGCAGGACATGCGCGCCAACGCGGCCGTCATCAACGCGATGGTTCCGTTGGCCAACATGTTCGGCTACGTCAATCAGTTGCGCTCCGGCACCCAGGGGCGCGCGAGCTTCACGATGCAGTTCGATCACTACGAGCAGGTCCCGGCGAACGTCGCCAAGGACATCATGGACAAGAACAAGTAGCCGTCGTTTCCGCCGATTTTTCCACCTGAATCCCGAATACGAAGAGGAGCCTGGCAATGGCAAAAGCTAAATTCGCACGCACCAAGCCGCACTGCAACATCGGCACGATCGGCCACGTCGATCACGGCAAGACCTCATTGACGGCGGCGATCACCAAGGTTCTCGCCGAAACCGGCGGCGCGACTTACACCGCCTACGATCAGATCGACAAGGCTCCCGAGGAGAAGGCGCGTGGGATAACCATTTCGACGGCGCACGTCGAATACGAGACCAAGGCTCGCCATTACGCTCACGTCGATTGCCCCGGCCATGCCGACTACGTCAAGAACATGATCACTGGCGCGGCGCAGATGGACGGCGCGATTCTCGTCGTCTCCGCGGCCGACGGCCCGATGCCGCAGACCCGCGAGCACATCCTGCTCGCCCGTCAGGTCGGCGTTCCCGCGCTCGTCGTTTACCTGAACAAGGTCGACATGGTGGACGACCCGGAATTGCTCGAACTGGTCGAACTCGAGGTTCGCGAACTGCTTTCGAAGTATGACTTCCCCGGCGACGACATTCCGATCGTGCAGGGTTCCGCATTGATGGCGCTCGAGGACAAGAAGCCCGAGATGGGCCATGACTCGATCCTGAAGCTGATGGCGGCGGTCGACAAATATATCCCGCAGCCGGAGCGCCCGAAGGATCAGCCTTTCCTGATGCCGGTCGAGGACGTGTTCTCGATCTCGGGTCGCGGCACCGTGGTGACCGGCCGTATCGAGCGCGGCATCATCAAGGTCGGCGAGGAAGTCGAGATCGTCGGCCTCAGGAACACCGCCAAGACCATCGTCACCGGCGTCGAGATGTTCCGCAAGCTGCTCGACCAGGGCGAGGCGGGCGACAACGTCGGCTGCCTGCTGCGCGGCACCAAGCGCGAAGACGTCGAGCGCGGCCAGGTGCTCTGCAAGCCGGGCAGCGTCAAGCCGCACACGAAGTTCAAGGCCGAGGCCTATATCCTGACGAAGGAAGAAGGCGGTCGTCACACCCCCTTCATGACGAACTATCGTCCGCAGTTTTATTTCCGAACCACCGACGTGACCGGCATCGTCACGCTTCCCGAGGGCACGGAAATGGTGATCCCGGGCGACAACGTGACGATCGACGTCGCGTTGATCGTTCCGATCGCGATGGAGGAGAAGCTGCGGTTCGCCATTCGCGAGGGCGGGCGCACGGTTGGATCCGGCGTCGTCGTCTCCATCACGGAGTGACGATCAACCGAGAAAGCCGGGCGGGGCGTTCCGCCCCGTCGGCGCGGGCCAGGGATCTGAACCATGAATACGCAAAACATCCGCATTCGCCTGAAGGCGTTCGACCACCGGGTGCTCGACGCCTCGACGAAGGAGATCGTCTCGACCGCCAAGCGCACCGGCGCTCGCGTGCGCGGGCCGATTCCACTGCCGACGCGGATCGAGAAGTTCACGGTGAACCGTTCGCCGCACGTCGACAAGAAGTCGCGCGAGCAGTTCGAAATACGCACTCACAAACGGGTTCTGGATATCGTCGATCCGACTCCGCAGACGGTCGACGCTCTGATGAAGCTCGATCTGGCCGCCGGCGTCGATGTCGAGATCAAGCTTTGAGAAATTTGGCGAGCGCCTCTTCGTTTTCGAACGCGCTCTGAGGGATAAACGGCAATGCGTTCAGGCATTATCGCAAAGAAGCTCGGCATGACCCGCATCTTCACCGACGCGGGGGATCACGTGCCGGTCACGGTCCTCTCGGTCGAGGGCTGCCAGGTCGTCGCGCATCGCACACAAGAGAAGAACGGCTACACCGCGTTGCAACTGGGCATCGGTCGCGCCAAGGTCAAGAACGTCTCGAAGGCCGAGCGCACGCGCTTCGCGGTCGCCAAGGTCGAGCCGAAAATGAAACTCGCCGAGTTTCGGGTCGCCGAGGACAAGTTGCTTCCGGTCGGCGCCGAGATCACCGCCGACCACTTCGCGGTGGGTCAATTCGTCGACGTCACCGGCGTGACGCTCGGCAAGGGCTTCGCCGGTCCGATGAAGCGCTGGAATTTCGGCGGTCTGCGCGCGACCCACGGCGTCTCGGTTTCGCATCGATCGCACGGATCCACCGGCGGCCGTCAGGATCCCGGCAAGACCTGGAAGAACAAGAAAATGGCCGGCCATATGGGCACCGACCAGGTGACGACGCAGAACCTTCGCGTCGTCCAGACCGACGTCGCGCGCGGCCTGATCCTCGTGGAAGGTTCGGTCCCGGGCTTCGCCGGCGGTTGGATCTCGGTGCGCGACGCCATCAAGAAGCCGTTGCACAAGGACGCTCCGCTGCCCGGCAAATTCCGCGTTCCTGCCGAGCCGGCGCCGTCGGCCGAGCCCAAGGGAGAGTGACGCCATGAAATTCGACATGACGTCGATCGACGGGGCCGCCGCAGGCTCGCTCGAGCTGGACGAGACGGTGTTCGGCCTGGAGCCGCGCGGCGATCTCATCGCGCGCATGGTGCGCTGGCAACTCGCCAAGCGTCAGGCGGGCGATCACAAGACGCTCGGCCGCGCCGACATAAATCGCACCGGCAAGAAAATGTACAAGCAGAAGGGCACCGGCGGCGCGCGTCACGGTTCGGGGCGCGTGCCGCAGTTTCGAGGCGGCGGCCGCGCGATGGGTCCCGTCGTTCGCAGCCACGAGCACGACCTGCCCAAGAAGGTGCGCGCGCTGGCGCTGCGCCATGCGCTGTCGGCCAAGGTTCGCTCGGGCGAGCTGATTGTCTGGGAGCACGCGCAACTGGCCGAGGCCAAGACCAAGACGTTGCGCGAGTCCTTCGCCAAGACGTCGCTGCACAACGTGCTGATCATCGACGGCGCCGAGGTGGACGCGAAGTTCGCCGCGGCCGCGCGCAATCTGCCGCTCGTCGACGTGCTGCCGGTGCAGGGAGCGAACGTCTTCGACATCATGCGGCGCGGCAAGCTGGTGCTGACCAAAGCGGCGATCGAAGCGCTGGAGGCGCGGTTCAAATGAGCAGGGATACGCGCCACTACGACCTGATCGTCTCGCCCGTCATCACGGAAAAGGCGACGATCGCCTCGGACAGCAACCAGTTCGTGTTCAAGGTGCGCCGCGAGGCGACCAAACCGCAGATCAAGGCGGCGATCGAGAAGCTGTTCGACGTCAAGGTGACGGCGGTGAACACGCTGTTGCGCAAAGGCAAGAGCAAGGTTTTTCGCGGCATGCGCGGCAAGCAACAGGACGTCAAGAAGGCCGTCGTGACGCTCGCCGACGGCTACCGCATCGACGTCACCAGCGGCGTTTAGGGGTTCGGCTCCATGGCTCTCAAGACATACAATCCGACGACGCCGGGCATTCGCCAGCTGGCCATCGTCGATCGCAGCGAGCTCTATAAGGGCAAGCCGCTGAAGGCGTTGACCGTCGGCAAGTCCGAGAAGGGCGGCCGAAACAACGCCGGCCGCATCACCGTTCGCTTCCGCGGCGGCGGACACAAGCAATCCTATCGCATCGTCGATTTCAAGCGTCGCAAGCTCGACGTCGTCGGCAAGGTCGAGAGGGTGGAATACGACCCGAACCGGACCAGCTTCATCGCGCTGATCCGTTACGCCGACGGCGAGCAGGCCTATATCATCGCGCCGCAGCGGCTGTCGGTCGGCGACGAGGTCGTGGCGGGCGCAGCTGTCGACGTCAAGCCGGGCAATGCGATGCCGCTCGCCGCCATCCCGGTCGGCACGATCGTCCACAACGTCGAACTGAAGATCGGCGGGGGCGGGGCTATTGCCCGATCGGCGGGCGCCTATGCGCAGATCGTCGCTCGCGATCAGGGCTATGTCTCGCTACGCCTCAGTTCCGGCGAGCAGCGTCTCGTGCACGGCCAGTGCTTCGCCACCATCGGCGCGGTGTCGAACCCCGACCACATGAACACATCGCTTGGCAAGGCGGGCCGCAATCGCTGGCTCGGTCAACGGCCGCATAATCGCGGCGTGACGATGAACCCGGTCGACCATCCCCATGGCGGCGGCGAGGGCAAGACCTCGGGCGGCCGCCATCCGGTGAGCCCATGGGGCAAGCCAACCAAGGGAAAGAAGACTCGTTCGAACAAGTCCACGGACAGGTTCGTCATCGCCTCGCGCCACAAACGCAAGAAATAAGGGCTAAGCCATGACCCGCTCGATCTGGAAAGGGCCGTTCGTAGACGGCTATCTCTTGAAGAAGGCCGACGCGGCGCGCAGCTCCGGCCGCTCGGACATCGTCAAGATCTGGAGCCGCCGCTCGACCATCCTGCCGCAATTCGTCGGGGTCACGTTCGGCGTCTACAACGGTCACAAGCACATCCCGGTGCTCGTCTCGGAAGAGATGATCGGACACAAGTTCGGCGAATTCGCGCCGACGCGGACGTTCCACGGCCATACCGCCGACAAGAAGGCGAAGAGGGGCTAAAACGTCATGTCGCAATCAGCCAATCCCCGTCGCCTCGCCGAAAACGAAGCCAAGGCGACCGTTCGCATGTTGCGGGTGAGCCCGCAGAAGCTGAATCTGCTCGCCCAGCTCATTCGCGGCAAGAAGGTTGCGACCGCGCTCGCCGACCTCCAGTTCTCCAACAAGCGGATCTCGACCGAGGTGCGCAAGGCGCTGGAGTCCGCGATCGCCAACGCCGAGAACAACCACGAGCTCGACGTCGACGACCTCGTCGTCGCGCAGGCCTGGGTCGGCAAGGACATGGTGATGAAGCGCTTCAGTCCCCGCGCGCGTGGTCGCGCGGGTCGCATCGAGAAGCCTTTTTCGAACATCACGATCGTCGTGCGAGAAGTCGCCGCGGACGCGGCCTGAGGAGTCGAGCGATGGGACAGAAAATAAATCCGATCGGGCTTCGCCTCGGCGTCAACCGGACCTGGGATTCGCGCTGGTATTCCACCAAGGGCGAGTACGGGAAACTGTTGCACGAGGACACGAAGATCCGCGAGACCCTGATGGAAGGGTTGAAGCAGGCCGCGATCTCGAAGATCGTGATCGAGCGCCCGCACAAGAAGTGCCGGGTCAACATCCACTCGGCTCGTCCAGGCGTCGTAATCGGCAAGAAGGGCGCGGACATCGATAAACTGCGCAAGCAGGTCGCCAAGCTGACGAAGTCGGAAGTGGCGATCAACATCGTGGAGGTGCGCAAGCCGGAAATCGACGCGACCCTGGTCGCCGATTCCATCGCCCAGCAGCTCGAGCGCCGCGTCGCATTCCGTCGCGCAATGAAGCGCGCGATGCAGTCGGCGATGCGTCTGGGCGCCGAAGGCATTCGCATCAACTGTTCCGGCCGCCTGGGCGGCGCGGAAATCGCGCGTATGGAGTCTTATCGCGAAGGCCGTGTGCCGCTGCACACCTTGCGCGCCGAGATCGATTACGGCGTGGCCACGGCGCATACCGCTTACGGCACCTGCGGGATCAAGGTCTGGATCTTCAAGGGCGAGATCCTCGAGCACGATCCGATGGCGCAGGACAAGCGCCAGGCCGAGGCCGACACCTCTTCGACGCATCGTCCGCGCCGCGAGCCGCGTGAGCGCGACCGCGACCGCGGTCCCGGTCGCGACGCGGCCTAGAGGCAAGTGAAAGTCCACGACCATGATGCAGCCTAAGAAGACCAGGTTCCGCAAGGCGTTCAAGGGCCGGATTCGCGGTAACGCGAAGGGCGGATTCGCCCTCAATTTCGGCGAGTTCGGCCTGAAGGCGCTCGAGCCCGAGCGGGTGACCGCGCGCCAGATCGAAGCCGCGCGCCGCGCGCTCACCCGCCACATGAAGCGCGCGGGCCGGGTCTGGATTCGCATTTTCCCGGACGTACCCGTCTCGAAGAAGCCAATCGAGGTGCGCATGGGCAAGGGCAAAGGCGCACCCGAGTTCTGGGTCACCCGTGTGGCCCCAGGCCGCATCATGTTCGAAGTCGATGGCGTTCCCGAACAGGTCGCGCGCGAGGCGTTCGTGCTCGCCGCGGCCAAGCTGCCGATCAAGACGCGCTTCATTCAGCGCATCGCGGAATAGGAGACAGCCGATGAAATCGAGCAAACGTCTGTCGGATATCAGGGTCATGACCGAGGACCAACTCGAAGACGAAGCCCTGAAGCTGAAGAAGGAGCAGTTCAATCTGCGCTTCCAGCGCGCCAGCGGCCAGCTGCAGAACACCGCGCACGTGCGCGTCGTCCGTCGCGACATCGCTCGCGTCAAGACCATCGCCGCGCAGAAGCGCGCCGCCAAGACCGAAGGCTGAGGAAAAAGCCATGCCGAAGCGTATTCTCCAAGGCGTCGTCGTCAGCGACAAGCAGGAAAAAACCCTGGTCGTGAAGGTGGAGCGCCGGTTCACGCATCCGTTGCTCAAGAAAACCGTCCGTAAGTCGAAGAACTACCACGCCCATGTCGAAACCAAGTCGCACAAGGTCGGCGATACGGTTTCGATCGAGGAGACTCGGCCGATTTCGAAGCTCAAGCGCTGGATCGTCATCGACGCGGCCGCGAAGGTCTGATGGGCGTTGCTCGGAGCGATATTCACCCCGGAGGCGAAAGCCTCCATCGGACGAGGCCCGGTTCGAACCGGGCGCCAGTCTGACCTGAAAGGCGTTTAGGCCATGATACAGATGCAGACGAACCTCGAGGTCGCCGACAATTCCGGCGCCCGTCGCGTGATGTGCATCAAGGTGCTCGGCGGCTCGAAGCGCCGTTACGCCTCGATCGGCGACATCATCGTGGTTTCGATCAAGGAAGCCATTCCGCGCGGCCGCGTGAAGAAGGGCGACGTGATGAAGGCGGTCGTCGTTCGCACCGCCAAGGACATTCGCCGCGCCGACGGGTCGGTGATCCGGTTCGATTCCAACGCCGCGGTGCTGATCAACAATCAGTCCGAGCCGGTCGGCACCCGCATTTTCGGGCCGGTGCCGCGCGAGTTGCGCGCCAAGAATCACGTCAAGATCATCTCGCTCGCGCCGGAGGTGCTGTAATGGCCGCCAAGATCAAGAAGGGCGATAAGGTCGTCGTTCTGACCGGTCGCGACAAGGGCCGCTCGGGCGAGGTCAAGGCGGTCGATCCGACGGAAGGACGCGCGATCGTCGTCGGAGTCAACGTGGTCAAGCGCCACACGCGTCAGACCCAGCAGACCGAGGGCGGCATCATCTCGAAGGAAGCCCCGATCCAACTGTCCAATCTGGCGATCGCCGATCCCAAGGACGGCAAGCCGACGCGCGTCGGTTTCAAGATTCTCGACGACGGCCGCAAGGTTCGCGTCGCCAAACGTTCCGGAGACTTGATCGATGGCTGAGGCAAAATCCGAGAAGGGCGGCAAGTCGGGCGCCGCGGACAAGGGCGGCAAGCCGGGCAAGACCGACAAGGCGGCCCCCAAGGGCGCCAAGCCGGATGCCGGCGCCGAAGCGAAAGCGGGCAAGGGCAAAGGCCGTCCGGCCCAAACCGAGGTCGCGACGGCCGGTCGCCCCAAGAGCGCGCCAAAAGATTATGTGGCGCGGCTGAGGAAGGTCTATCAGGACGAGATCGTTCCCAAGCTCGTCAAGGAGTTCGGTTACAAGAACGCCCTGCAGGTGCCCAAGATCGAGAAGGTCGTGCTCAATATGGGCGTCGGCGAAGCCGTCAACGACACCAAGAAGGTCACCTCGGCCGCGAACGATTTGGCGTTGATCGCGGGTCAGAAGGCGATCGTGACGCACGCTCGCAAGGCGATCTCGACTTTCAAGGTTCGCGAAAACATGCCGATCGGCGCCAAGGTCACCCTGCGCAAGACGCGCATGTACGAATTCCTCGACCGCCTGGTCACCGTCGCGCTGCCGCGCGTACGCGACTTCCGCGGACTGGACCCCAAGTCGTTCGACGGACGCGGCAACTACGCGCTCGGCGTCAAGGAGCACATCATCTTCCCCGAGATCGATTACGACAAAGCTGAGGCCCAATTGGGCCTCGACATCGTGGTCTGCACGACCGCCAAGACCGACGCCGAGGCGCGCGCGCTGTTGCGCGCCTTCAACTTCCCGTTCCGGCAGTGAGCTGACCGCTCAGACGCGGAAAATGGAGGCCTTTGATGGCAAAGAAGAGTGCAATCGAGAATAACCAACGCAAAATGCGCATGGCGAAGAAATTCTCCGCCCGGCGCAAGCGGCTGCTCGATGTCGCCAACAACGACAAGTTGCCGATGGAAGAGCGATTCGACGCCCGCATCAAGCTCGCCGCGCTACCGCGCAACGGCGCCATCACGCGCGTGCGCAACCGATGCGAGGTGACGGGGCGTCCGCGCGGTTATTATCGCAAGATGAAGATGAGCCGCATCGCGCTCCGAGAGTTGGGCAACAAAGGCCTGATTCCGGGCCTCGTGAAGTCGAGTTGGTGAGAGGGCGGCGATCATGGCAGTGAACGATCCTTTGGGCGACATGCTCACCCGCATCCGCAACGCGCAAATGCGCAAACGCGGCAAGGTTTCCACGCCGGGCTCTTCGTTGCGTCAAAAGGTGCTCGACGTTCTGCAGGCCGAAGGTTATATCCGCGGCTATTCGACCACCGACTACGGCAACGGCCGCACCGAGTTCGAAATCGAACTGAAATATTTCGACAACGAGCCGGTCATTCGCAAGATCGATCGCGTGTCGAAGCCGGGCCGACGCGTTTACGTCGCCGTCGACGGCATGCCGCGCGTCGCCAACGGTCTCGGCGTGTCGATCCTCTCGACGCCCAAGGGCGTGATGGCGGACCACTCGGCGCGCGAGCAACACGTCGGCGGCGAGGTCCTCTGCACGGTGTTCTAAGGCCGCGAGGCCCGAACGCTCCAACTCTGGAAATTTTAGCCATGTCTCGTATCGGCAAGAAGCCCGTCCCCATTCCCGCCGGCGTAACCGCCAAGCTGGAAGGTCAATCGATCGCCGTCAAAGGGGCGAAGGGCGAGTTGCATTTCACGGCGTCCGACGACGTAAAGCTCGAGATCGAGGGCAATCTCGTCAAAGTGCAGCCGCGGAGCGCGGAGAAGCGTGCGCAAGCCATGTGGGGCACGGCGCGGGCGCGCATCCAGAATCTCGTCGTCGGCGTGACCAAGGGCTTCGAGAAGAAGCTCGAGATCAGCGGCGTCGGTTACAAGGCGGCGATCGCGGGAAAGAATCTGCAATTGTCCCTGGGGTTCAGTCACGACGTGCTGTATCCGATACCCCAGGGCGTCACGATCACGACGCCGAAGCCGACTGAAATCACGGTCGCGGGCATCGACAAGCGTCAGGTTGGTCAGATCGCGGCGGAAATCCGGGGGTTCCGCGGGCCGGAACCCTATAAGGGGAAGGGCGTGAAATACGTCGACGAATTCATCTTCCGCAAGCAAGGCAAGAAGAAGTAAGGGACGCAGATGGCCAAGTCCAACAATTCCACGGCTCGACGCAAGGCGCGAATCCGCCGAGCGATCGCCGCCAATGCCGGCGGTCGTCCGCGGCTGAGCGTGTTTCGCTCGTCCGAACAAATCTATGCGCAGGTCATCGACGATTCGAAGGGGGTCACCTTGGCCGCCGCGTCGTCGCTGGAAAAGGCGTTGCGTGAGGCGCTGAAGTCCGGCGCGAATGTCGAAGCGGCCCGCCGCGTCGGCAAAGAGATCGCCGAGCGCGCCAAAAAGGCGGGCGTCGAGAAAGTCGTATTCGACCGCGGCGCCTACATGTACCACGGGCGCGTCAAGGCGCTCGCCGAGGGCGCTCGCGAGGGCGGCCTCGACTTCTGAATTCTGCAATCCTCGAGCGAGCGGCGACCGAGAGCGCCGCGCAAGTGACGGAACGAAAAAATGGCGCGTGAAGGAGAAGGCGGCCGCGGCCGCGACCATGGCCGAGAGGACCGCGACAGCGAATTCGTCGATCGCCTCGTCCACATCAATCGTGTGGCGAAGGTCGTGAAGGGCGGGCGCCGCTTCGGTTTCGCGGCGCTCGTCGTCGTCGGCGATCAGAAGGGCCGGGTCGGGTTCGGCCACGGCAAGGCGCGCGAGGTGCCCGAGGCGATTCGCAAGGCGACCGAAGCGGCGAAGCGCGGGATCGTTCGGGTTCCGCTGCGCGAGGGCCGCACCCTGCATCACGACGTCAACGGCCGTCACGGCGCGGGGCGCGTCGTTCTGCGGTCGGCGCCCGCCGGCACGGGCATCATCGCGGGCGGTCCGATGCGCGCCGTGTTCGAATCGCTGGGCGTCCATGACGTGGTGGCCAAGAGCCAGGGCTCGTCCAATCCCTACAACATGGTGCGGGCGACCTTCGACGCGCTCGCGCGCGAGGATAGTCCGCGAGCGGTCGCGCAGCGACGTAGCCTGAAGGTGTCGACGTTGCAGTCGCGTCGCCAGGGCGTCGAAGCCGACGCCCAGGATTCGTGAGCGAGATGTCCGACATGAACACGCATTCCACCCTCACCGTCGAGCAGACCGGCAGCCCGATCGGGCGGCCTCGAGATCAGCGCGCCACGCTGAAGGGCCTCGGCCTCGACAAGATCGGAAGGCGCGCGCGCGTCGAGGATACCCCCGCCGTTCGCGGCATGATCGCCAAGGTCGCCCATCTCGTGCGCGTCGTCGACGCGAAGTAGAGGATGATCCCGCCATGAAACTCAACGAAATCAAAGACAAGGACGGGGCCACGAAGGCGCGGATTCGCGTCGGTCGCGGCATTGGTTCGGGCAAGGGCAAGCAGGCCGGACGCGGCGGCAAGGGCCAGACGGCGCGTTCGGGCGTGCGCATCAAAGGCTTCGAGGGCGGGCAGATGCCGCTGCATCGGCGTCTGCCCAAGCGCGGCTTCACCCCGCCTTCGCCCCGCGATCTCAACGAGGTCAATCTGGGCCGCATTCAGGCCGCGATCGACGCGGGCAAGTTGGATGCGACCCAGCCGATCGACGTTGCGGCGCTGATCGAGGCGGGCGTCGTCGCGCGCCCGCGCGACGGCGTCAAGATCCTGGGCAACGGCGAATTGAAGGCAAAGGCCGATTTCGAGGTTTACGGGGCGTCCAAGAGCGCCGTCGAGGCGATCGAGAAGGCCGGCGGAAGCGTCAAGACTCTGGCGGCTCCAGCCGCCGCTCCAGCGAGCGAATAGTTGCCGCCCGTCGGGGTTGGCGTTCCGCCTCGGTCGAACCATATGACTTGAACGGCGCGCGCGAGGCCGCCGTTCAAATCGCGTCTAGGCTCCGCGCGGCGCACCGTCGCCGGACGGGCGTTCGCAGAAGCGCTGATCCAGCGCGCATGAATGAGCGGAGCGCATATCGATGGCATCGGCGGCCGAACAGCTCGCAGCGAACATCAACTGGTCCGCCTTCTCGAAGGCGGAGGAACTCAAGAAGCGCATCTGGTTCACGCTCGGCGCGCTCGTCGTCTTTCGGCTGGGCACCTACATTCCTTTGCCCGGCATCGACTCGGCGGCGTTCGAGGCGGCGTTCAATGGTCAGAAGCAGGGCGTGCTGGACATGTTCAACATGTTCTCGGGCGGCGCCGTGCAGCGCATGGCGGTGTTCGCTCTGAACATCATGCCATATATTTCGGCCTCGATCATCATCCAGCTGCTCAGCTCGGTCATTCCGCAGCTCGAGGCGATCAAGAAGGAAGGCGAGCAGGGCCGGAAGGTTCTCAACCAATATACGCGCTATCTCACCGTGGTGCTGGCGGTCTTCCAGGCCTACGGCATCGCGATCGGTCTGGAAGGACGGCCGGGAATCGTGAGCGAACCGGGCCTGTTGTTCCGGATATCGACCATTCTCACGCTGACCGGTGGCACGATGTTCCTGGTCTGGCTCGGCGAGCAGATCACCTCGCGCGGGGTCGGCAACGGGTCGTCGCTGATCATTTTCTCCGGCATCGTCGCACGACTGCCGCAGGCTGTCGTGCAGTTGTTCGAGTTGGGTCGTCAGGGCTCCATTTCCACCGGCCTCGTGCTCACCGTCATGGTGATGGTCGTGGTCGTCGTCGCTTTCATCGTGTTCATGGAGCGCGCACAGCGCCGGGTGCCGATCACCTATCCCCGCCGCCAGGTCGGCAATAAGATGTACGAGGGGCAGAGTTCCTTCCTGCCGCTGAAGCTGAATACAGCCGGCGTCATTCCGCCGATTTTCGCGTCCTCGTTGCTGCTGCTGCCGACGACCGCAGCCAATTTCGCGCAGGGCTCCGCCAGTTCGGGCATTTTATCGACAATCTCGACTCTGCTCGGACGCGGCAGTCCGCTCTACATCATCCTTTACATCGGATTGATCGTGTTCTTCGCGTTCTTTTATACGGCCACCGTCTTCAATCCCGTGGACACCGCCGACAATCTGAAGAAACACGGCGGCTTCGTGCCGGGAGTCCGGCCCGGCGAACGCACCGCGCAATACATAGACCAAATACTGACTCGCATCACGGTGCTCGGTGCGCTCTATCTCTCACTGATTTGCCTGCTGCCGGAGCTGCTCATCTCCTACGCGTCGTTGCCGTTCTATTTCGGGGGCACGTCGCTGTTGATCGTCGTCAATGTCACCATGGACACGGTAGCGCAGATACATGGGCATTTGCAGGCCCATCAATACGAAGGCCTCATCAGGAAGGCCAAGCTCAGGGGGAGAAAGAGATGAGGCTGATACTGCTCGGGCCGCCCGGCGCCGGAAAGGGCACTCAGGCGACGCGGCTGGTGGAGAAGTACAGTATCCCTCAACTCTCGACCGGCGATATGCTGCGCGCCGCGGTCGAGGCGCGAACGCCGATCGGCCTGCAGGCCAAGGCGGTGATGGAATCGGGCGCGCTGGTCCCCGACGACGTCGTTGTCGGGATCATCAAGGACCGCATCAGTGAACCCGATGCGAAAGGCGGTTTCATTCTCGATGGCTTCCCGCGCACGGTCGCCCAGGCGGAGGCGCTCGACGCGATGCTGGAGCGCAACGGCCTCAAACTCGACGCGGCGATCGAACTGAAGGTCGACCCGGAAAAGCTTGTCTCGCGTATCGTCAATCGCGCAGCGGAAGCCACGGCCGCTGGGCAGCCGGTTCGCAAGGACGACGATCCTGAAGTCTTCAAGACGCGCTTGGCGGCCTATTTCCGCGACACCGCCGCGGTGACGCCGTATTACCGCGCCAAGGGCCTCCTGCATGAAGTGGACGGCATGTCGGGCATCGGTGCGGTAGCGCGCGCCATCGATGACGCTCTGGCTCCCGTAGCCTGATCTCGGGCGCGCCCGCCATGGCTGAAGAGTCCGAAGCGCGGATCGAACGACGCGGTCGCGCAGGGTTCATAGTTCTCAATCGTCCACGCGCGCTCAACGCGCTGACCTTGACGATGGTTCGCGCGATCTCGCACGCGCTAGACGACTTCGAACGTGACCCGGCCATTGCGCGCGTCGTCGTCGCCGCCGGCGGTCGCGCGTTTTGCGCCGGGGGCGACATCCGCAAGCTCTACGAGCAGGGTCGAGCCGGCGACCATGCGGCGCAACTGACCTTCTGGCGCGAGGAATATATCCTCGACCAACGCATCAAACGGTTTTCGAAGCCTTATGTCGCATTGATCGACGGGCTGGTCATGGGCGGCGGAGTCGGGCTCGGGATGCACGGCTCGCATCGCGTGGTGAGCGAGCGATGCGTATTCGCGATGCCGGAGGTCGGCATCGGTTTCTTCCCCGATGTCGGGGCGACCTGGTTATTGCCGCGGCTTCCCCATCGGATCGGCGTCTTTCTGGCGGTGACGGGCCTGAGCGCCGGAGCGGGCGACCTCGCCGCGTTCGGCCTCGCGACTGCGTTCGCGCCGAGCGGCTCGTTCCAGGCCTTGGAGCAGGCCCTGGAGGGCGAGAGCTCACTGGAGGAGATACTTTCGCGCTTCGGCGCGCAGGCTCCGCCCTCGCCCCTGATGACCGAGGCCGCGGCGATCGAGTCCGCTTTCGCGGGGTTCGACTTGGCCGCCATCCGCGCCTCGCTCGCGGACCAAGCCGGGAAGGGGTCGAAATTCGCGGAGAGCGCGCTCGCCGCTTTGGGGCAGAAGTCGCCGACGAGCCAGGCGATCGCATTGCGACAGATGACGCTCGGCGCCGAACTGAGCTTCGAGGCGGCAATGGGACTCGAATATAGGATCGTTTCGCGCATTTGTCGCGGACATGATTTTTACGAGGGCGTCAGAGCGACGATCATCGATAAGGACAATCGGCCTGACTGGCGACCGGGTCCCGACGAGCCGCTTCGGGCGGAAGCTATCGACGCCTATTTCGCGCCGCTGGGCGCGGACGAACTGACGTTTGCGAGACAACCGCCGTGAAACATGTCATGCGGCAGAGCCGCGACGGGGTCACGCAGATTCTCGACATTTCGCCGAACACCGATGACGCAGGCTGGGCGCCGCCGGGATGGACCGTTCTCCTCGTCTGGTGGATGCGCACGCTCGCTTGGGTCTGGGTCGCCAAGGGGCTGTTCAACTGGTCGATCGTGCTCGGCGTCAATCCAAACTTCCCCAATTTCTCGATGCTGCCGCAACCGCTGGAGGCGACGATCGTCTTCTTCGCCGCGGTCGATCTTCTCGCGGCAGTGGGCCTATGGCTGGCTGCACCGTGGGGCGGCGTGCTCTGGCTGCTCTGCGCGGCGATCGAAGCGATTTCCCCGGTTCTGGGCGCGCGCGGCGCGTTCGTCGGCGTCGTCGCCGTCGCCCTCAATGTCGTACTCGTCTGCATCTATTTCGGCCTCAGCTGGGGCGCGAAGCACGAACGCGACTGAGCCCCGCAGCGGCGCTCGGCTATTCCGCCGGTCGATCCCGGAGGCATTCGCGTCGCGCGAAAACGCCCGGCGCGGACCTCGGATGTCGCTTGGTTAACGCAAATGCATAGTAAACGAACGTTTTGATTCAGCATAGGTTTACCGCTTCAAGGAAACCTTGGATTCATCTTGACTCTTAAACCCGTATTCAGTGGCTACCGCTACAGTCCATGGCATAAGAAGCACGGACAACAGCCTCGGCCGAAGCCATCTAGACAAGCGGGTGTTCCATGAGTAATCTTGCCAAAAAGGAAGACAACAGCGTCCGCGCGGATCGAATCGCGACGATCCGACCAGTCTATCTCGAAGCATTGACGATGGTCGAGCGGCTGCATCGTCGCCTGCTCGACGTGATCAAGGACGAGTTCGATCGGCGCGGTCGCTCCGACGTCAACGCGGTGCAAGCCCTCCTCTTGTACAACATCGGCGACAAGGAGCTGACGGCCGGCGAATTGCGCACGCGCGGCTACTATCTCGGCTCCAACGTCTCCTACAACGTCAAGAAGCTGGTAGAGATGGGCTATCTGCACCACGCTCGCTCGCGCATCGACCGCCGTGCGGTCCGCATCAGCCTCACGGAAAAAGGCCGCGAAGTTCACATGATCGTTGTGGGTCTCTATGAAAAACATGCGATGACGGTGGAGCAGATCGGCGGGGTCATGACTGAGGACTTCGCCCGGTTGAATCTATCGCTCTGCCGTCTCGAGCGTTTTTGGACCGACCAGATCAAATATCGACTCTGAACCGCGCAAATGCGGGAAAAAGAAAAGGGAACGCCCGAGCGGCGTCCCTTTTGCGTTGGGCGGCATTGCCAACGGTGATCACGGGTTCGTGCGTCGGCCGAGCGGCCACAAAATCGCCCGATGAATCGGTTTCTTAAGCATTTCGGGTTAAATCACTGCTACATGGCGGCGACACGGGAAGAGGCGCGCTCGAGCGCGCGAATCGCGCGCTGGCGGCGGTCTTCGAGAGAGAATGGGGCTTCGTCTTTCCATGACCAATTTGCAATTTGCTCGCCGGGGCCGACGCGCCCTTCTCGCGGGCTTCACTGCTGTCGCTGCCGCCGCG
>Ga0209248_10000160_pt1 | contig 23007 bp, 17 predicted proteins | sample BogFormECP04_OM1_FD_188241 | JGI IMG/M metagenome (GOLD analysis project Ga0209248, IMG submission 188241) | Bog forest soil microbial communities from Calvert Island, British Columbia, Canada - ECP04_OM1 (SPAdes) (version 2) | ecosystem: Environmental > Aquatic > Freshwater > Wetlands > Bog ... | reverse complement strand
CGAACGACGTGAACTGATAAGAAGGACCCTGCGTGGCCTACGAGCACTCTGAGGGGTGGGGCGCCGCCCGTGCACGGAATTCACTCTCCGTCGGGTCGCTACAGCGTTGTAACTCCGTGTCACCAATGTCGGTTTTGCTTGCGCAGTACCTTGAGGAGTTTGCGCAGCGCCGGCTCTAGTTGCTCACGGCATTCGCGGGCCAAGTCTGAGTCCTGTTGGTGCAGCAGCCCATAAGTGAACGCGTCCTCGCTCGCGGCGTTAGCTGCGTCGGCCTGCTCTAGCAGGTGTGCGCGGCTGACCACGCAGTCTTGGTGATCACCAAGCAGCGACTGAACTTTTTTCGCCCGCTTCGACACCTTCTTCGCGCCCATCGCCGCCGCAGTGTAGCGAAGCCGCTTGGCGCGCTTCCGGATTCGATGTATCGCCTCGTCGAGGTCATCGTCGGCGGCCCGTCGTGCGGCCTTTGCGGCCTTCCGGACCTTTTTGCCGGCCGCGGCGACGGCGACGGGGCCGGATCCCGGGTCAGGAGTGGTGACCACCGTCTCCAGGGCGTCGAGCAGACGGAAGTATCGCGGTGAGCGCATCGCGGCCAACGAATGTCGTAGCCCGGCCTGATACCGCTGCTCCGCGCCGTCGACCAGCCGGTGCTGAATAGGTCCGCGGGCCAGTTTCGGTGGCAGCTTGTCGAGAGCGCCGCGGTAGCGCTCGGCAAGCACTTCGTCGTCGCGGGCCTCGCCCAACACGTTGGCCAGCTCGCGCAGTTCGTCGAGTATCGACGTGTCATCGGAGAGTCCGAACGAATCCGGCGAGGCCTGCAGCAGGCTGCGGATCTTGCGGGTGGTCACCCGCATCTGGTGCACGGCGTCGTCGGCCTCCGCGCGCACCGCGCGGTCCCACACGAGCAGCTTTTCGAGCTGCTCGGCCACCCCCCGATGTAGCGGGTCGGCGGTGCGGGCAGCCAAGTCGTTCGGCGTCGTGCCGAGCACCCGCGCCAGCTTGGAGCCGTGTCCTGCGGGCGCCGCGCCGGCGCCGAGCAGCCGATCGCTCAGCTTGTCCATCAGCTCGGTGTTCGCCGCGGGCTGGGTGAGTTCGAGCTCCCACTCACGCCACCGCTGCTCGACTTCGGGTTCATCAGGGGTCGCGACCCGCGAGGCGGTGACCTGGTCGTCGCAAAATTCAGCCAGCGCCGCGTCGTCGGCGCCGTAGAGCTGGTGGATCTGCCGCGTGGTGGATATCCGCGCGACCGGTTGCACCGGGCGGTCCCGCACAATTGCCAATACGATGTCCAGCAGCTCGCTGGGCACCTCTTCGTGGCCGTCTTCCTCGTCGCCGTCCGTCGTACCCAGTGGTGCGCGAACCTCGGTGCGGGCGTCGGGTCCGGCCGGCAACTTCAGATGCCAACCGGCATCGTCACCGCCGGTGCGACGACGCAACGTGATTCGGTAGGACGCCAGATCACGCGCCGACGTGTCGTAGTACACGGCGTCCAGTTCCTGCGTCGGGACCCGCTCCACCCGGGCAACGTCCGCGATACCCGCGAACGACGGTGAACTCGTCGACTCACCGACGTCGAACTTGCGTTCCACCTCTACATAACGCGACGTACTCATGGCTTCTAAGGATTCCCTCGTCGCGTCGTGGGTATGCGTGAGTAGAGCGACGACCTTTAGAAGCTGTGCTCGTCGGCGGGAAAACTCCCGGCGGCGACTTCCTGTGCGTACTGGGTTGCGGCGCGGCGCAATTCGCCTCCAACGTCACCGAACCGCTTGACGAACCGGGCGGTCTTGCCGCTGGTGAGTCCGGCCATGTCTTGCCAAACCAGCACCTGGGCGTCGCAATTGGGTCCGGCGCCGATGCCGACCGTCGGAATTGTCAGCTTGCCGGTGATCTGGGTGGCCAGCTCGGCCGGCACCATCTCCATCACCACGGAGAACGCGCCGGCCTCGGCAACGGCGATCGCGTCGGCAACGGTCTGCTCGGCGGCGTCGCCACGGCCCTGCACCCGGAAACCACCGAGGGTGTTGACGCTCTGCGGGGTGAAGCCGACGTGCGCCATCACCGGGATACCGGCGGCGGTCAGGGTGGCGATCTGCTCAGCGACTCGTTCGCCGCCTTCCAGCTTGACCGCGTGCGCTCCGGCCTCCTTCATGAACCGGGTTGCGGCGCTCAGCGCGGCGGCGGGTCCGGCTTCGTAGCTGCCGAACGGCAGATCGGCGACCACCAGAGCGTGCGGTGCACCCCGCACCACGCCGCGAACCAGCGGAATCAGCTCGTCGATCGAGATCGGCACCGTGGTGTCGTAGCCGTAGACGACGTTGGCGGCCGAGTCGCCGACCAGCAGCACCGGGATGCCGGCGTCGTCGAAGATTCGGGCGGTCGAGTAGTCGTAGGCCGTTAGCATGGCCCACTTGTGGCCTTCGGCTTTCATCTTCTGCAGATGGTGGACGCGAACCTTGGTCCGCGGTGCGTCGCTAGCAGCCCCGTAAACAGCGTGCTCAGACATCATTGTCCCTAGTTGTGGTCGGGTCGATCCTCGTGGCCCAGCAGGGTCCCCGGGTTCGTCTGACCCAAACAGTCTGCCACCTACCGTCGCTGAAGTGCACACCGGCGTTCAGTGGACTTCCTCACACCGGTACCCATCGCGACGATTCCCGCTCGACCATGCGGCCCCGGACATACCATCGGGCGCATGCAGCGGCTCAGCGGACTCGATGCCAGTTTTCTCTATTTGGAGAACCAATCGCAGCCGCTACACGTCTGTTCGATTCTCGAGCTCGATACCTCGACGATGCCGGGCGGCTACACCTTCGATCGGCTGCGCGACGAATTGTCGGTCCGAATCAAGGCAATCCCGCAGTTCCGCGAGAAGCTCGCCGACAGCCCGCTGAATCTGGATCACCCGGTTTGGGTGGACGACAACAACTTCGACGTGAGTCGGCATCTGCACCGCATCGGACTGCCGCCCCCGGGTGGGCGAATGGAGCTGTCCGAGATCTGCGGTCACATCGCCGCTTTGCCGCTGGACCGCACTCGGCCGTTGTGGGAGATGTGGGTCATCGAGGGCGTTGCGGGCACCGATGCTCAGCAGGGTGGCCGTCTGGCGGTGATGACCAAAGTGCATCATGCCTGCGTCGACGGCGTGACCGGCGCGAATTTGATGTCGCAGCTGTGCAGCACCGAGGCGGACGCACCGCCGCCCGACCCAGTTGACGGCGTCGGCGGAGCCAACCACATCGAGATCGCATTGACTGGAGCCGTCAAGTTCGCGTCCAGGCCGCTGCGCTTTGCCAATGCGCTGACGGACACCGCATCGTTGGTGGTTAAGACGGTGTTGCGAGCACGCAGCGGCCAGACGATGGCGCCCCCGTTCGCGGCCCCGCCGACGGCGTTCAATGCCAGTATCACCGCACACCGTAATGTCGCCTACGCGCAGCTGGATCTCGAGGACATCAAGCAGGTCAAGAGCTACTTCGACGTCAAAGTCAACGATGTGGTGATGGCGCTGGTGTCCGGCGTGTTGCGGCAGTTTTTGCTCGACCGCGGCGAACTGCCGGACTCGTCGTTGGTGGCGATGGTGCCGGTATCGGTGCACGGCAAGTCGGATCGGCCTGGGCGCAACCAAGTTTCGGGAATGTTCTCCCGGCTGGAAACCCAGATCGCTGACACGGCAGAACGGCTCAAGTCCATTGCTGAAGCGAATTCCGTTGCCAAGGAACATAGTTCGGCTATCGGCGCCACACTCCTGCAGGACTGGTCGCAGTTCGCCGCGCCCGCGGTGTTCGGCATGGCGATGAGGGCATACGCCCGCACCAGCCTGACCAAGAGCCGGCCGGTGCACAATCTGGTGATTTCCAACGTGCCGGGCCCGCAGCTGCCGCTGTACATGCTGGGCAACGAGGTCAAAGCGATGTATCCGCTGGGGCCGATCTTCCACGGCTCGGGTCTGAACATCACCGTGATGTCGCTGAACGGCAAACTGGACGTCGGCCTCATCGCCTGTCCGGAGCTGGTGCCGGACCTGTGGGAGCTGGCCGACGACTTCGCCGTTGGGATGGAAGAACTGCTGCTCGCGACCCATTAAGCGGCCCGGCCGCCGTGCGGCGACGTCGGCCATGCGTCGGCGCATGGCAGCATGGGTGAACATGAGGACCCCTCGCGGCGACAAGATCGCGCGCACGATGCTGATCTGGACCGCGATGGCAGTCGTCGTGGCGACGGTGGCCAGCTGCACCCACATCGTCAGTGGTCGTGCGGTGCTGTCTGGGCCAAGAGTCGGTCAGCCGGTGGACTGGGGACCGTGTCGTGTCACCGGCGGCGGCGGCACCTCGGTGATCAGGCTCCCGGGTGGCGCCCTATGCGGCAAGCTCGCGGTACCCGTCGATTACAAGCATCCCGCTGGTGATGCCACGACATTGGCGCTCATCAAGTTTCCGGCTGCTCGAAACAAGATCGGGTCGCTGGTCATCAACCCCGGCGGGCCTGGCGAGTCGGGCATCGAGGCTGCATTGGGCCTCCTGCAGTCGGTCTCATCGCGGGTCCGAGAACGATTCGACCTGGTCGGGTTCGACCCACGCGGTGTGGCGGGTTCGCGGCCGGCGATCTGGTGCAACTCCGACGCCGACAACGACCGGCTGCGCACCGAGCCGCAGGTCGACTACAGCCCGGCCGGGGTGGCCCACATCGAGGACCAGACCAAGGCGTTCGTCGGCCGCTGCGTCGACAAGATGGGCAAGAAGTTCCTGGCGCACGTTGGAACCGTTGACGTCGCCCGTGATCTCGACGCCATCCGCCAAGCGCTGGGCGACCGCAAATTGACCTTCTTGGGCTACTCGTATGGAACCCGAATGGGCGCCGCTTATGCCGAGGCCTACCCGAAAAACGTCCGGGCGATGATCCTCGACGGTGCCGTGGACCCGAATACCAGTTCCATCGAGGCAGACCTGCGGCAGGCCAAGGGTTTTCAGGACGCATTCAACGACTTCGCCAAAGACTGCGCGAAGTCTTCCAGCTGTCCGCTGGGTACCGATCCGGCCAAAGCCGTTGAGGTGTACCACAGTTTGGTCGACCCGCTCGTCGACAAGAACAACCCGATGGTCGGCCGACCGGCACACACCACAGATCCACGTGGCCTGAGTTACAGCGACGCCATTGTGGGCACAATCATGGCGCTGTATTCGCCGACCTTCTGGCAGCACTTGACTGAGGGATTGACCGAGCTGGCCCACCATCAAGGCGACACGCTGCTGGATCTGGCTGACCTGTACATGCGCCGGGACAAGAACGGTCATTACACCGACGCCACCGACGCCAGGGTGGCGATCGACTGCGTCGACGACCTGCCGGTCAAGGATCGCGCCAAGGTCATCGACGAAGACCGCCGCTCGCGTCAGGTCGCACCGTTCATGAGCTACGGGAAATTCACCGGCGACGCCCCGTTGGGCACCTGCGCATTCTGGCCGGTGCCGCCGACCAGTAAGCCGCACACCATCTCCGCGCCTGGCCTGGCGTCGACCCTCGTGGTCTCGACGACGCGCGATCCGGCGACGCCGTATAAAGCCGGCGTCGACCTGGCGAACCAGCTACACGGCTCGTTGCTCACCTTCGACGGCACCCAGCACACGGTCGTCTTCCAGGGCAACAGCTGTGTCGACGACTACGCGACGGCATACCTCGTCAGTGGCACTTTGCCGTCCAAGGGGGCAGAGTGCTAGCTCCGCAACGGCGGGACCCGAAATGTAAAGACCGCGCAGGAGATAACGAGACCAAGGTGTGACCATTGGGATCACTACCCGTGGCCGGCGCGTGGGACGATTGGCAGCCATGTGGCGCATGAGACGGTTGTTCTCTGCGCTGCTTTCGTTGGTGCTGCCGATCGTGGCAGCCGTGGCGACGACGCCGATAGCAGGTGCGACGCTGACCTGGGGCAACTGCGGTCGGTTCCTCACCCATCCTGACAACGTTCCCAGCGCGCAGTGCACCACCGTTCCGGTCCCCATCGACTACGACAACCCCGGTGCCGGCCAAGCTCAGCTCGCGGTTATCCGAATTCCGGCGACCGGTCCGCGGATCGGAGCGCTGCTGATCAACCCCGGTGGACCCGGAGCCTCGGCGGTCGACGCTGCTGCCGCGATGGCAGCCCAGCTGGCCGGCTCCGAGATCAGCCGCCGTTTCGATTTGGTGGGATTCGATCCCCGCGGCGTCGGCCACTCCACGCCGGCGCTGCGCTGCCAGACCGACGCGGAGTTCGATACCTACCGGCGTGATCCGATGGTCGACTACAGTCCGGCCGGCGTCGCGCACATCGAACAGGTGTATCAGCAGCTGGCCCAGCGCTGCCTCAATAGGAACGGCGCGGCGTTCTTGGAGAACGTCGGAACAGCTTCTGCCGCACGCGACATGGATGTGGTGCGCCAGGCGTTGGGCGACGACCAAATCAACTACCTCGGTTACAGCTACGGCACGCAGTTGGGGACCGCCTACGTCGAACGGTTCGCCGACCACGTTCGCGCGATGGTGCTGGACGGTGCCATCGACCCGAGCGTGGGCCCGATCGAGGAAAACCTCAACCAGCAGGCCGGGTTTCAGACCGCGTTCAACGATTACGCGGCGGATTGCGCCCGCTCGTCAGACTGCCCGCTGGGCACCGACCCGGCCCAATGGGTCGACAGTTTCCACCAACTGGTCGACCCGCTGGTTACCAAACCCGCCACGACGTCGGATCCACGCGGACTGAGTTACGCGGACGCGGCCACGGGCACCATCAACGCCCTTTACACTCCGCAGTTCTGGAAATACCTGACCAGCGGTCTGCTTGGGCTGCGGCGACACACTGACTCCGGTGACCTACTGATGCTGGCGGACGAATACTACGGCCGCAACGACGACGGGCACTACGACAACTCGCAGGACGCATTCAACGCGGTCCGCTGCGTCGACGCGCCGTCACCGAAGGATCCCGCGGCCTGGGTCGACGCCGACCGCCGGATGCGTCAAATAGCGCCGTTCTTGTCCTACGGGGAGTTCACCGGGTACGCGCCTCGCGACCTGTGCGCCCTCTGGCCGGTACCCGCGACCTCCGCGCCGGCGCCGGCAGCCCCCGTCGCCCCGGGCAAAGTCGTGGTCGTATCCACCACCCACGATCCGGCCACCCCCTATCAGGCCGGGGTCGACTTGGCCCGCGAACTCGGCGCCCCGCTGATTACCTACGAGGGCACCCAACACACAGTGGTATTCAACGGTGACCAATGCGTTGACGGCGCGGTGGACAGTTACCTGATCGACGGGGCTGCGCCGGGAAACTTACGCTGTTCGAACCGGTAGTAACACGGAGTTAACTGGGTTTGCATATTGTTCGGAGTATGGATCGACAAAAGGAATTTGTGCTCCGCACGCTGGAGGAGAGGGACATCCGTTTCGTCCGGCTGTGGTTCACCGATGTACTGGGCACCCTCAAGTCGGTCGCGATCGCCCCTGCCGAACTGGACGGCGCCTTCGAAGAAGGCATCGGGTTCGACGGATCCTCCATCGAGGGCTTTGCCCGCGTCTCGGAGTCCGACACCGTAGCTCACCCCGACCCGTCCACCTTCCAGGTGCTGCCCTGGACCACCGCCGCCGGCCACCACCACTCGGCGCGGATGTTCTGCGACATCACCATGCCGGACGGCTCGCCGTCCTGGGCAGACCCACGCCACGTGCTGCGTCGTCAACTGAGCAAAGCCAGTGACCTGGGCTTCTCCTGCTACGTGCATCCCGAGATCGAGTTCTTCCTGCTCGAGCCCGGCCCCGAGGACGGATCGACACCCATCCCGGCCGACAACGCCGGCTACTTCGACCAGGCAGTGCACACCGCCTCCAATTTTCGCCGGCATGCGATCGACGCTTTGGAGTTCATGGGGATCTCGGTCGAATTCAGCCACCATGAAGGCGCGCCCGGACAGCAGGAGATCGACTTGCGCTTCGCGGACGCGTTGTCGATGGCGGACAACGTGATGACTTTCCGCTACGTCATCAAAGAGGTCGCGCTGGAAGAGCGGATGCGGGCGACGTTCATGCCCAAGCCATTCGGGCAATACCCCGGCTCGGCCATGCACACCCACATGAGCTTGTTCGAGGGCGAAGTCAACGCATTCCACAGCCCCGACGACGCGTTGCAGCTCTCCGATGTGGCCAAGTCCTTCATTGCCGGGATTCTCGAGCATGCAAGCGAGATCAGCGCGGTAACCAACCAATGGGTCAACTCCTACAAGCGGCTGGTTCTGGGCGGTGAGGCACCTACCGCCGCGTCGTGGGGGGCGGCCAACCGGTCGGCATTGGTGCGTATTCCGATGTACAGCCCAAGCAAAACCTCCTCGCGACGTATCGAGGTCCGTAGCCCGGACTCGGCCTGCAACCCCTACCTGGCGTTCGCCGCGCTGCTGGCCGCCGGGCTGCGCGGGGTCGAGAAGGGTTACGTCCTGGGCCCGCAAGCAGAGGACAACGTCTGGGACCTCACCCCCGAAGAGCGCCGGGCGATGGGCTACCGCGAGCTACCGTCGAGTCTCGAAGAAGCGCTTCGTGCAATGGAGAGTTCTGAGCTCGTCGCAGAAGCGTTGGGGGAGCACGTTTTTGACTTCTTCCTGCGCAACAAGCGTCGGGAGTGGGCCAACTACCGCAGCCATGTCACGCCGTACGAGCTGAAGACTTACATTTCTTTATAGAATTTTTGCACCGGTTGGTCTTCGGAGGTATTTGCGATAGCCGGCCGAATCGCACAGCCACGTCCCAGGGAACTTGCGCTACCGTCGTGTCGTGGTTCAACCCGTCACGGAGCGGCCGAAGGTGCCCAGCGTTGGCCGGCTCGGGTTGGTCGACGCCCGCGCTAGCGACTATTTGGCGCAGCTAGGCTGGAACACCGAAGCGCATATCGACCTGCTGTGGTCACTGTCGCGCGCACCGGACGCCGACGCCGCGCTGTGCGCGACGATCCGGCTTGCCGAGGCGCTCGGCGACGACTGGGACGAGCTCAACAAGGCGCTGGCTGCCGAACGCAGCCTGCGCGGTCGACTGTTCGCTGTTCTGGGGTCGTCCCTTGCTCTGGGCGATCACCTGATCGCCCATCCGCAGGCCTGGCATCTGCTGCGGAGCACTGAGAAGCTGCCGTCGGCCGAGCAGCTGCGGGTCGCCTTTACCGAATGCGTCGCCGAAACCTCAAACGAACCAGGGTCGGTGGTGTCGCGGTTACGCACCCTTTACCGCGACCGGCTGCTGGTGCTGGCCGCCCTGGATCTGGCGCCGACGGTCGAGAACGAGCCGGTGTTGCCTTTCAGCGCCGTCGGCGCGCACCTGGCCGACATGGCGGATGCCGCATTGGCGGGTGCGCTGGTACTGGCCGAGGCAACCGTGTGCGGTGATGCCACACCTCCCCGGCTGGCGGTCATCGCGATGGGCAAGTGCGGGGCCCGCGAACTGAACTACGTCAGCGACGTCGACGTGATCTTCGTCGCCGAGCACGCCGACCCGGTAACCGCCCGCGTTGCCGGCGAGATGATGCGGCTGGCTTCGGAAGCCTTCTTCCAGGTGGACGCCGGGCTGCGCCCGGAGGGCAACCACGGCGAGCTGGTTCGCACCCTCGACTCGCACGTCGCCTACTACGAGCGCTGGGCCAAGACTTGGGAGTTCCAGGCGCTGTTGAAGGCCCGGCCCGCCGTTGGCGACGCCGAATTGGGCAAGCAGTACATCGCCGCGTTGATGCCGATGGTGTGGACCGCCTGTGAGCGTGAAGATTTCGTGCCCGAGGTTCAGGCGATGCGGCGGCGCGTTGAGCAGCTGGTGCCCGCCGATGTCCGGAGTCGAGAGATCAAACTCGGCAGTGGTGGGCTGCGTGACGTCGAGTTCGCGGTGCAGCTGCTGCAACTGGTGCACGGTCGCAACGACGACTCGCTGCACGTGGCGTCGACGGTGGACGCACTGGCCGCCCTGGGGGGCGGCGGCTACGTCGGCCGTGACGACACGGCCAACCTGACTGCCTCCTACGAGTTCCTCCGGCTGCTGGAACACCGGCTGCAGTTGCAGCGACTCAAACGCACCCATATGTTGCCCGCCTTCGACGACGACGAGGCGTTGCGCTGGTTGGCGCGTGCGGCGCATATTCGACCCGACGGGCGCTTTGACGCGCTGGGCGTGCTGCGCGACGAGATGAAGCGCCACAACCTGCGGGTGTCGCGGCTGCACGCCAAACTCTTCTACCAACCGCTGCTGGAATCGCTTGCGCCGGAAGGCCTGGAGTTCTCCCACGGCATGACGCCGGCGGCTGCGGAACGCCAGCTGGCCGCGCTTGGCTACGACGCTCCGCAGAGCGCGTTGACGCACTTGTCAGCGCTGATCAACCAGAGCGGCCGCCGCGGGCGGGTGCAGTCGGTGTTGCTGCCCAGGCTGTTGGACTGGCTGTCGGACACCCCCGACCCGGACAGCGGGCTGCTGGCTTACCGCCGGATCAGTGAGGCAATGATCGTGCATCGCTGGTACTTGTCCACGCTGCGCGACAAGCCGGCGGTGGCCAAGCGACTCATGCACGTGCTCGGCACCTCGGCGTACGTGCCGGATCTGCTGATGCGCGCGCCGGAGATCATCCAGCAATACAGTGACGGGCACTCGGGGCCCAAGCTGCTCGACGTCGATCCCGAGACGGTGGCCGGTGCGTTGGTGGCCTCGGCGGGTCGACAAGCCGATCCGGTGCGGGCAATCGCCGTCGCGCGATCGCTGCGCCGGCGTGAGCTGGCGCGCCTTGCCTCCGCCGATCTGCTCGGCATGCTCGAGGTCACCGAAGTCTGCGCCGCGCTCACGTCGGTGTGGGTCGCGGTGCTACAGGCCGCCCTGAACGCGGTGATCCGCGTGAACCTTCCCGACGGTGGTCAGGCACCGGCTGCTATCGCGGTGATCGGGATGGGCCGGCTGGGCGGCCGCGAGCTGGGCTATGGGTCCGACGCGGACGTGCTGTTCGTCTGCGAACCGGTCGCGGGCGCCGAGGATTCAGCGGCGGTGCGCTGGGCGATGTCGGTGGCCGAACAGGTTCGGGCGCTATTGGGCACCGCAAGCGCCGATCCGCCGTTGGAGATCGACGCCAACCTGCGGCCCGAGGGCCGCAGTGGTCCGCTGGTCCGCACGCTCGCCTCCTATGCCGCCTACTACGAGCAATGGGCCGAGCCCTGGGAAATCCAGGCGCTGCTACGGGCCGACGCGGTCGCCGGTGACGCCGATCTGGGCCGGCGATTCCTGCTGATGGTCGACAAGACGCGTTACCCCAGCGGTGGGGTGTCCGCGAAGGCGGTGCTCGAAATCCGGCGGCTGAAGGCCCGCGTGGACTCCGAGCGGCTACCGCGCGGCGCCGACCCCACGACCCACACCAAGCTGGGCCGCGGCGGCCTAGCGGATATCGAGTGGACCGTGCAGCTGCTCCAGCTGCGACATGCCAGCGAGATCGAGGCCCTGCACAACACATCCACGCTGGCGAGCCTGGACGCCATCGCCGCGGCCGAACTGATCCCCGCCGAGGACGCCGAGCTGCTGCGGCAGGCCTGGCTGACGGTGACTCGGGCCCGCAACGCGCTGGTGCTGGTTCGGGGCAAGCCGACCGATCAGCTGCCCGGTCCCGGACGCCAACTCAACTCCGTCGCGGTCGCTGCCGGCTGGCCCAAGAACGGCGACGGCGGCGAGTTTTTGGACAACTACTTACGGCTGACCCGCCGTGCAAAAGCTGTCGTGCACAAGGTGTTCGACGAATGAGTCTGCCCCGGTTGCGATCCGCCTTGCACCTCGGTGTTAGTAAAGAGGCATAGGCCGGCTAGTCCAGAACGCCCGCCACTAGCGCCAGAAGGCGGGTTTGACGTGGAGATACCTTACGAGGTGATGAGCGCCGACGAGCATGATCGGCTCGCCGGGCTATATGGTCCGCTGACCGACGCCGTGCGCGAGCTCATGGACGCCACCATCCGCACCGAGGCTGACCAGGACGCCATCACCGCCGCACGGACCGCGATCCAGGCGGCGACCGACGCCTTGCGCAGCAGACAGCGCGACGAAACGCAGGTGGTGCGCTACGCGGTGGGCGGTCGGCCCGTCGTCTGGAGCAACGCGGTGATCGGCCTGCGCAACCCGATCGCCCCGCCGCTCACCATCCACCATGGCGAGGATGGCACCCAATGCTGGAGTGACTTCACCCTCAACGGGGCCTATGAGGGGCCGCCCGGGCTGGTGCACGGTGGCGTGTGTGCCCTGGTGCTCGACCACGTACTCGGCGAGGCTGCCAGTGAGGGCCTGACCAAACCGCTGTTCACCGGAACCCTCACGGTGCGATTCGTGCGTGGTACTCCGTTGGGCAGACTTCGCGCCGAAGCCGCCGTCGAACGCACCGAAGGAGTGAAATCCTTTGTATCCGGACATCTTTCGGATGCCGAAGGAATCACCGTCGAAGCCGAGGGGATTTTCATCAAGCCGGTGTGGGCTCGGGACGCCGGATGAAGTTCTACATCAGCAGTGCATTCCGCAATACCCGGGAGATCGTCGAGATCGCCAAGGTTGCTGACGATCTCGGCTATGACGGCATGGGGATCCCCGATCACATCGTCAACCTGGAAACCCTGAGCACTCCGTACCCCTATACCAAGGATGGCCAGCGCCGCTGGCAGCCGTTCACCGAGTGGCCTGACCCGTGGGTCCTGGTTGGCGCACTTGCCCAGGTCACGACGCGGCTGCGGTTCGTCACCACCGTCTACATTCCAGCGATGCGCAATCCTTACTCGGCGGCAAAAGCCATCGGCACCGCGGCATATCTCGCCGACGGGCGGGTGGAGTTCGGTATCGGTGTTGGCTGGTGTGCGGACGAGTTCGCGTTAATGGAGCAGCCCTTCTCCGACCGCGGTAAACGCACCGACGAGATGCTCGAGCTGATGCAAAAGCTGTGGTCACCGGGCTGGGCCGAGTTCGACGGCGAGTTCTATCAGACGCCGAGGTTGGAGATGGAACCGACGCCGCCGCGGATACCGGTCTATGTCGGTGGGCTCAGCGAGATCGCGTTGCGCCGCGCGGCCCGATACGACGGCTGGATCGGCGACTTGATCAAGACCGATCGCGCGATCGCCGCTGCGGCCCGGCTGCGTGAGCTCAGGATCGAAAACGGCTTATCTGTAGACGATTTCACTATCCTCACACCGTTGACCGACGCTTTCAGAGTCGCCGACTACCAGCGTGCTGAGGATGCAGGCATCACCGGCATCCTCACCATGCCGTGGATGTTCTACACCGGGCCGAATGCCACGCTCGCCGAGAAGGTCGGCGGCATGAAGAAGTTCCGCAAGGACCTCGGGCTCGACGGGTGACCCGGCCCGGGGCAGCGAAAGCATTCCGTCGCCCGCTGGTTTGGCATAACGTGTCTGGGGTGGAGCTGTTTGGAAACCCCGAATTAGTGCCGGTAGAGGCATTGCGCTCAGGTGACCCGATAACCGACGTCCACGGTGGCGGCCAGCATTACACAGTCCTCGAGTCGAAGTCCTTCGATGAGAGCTGTGTGGTCCTCGAACTTGAGTCGAAAGCCAACGACCAGCTTCGAGTGATCGAGATGTCCTTCCCGGCCGGCTACTTCATGGGCAGGTCGGCTCGGCGCATTCTCTGACGCCACTGCGTCCGGCGGATTCTGGGGGCAAGAGGTCCGGCGATTACTCCTGCCTGCAGTATGAAGTTCATGGCCGAACTCAAGCAGTTTCGCATCGACGTCCCCACCGAAGTTCTCGACGATCTGCACGCCCGCCTGGCGCAGACCCGCTGGCCGGAAGCCGAGTGCGTCGACGACTGGAGCCAAGGCATTCCCTTGGGCTACACGCGGGAACTTGCGGCCTACTGGGCTGACGATTACGACTGGCGCTCTCGCCAAGCCGCGTTGAACCGATTCGATCAGTTCACCACCGAAATCGACGGCCTTGACATCCATTTCATTCATCAACGATCACCCCATGCAGACGCTCTGCCGCTGGTGATCACGCACGGCTGGCCGGGTTCGATCGCGGAATTTCAGAAGGTGATCGAGCCGCTGGTGAATCCGCCGTCGGGACGCGCCGAGGACGCCTTCCACGTGGTGTGCCCTTCGCTGCCCGGGTACGGGTTCTCGGGCAAGCCGTCGAAGACCGGGTGGGGCGTCGGCAAGATCGCCGAAGCCTGGGAGACGCTCATGCTGAGCCTTGGCTATGACCGCTACGGCGCGCAAGGCGGCGACTGGGGCGCGGCCGTCACAACGCAGATCGGCCGAAACCGTGGCCACTGCATCGCTATCCACTTGAACATGCCGATCGCGCGGCCCGCGGCGGGGTCCGGCGGCGATCTCACCGTGGACGAACAACAAGCGTTGGCGGCGTACGCGGAGCACCGCCAGTGGGGGACCGGCTATTCCAAGCAGCAATCCACCCGACCGCAGACACTCGGTTACGGGCTCGTCGACTCGCCGGTGGGACAACTGGCCTGGATCGTCGAGAAGTTCTGGGCGTGGACGGACTGCGACGGGCATCCCGAAAACGCGGTCAGCCGCGATGAACTGCTCGACAACGTGATGCTGTATTGGATCACCGGCAGCGGCGCATCGTCAGCGCGGCTGTACTGGGAGAGCTTCAACAGCTTCATCACCGACGGCCGCGTCGAACTGCCCACCGGCGTCGCCGCTTTTCCCAAGGAAATCCTGCGTACCCCGCGACGTTGGTGCGAGGCGGCGTACAACATCACGCACTGGACCACCATGCCGCGCGGTGGGCACTTTGCGGCATTCGAGCAGCCGGAGCTGTTCGTCGACGACGTGCGCGCGTTCTTCGCGACGGTTCGGTAGTCAGCGTCGCAGCAGCCGGCGACTTCTTCGTCGGCCCGTCCGTGGGGGCGCAGCCCTCGACCGCCAACGACCGCGCCGGGCATCCAGCGCGTAGGAGCCTCCGCCGGCGAAGATCAACAGGAAGAAGGCAAAGCAGTACAGTACCGCCAGCTCACCTCCGTTGGTGATCGGGAAGAAGCCCTGTGGCAGGTGCTGGGTGAAGTATGCGAACGCCATCTCGCCGCATGCAATGAACGCCGCAGGCCGCGTGAACAGGCCGGCAATGATCAGCACGCTGGTGACTAGTTCGATCCATCCAGCGTAGTAGTACGGCCATTCGCCGACCGGGGCCTTGTGTGCGGCGTCAGGCCAACCGATCAGCTTGGTCAGGCCCTGGCAGAGGAATAGCAGCCCGAACACCACTCGGAAAACCGTCAGCGCGATCGGCCAATACGAATTGAGCCGTGCCTCGAGATTGTGCGTCATGCGCCGACGATACGTGTTCACAGCTGGGCCCAGACCGATTTCGTCTTCAAGTAGGTCTCGATACCCTCTTTGCCGAACTCGTGCCCCCAGCCGGACTGCTTGTAGCCGCCGAAGGGCACGTCATGGTCAAAGACCAACTGGCAGTTGACCTGGACGCTGCCCGCCTGCAGTCGCTTGACGATTCGGTGGGCACGCCTGAAGTTCTCTGTCCAGGCGGTTGCCGCCAGGCCGTACGTCGTGTCGTTGGCCATCGCCACGGCCTCGTCTTCGTCGTCGAATGGCAGGATGCTGACCACCGGTCCGAAGATCTCCTGCTGATACAGCCGCATCCCCGGGTCGACATTGGTCAGGACTGTCGGGTGCACGAAGTAGCCCTTGCGGTCGAGCCGGTGCCCACCGGTGACCACCTCGACGCCGTCGCTCTTGCCTTCGTCGATGAAGCCCATGACGCGGGTCAACTGCTTCTGGCTGATCAGCGGGCCGCTGACGCAGCCCTCCTCGCTGGGCCCGCCCAGCTTGAACGTATTCGCCATTCCCGCAATGCCTTCCACGACCCGGTCGTAGACACCGCGCTGCACGAAGATCCGCGACCCGCACACACAACCCTGGCCCGAGTGCACGAAGATGCCCAGCGACGCCATCAGGATGGCCTTATCTAAGTCGGCGTCGTCGAAGATCAGCACCGGCGACTTGCCGCCGAGTTCGAGCGTGACCTTCTTCAGGTTGCCGGCCGACGCTCGCACGATCTCCTTGCCGACCTCCGTGGAGCCCGTGAACGCGACCTTTTCGACGTCGGGATGCGCGGTGATCGCGGCGCCCGCGGTGTGGCCATAGCCGGTAAGCAGATTGACGACACCCTCGGGGATGCCGGCCTCGTGAATGAGACGGTCGAGCAGGACGGCCGAAAGTGGCGTCTCCTCTGCGGGTTTGACGAGCAAGCTGCCGCCGGCGGCCAGCGCCGGGGCAAGCTTGGCGCTGGCGTTGAAGATCGGGCCGTTCCACGGAAATATCAGCCCTACCACGCCGAAGGGCTCCTTGAGCGTGTAGGCGTGCATGTCGACGAAAGTGTCTGTCGCGATACCGTCGGTCTTCACGTCGTACGCGGTGCCGTTTAGCTTCGAACACCATCCCGCGTAGTAACGAAAAAACTCCGAACACGTGGACATCTGCAGCGTCGCCTGCATCAGTGGCATGCCGGTGTTCAGCGAGTCGAGTTGGGCGAACTCTTCTGCGTGCTCATCGATCAGCTCACCGATTTTCCAAATGATCTTGGCCCGCTCCCGACCCGGCAGCTGGGACCAGACGCCCGACTCGAACGACGCTTTCGCCCGCGCGACGGCGTCGTTGACCGCTTCCGTCCCGCAGTCGGTGAACTCGGTGATCGGCTCCTCGGTTGCGGGATCGATGACTTGAATGACGTCACCGGCGCCGGGGCGTTTGCGGAGGTCGTCCAGTACCGTCTGCAGCGTCATCTGATGCCTTCCATAGCTCGAATGCTGAGCACCTGCTTAGCATTGTCGGCGCCGCGGGGTCAAGATCGGTGACTAGCGCACAGCCGTCGAGTCACCGACATTCGCGATGTTGCGGTCGATGAGGGAGATCACCGTGGCAGTCTTCGATTTGGAGCAGGCCGCCACCCGCATCCATAACCGAAAGTCTAGGCGCGCAAGGTGTATCCGAGGTACCGCGCATTGCCATCCCATGCCAGGCTATGGCGGTGGATCAGAACGAGAACCGTGTTCGCGACAACGTTCGCCGAGCGATCGAAGTCATGACGGCGTGGACTGTCGACCCCGACAAGCAATTCACCTGGAGTCGATTCGTCCAGAACGTGACCGAAGAACCGGATGGAGCTATCCAGATGCTCATGGGGTTTGTCACGCTCGGTGGTGAACTGCTCGTCGGGTTGGAAAAAGCCACGGGCAATACAGCACCGTGGCACCTGCAACAAATCGCGGCCAAGTACGCATAACCACCGTCTTGCGACGCCCACCAAACGAGCTCATCTACCTGCGCGGGGCGTCGGCGACGCCGGTGCAGTCGGAGCTTCGAACAACGCCGGATCAGCCACGATGACGCTCGGCGCCACATCGCCCATGCGTGTCGCTACAAACGGTGTCCGGTACACCGTTCCTTGAGTGCCACATCCATTGCTGAGAATAGTGCCGACCTGAAGGCCCTTCAGTGTGCCGTCGGGCTGTGGATCCCATGACCAAAGACGGGTCTCGTCATCGCTGCCCGGCTTGTTGGTCTTTTCGCACTCCATAGGTGCCTGGAGGGTTGTCGTGCCCTGCCAATGACCGTCGGCAAAATGGACGACACTTGTCGTTCCCGTGCCCTCTTGTTGGTTGGATTCAGCCAACTCAGATCCCGCGGCTACGCATCCGGCGGGCGTACACACGGAACGAAAAGCCCACCACTCGGATACGGCGGCGCCGAGGCCGGTCACGATGCCGTTGATCGTCTGATTCTGCAAATCGAAGTCCAGGCGGTAGGTGCCGTCGAGGACGGGACCCGCGACGTGTGGGGCTGGGCTCGACGGGGCGATGGTGACTGTCGCCGGATCGGCAATGGTGACGCCGGTCGGTACGTCGCCGACGTGAGTCGCCGCGACGGGGGCCAGGGCCACCTGTCCTTGAAGGCCGCATTCGTTGGTGAGCGCAGTGCCAGACTTCATGCCTCGAAGCGTGCCGTCGGGCTGTGGCTCGATTGACCACGTCAGCATGACGGTGTTAACGCCGGCAACGACTTGGCCGTCTGCTCCAAGGCAGCGCGGCTGGTCAAGCTGGCGCTGAACGGGTGCGGATTGCCAGTGACCGTCGACGAAACGGTAATCGGCTGACTGGGCCGGGGTGCGGGCCACTTGCGGGTTTTTGGTGTCGAGCTGGGTCGCGGTCGCGACGCATCCCGTGGATCCGCACAACGAGTGAAAGGCCCACCAACTGGTGGTGTCGGAGGTGTGTACGGCGTAGGGGGCGCCGTTGATCGTTTGCTTTTCATAGTCGTAGTCGAAGCGGTACGTGCCGTCGAGTAGTGAGGGGGGTCGGGGTGGTGTGCTGGGTGCCGGGGCGGAGGCGGTGTTGGCCGCCGGGGCGGAGGCGGTATTCTTCGCCGGCTGCATCGCGTAGCCGACGATGCCGATGGCGGCGACCAACACCGCCAACAGCGCTCCGAGCAGAATGCGGGATCGCCTGCGTCGCTTCGGCTTCGGCGTGTCGGGCCTCATGATCGGCGCGGCGACGGTAGTAACGTCCCCAGCATCCGTGCCGGACCGCCGGTTCAGGGCCGCGGCGAGGTCGCTGCACTGCTCGAACCGATCGGCAGGGTCCTTCGCGAGCGCCTGTGCGAAGACCTCATCGAGGTTCGCCAACTCGGGACGCCGATCGCTCAGCTTTGGCAGTGGTGCGGTGAGATGTCGGCTGATGACGGGCACCGGGTTGGAATGCTCATACGGCGGCGCACCAGCGAGAAGGTGAAACGCGGTGGCCGCCAGTGCATACTGATCCGCGCGGCCGTCGATGTCGGCACCCATCAACTGTTCGGGTGCGGCATAGGTGAGGGTGCCCATGGTGAAATTGGTCGCGGTCAGTCCACTGACGTCGGCTAGCGGTCGCGCAATGCCGAAGTCGGCCAACATGATCCGTCGCTTGCCATCCTGGGGATCGGCGAGCAAGATGTTCGCGGGCTTGACGTCGCGGTGCAGCAGCCCCCGGCTGTGCGCATAGTCCAGGGCAGCGGCGACGGCGGCGACGATGTCGCACACGTCCTGTACCGGCATCCCGGTCGGATAGCGTTTCCTGGCCAGCTGCGCGGCGTCCGTGCCGTCGACGTAGTCCATCGCGATCCAGAGGTGACCATCGAACTCGCCGCGATCGTGCACCGCCACGATGTTCGGGTGCCACATCGCGCCGGCCAGGTCGGCTTCGCGCTGAAACCTCTCACGGAAGTTGCTGTCGGCTGTTACCGCCTCGGACAAGACCTTTAAAGCATCGCGGCGCGGCAACCGTGGATGCTGGGCAAGATAGACCTCGGCCATTCCGCCAGAACCCAGCAGTCGCAGGATTGTGTACCCCGCGATGGTCGTCCCAACCGGCACTGACATGCGCGGACGGTACCGCTGCCCCGAGGGGCCGTGGTTCGAATCGGGCGGCAGTTCAACGGAGGTTTCAGCGAATCTTCAGTGGATCGTGCCGGCCAGGCTTACGCTGCCAAGGCGGTATTGCACATGTGTCGGCCCCCCGTAGATCGCGACGAGGAACCACTTACCCCCGATGAAACTTCACTGGGTCAAGGACCACGACGAGCAGTACTCCGCAGAGAGCGGCAACCGCACCTACATCGTTGGCCTTTTCAATGTGGGCGCATACGATGGCGACCCCACGCTCACCATGTACGACGACCGGTATTGGTCGACATGCTGGTCTCTAACGACCCGGGCCGGCACCGTGACTCGTAACCCTGTCCGGTTGTTCAACAACCTCTCCGGCGCGTTATTCGCGGCGCAGGTTACCGAGGACAACGCGAGGGACCACCAACGCCGACACTCAGACATGGATGATCGCCCCGGACGACACCGACAAGAGCTCGACGGAGACCTGACCGCCACGATCACCGGCCGCGACGGCAAGACCTACACATACCGGACCCGCCTACATCGCCGATCGTGATCGATTAGGCAGGTCAGCTTGCGTTGCCGGCCTAAACGTCGTAGTAGAGCGCGAACTTCGTTCTGCGCGTTTGTATCCCTTAGCTGTGTTGACTGCGTGGGCGATCCGCAGGTCACAGCGTTGAGCATGTTGGCTACCGCAAGGCGCCGGAAATTCTACTGCGGACCAACTGCGGACTGGCCAACGGTCGATAGGTCACGAGTCGATGACTGGGCAGCAGATGGTGCGCCCGGCCAGATCTACGGCATCCGCGTCTACGTCAACCCGTTATTCCCGGGAAAGCCGAGCAGCAGCCCGCCAGCGCCGCCGGCGCCGGGCGTGCCCGGGGTCGTGCCAAGCCCGGCGTTGCCGCCGTTGCCGCCGGCGCCGATCAGGCCGGCGGGGCCGCCGTTGCCGCCGTTGCCGCCGATCACTGCGCCGTTGCCGCCCTCGCCGCCGGCCCCGCCGGTGCCGATGATCAGGTAGCCGCCCTTACCGCCGGCCCCGCCGGCCCCGCCGTCGCCGGTCGCTGAGCTTCCGCCGGTCCCGCCGGCACCGCCGGGCCCCTCAACCAGGCCGGCGTTGCCGCCGTTTCCGCCGGCCCCGCCGGTGCCCATTGAGCTGAATCCGCCGGCTCCGCCGGCACCGCCGCCGTTGGTGACCGCCACTGCATTGCCGCCGGCCCCGCCGTTCCCGCCGGCGGTCGCCCCGAACCCGCCGTCCCCGCCGGCCCCACCGGCGCCCTGCAGCCCACCCGCATTGCCGCCGGTCCCGCCGGCTCCGCCGGTGCCGGCCGCGCTGGCCCCGCCGGCCCCGCCGGCGCCGCCGTTGCCGGAGATCGAGCCGCCCTCACCGCCGGCCCCGCCGGCGCCCCCGGTGGTCGCGCCGTCCCCGCCGGCCCCGCCGGCCCCGCCCGGGCCGCCGAGCAGAGCCCCATTGCCGCCGGCCCCGCCGGCACCCCCGACGCCAGCATCGCTGAATCCGCCGGCCCCGCCGGCCCCGCCCGGGCCGGCGAGCCCACCCGCATTGCCGCCGGTCCCGCCAGCACCCCCAACGCCAGCATCGCTGAATCCGCCGGCCCCGCCGTTCCCGCCGTTGACCCCGCCGATGCCGGACAGCAGCCCGCCGGTCCCGCCGTCCCCGCCAGCCCCGCCGTTGCCGAGAATCGAGCCCCCGCCGGTCCCGCCGGCCCCACCGTGGCTGAACAGCAGGCCCCCATTGCCGCCAGTCCCGCCGGCCCCGCCGACCCCGCCGGGCGCCGTGCTCAATCCACCCGCGCCGCCGGCCCCGCCGTAGCCCGTCAGCGGGTCGCCGGAATTACCGCCTGCCCCGCCGGCCCCGCCGTCGCCGGTCGCTGAGCTTCCGCCGGCCCCGCCGGAGCCGGCGTAGCCCAGCAGCCCAGAATCGCCGCCATTACCGCCGGCCTCGCCGGTGCCAGGCGCGCCGGAGCCGCCAGCGCCGCCGTCGCCGAGCAGCAATCCGCCGTCTCCGCCGTTTTCTCCGGTGCCCGGGAGTCCGTTGGCGCCGTTACAAATCAACCCGCAGGCGCCGGCGGCGGAATCGTCGGCGGGATTGGCCGCGGCGGGATCTGCCTGGTTAAACCAATCATTGAGCGCAGTGTCAACCTGCTGACCAAACGAGCTGTTCATCCAGTCCTGCTCAAGCCCCTGCACGAACGTGTCAGACGGATTGGCCGCAGACGCAGAGCTGACATCGGAGAGATCGGAGAGCGAGCCAAGACTGCTGGAGTCCGCAGCGGCCGCACTCGATGGATCGAAGGTTGACGCCGCGGCCAATGCGGAGTCGAGATTCGCCAGCCAGCCAGTCATATCCACGGCCAGCGTGGGGTCAACGCTGGAAAGAGAGTTGATGATCGGATCAATAATCACGTCAAACTCATCAGCATGCGCCGACGGCGTCATGGCCAACGGGGTCATGCCGAACGCCAAAAACGCGCCGGCACTCGCAATCAAACCGACCACAGCACGACGGAGTGCCTTCGCGTTACGCGACCGACGATTCCGCTTCGGGCAGGGCTGACCAGCCATCGCCCAACCTCCCGGACCAAAGGGGTTGTTCTCAGGTGCCGTTAAGATAATCCTTAACTAACGCGTGTGGAGTAGAAACGCAGAAATCGCTCGAAATCTTTTTTCGGGGAGCCCGTAGGCGTCGGCATTAGCGCTGCTCATCACCTTTTTTGCCTGCGTCTAGCGGGCTTGAGCCGCCAGCCAACAAACTGTTCCCGGCCCCACCAGAAACCTGAAAAACCGAAGCGATTACCAAGTAGAACGACTAGGACCCCGCGACCTGGAACCGTCACGACGCCGGCGCACGTCCAAAACAGTGTGGATGACGACGAACGCCAAGCACTGCGGGCCGAGGGACTCGACCCGACGATCCCGCGGTCATCGCGGCGATCGACCTTGTCCGATGGGAATTGTCTTTGGTGGTGTTGATCCGGCGAGAGCCTATTGAATCCTCGACGGTCTACCGTTGATGTATGCCCGCGGTCGGCGAGCTGGTGCAGTCCACCACCGGGCAATGGATGGTCAGGCCACCACTGCATTGCCCGCGCGGCCACCCGCTGCGACCGGGCCGAATGCTGGTCGGCTCGATCGCGTGCTCTTGCGGTCGGCATTTGACGTGGCGGTGCGAGTGCGGTGCCGTGACCTACGGGCCGGCGCTCGCCGAGGGGTGCAGCCAATCTGCATGGGGCGGCGAGCTTTCTGAGCTTCTTGTTCAGCGCGTGCCAGATCCGTGCCAGATAAGCGGAGGGCTCCCCAGAGCGGCACGCAACCGCGCCCGAAGTCGGGAGTCGTAGCTGCTTGAAAGCAGTACGCTCATGCCGTGGCGGACACGTTGTACGCACCGTGCGGCGATCTGAGCCTGGCGTATCAGGTGTTCGGCGACGGGCCGGTCGAGCTGGTCGGCGTCGCGCCGTTCGTCAGTCACGTGGAGCTGGCTTGGACCATGCCCGAATTCAAGGCCTTCTGCGATCAGCTCGCCACGTTCTGTCGCGTCGTGATGTTCGATAAGGCCGGGGTCGGGCTGTCG
>Ga0209248_10000159_pt1 | contig 23114 bp, 22 predicted proteins | sample BogFormECP04_OM1_FD_188241 | JGI IMG/M metagenome (GOLD analysis project Ga0209248, IMG submission 188241) | Bog forest soil microbial communities from Calvert Island, British Columbia, Canada - ECP04_OM1 (SPAdes) (version 2) | ecosystem: Environmental > Aquatic > Freshwater > Wetlands > Bog ... | reverse complement strand
CAGGAGGCGACACAACGGAGAGGCCCGCTACCGCGGGCCTCTCCCTAATTCAACGGTCTAGCGCAAAAACTGCAGTCTCATCACGGTCGCTCGGCGAGAACGAGAGCGCTCACACGTCGGACGAGTAGCGAATCCCGCCGTCCGGCAGGACCACCCCGGGCCACACTCGCGCTCCGCGCAACAGCTCACAGCGCGCACCGACGTTGGCGCCGTCGCCGATGACACCGTCGCGGATCAGGGCCCGCGGGCCGATGCGGGCACCGAAGCCGACGATCGACCGCTCGATCACGCTACCGGCCTCGATTCGGGCGCCGTCGAAGATGACCGCGCCGTCCAACCGGGCGCCGGGCCCGATTTCGGCGCCCCGCCCGACGACCGTGCCGCCGATCAGCAATGCGCCGGGAGACACCGCCGCGCCGGCGTGCACTAAATGCTCACCGCGGTGCCCGCCCAACGCCGGCGACGGGGCGATGCCGCGCACCAGGTCCGCCGACCCGCGCACGAAGTCCTCCGGCGTGCCCATGTCGCGCCAGTAGCTGGCGTCGACGTAACCGCACACCTTGACCCCTTCGGCGAGCAACGCGGGGAACACTTCACGCTCGACCGAGACCTCGCGGCCATGGGGAATCCGGTCGATGATCTCGCGAGAGAACACATAGCAGCCCGCGTTGATCTGGTCGGTGGGCGGATCCTCGGTCTTCTCCAAAAAAGCTGTGACACGGCCGTTTTCGGTCGGCACACAGCCGAATGCCCGCGGGTCAGCGACGCGTACCAGGTGCAAGGTCAGATCGGCCTGCTGTTCACGGTGATAGTCCAGCAGCTGCCCCAGGTCGGCTCCGGAGAGCACATCGCCGTTGAAGACCATCGCGGTGTCGTAGCGCAGCCGCGACGCGACGTTGGCGATGCCGCCGCCGGTGCCCAGCGGGTGCTGCTCGGCCACGTATTCGATCTGCAGGCCCAGCTGCGACCCGTCGCCGAACTCCTTCTCGAACGCCGCGGGGTGATACGACGTGCCAAGGATGACGTGCTCGATACCGGCCGCGGCGATCCGGGACAGCAGATGGGTGAGGAACGGCAGCCCCGCGGTGGGCAGCAAGGGCTTGGGCGCAGACAAGGTCAGCGGACGCAGCCGGGTGCCCTTGCCGCCGACCAGGATCACCGCATCGACTTGAGGGGTCGCCACCGTCACCGCCCTTCTCTCATGTCGCGCCGGGCCTCCCGCCGTGCGCCGCGCACCATCAGCCGCGAGCGCACGGCCAGCCCGCCCCGCATGGCCCAGCGCAGCGGGGCCCGCCGCCACCCAGAATGCCGGTCGGCGAGATAGAGGTAGGTGCTTTTGTGGTGAGCGGACAGGTTGGTCGCCGACTCGCGCGCGGTGGCGTGGCCCTTGTGATGCAGCACCTCCGCCGACGGCACGTAGACGTTCAGCCAGCCCGCCTTACCCAATCGGTCGCCCAGGTCGACATCCTCCATGTACATGAAGTAGCGCTCGTCGAAGCCGCCGACCTGCTCGAAGGCGGCGCGGCGCACCAGCAGACACGAACCCGACAGCCAGCCAACCGGCCGCTCGCTCGGTTCGAGCCGCTCCTGGCGGTAGGCCGTCGACCACGGGTTGTTCTTCCACAGCGGTCCGACGACCGCGTGCATGCCACCGCGGATCAGGCTGGGCAGATGGCGCGCCGAGGGATACACCGATCCATCGGGGTCGTGGATCAGCGGGCCGAACGTCGCGGCACGCGGCCACCGGGAGACCGCGTCCAGCAGCGCGTCGATGCTGCCGGGTCCCCACTGCACGTCCGGGTTGGCCACCACAACCCACTCTCCGACATCTTCTAACGCATCTCCCAGCTGCGCTATCGCGCGGTTCACCGCGCTGCCGTAGCCGAGGTTGGACCCGGTCGAGAACAGCCGCACGCCCGGATAGCGCTCGACTGCGGCCTGCGGTGCCCCGTCGGTGGAGCCGTTGTCGGCCATCAGCACGCTCACCGGTCGCTCGGTCGCATGCGACAGCGACGCCAAAAACCGATCCAGATGCGGGCCCGGAGAATAGGTCACCGTCACGACCGGCAGGACGTCACTCACGCGTAGAGAGTAACGGTCAAGGGCGCGAAGGCGCCCCGAGAGCACGCGCTAGCGCCTCAGCGAGCGCGTCTTGCCACGGCCGCAGCGGCGTCAACCCCGCCTGCTCGGACTGTCGACCGGACAGTACCGAGTACGCCGGCCTGGGCGCCGGCCGCGGGTTGTGAGCGCTGGTCACCGGCACCACGCGTGCCGGGTCGGCGCCGACGCCCTCGAACACCGCGCGGGCCTGTCCGAAGCGGGACACCTCGCCGGCGTTGGCGGCGTGCACGAGGCGCGCCTGGACCTTCCCGTCGGCTACCTCGAGCAGCGCGGCGACCAGATCGGCGACGTAGGTCGGCGATCCGGTCTGATCGTCGACCACCTCGACGACGCGATCGCCGGCGGCCAGCTTGCGCATGACGGCCACGAAGTCTTTGCCGCTGCCGCCGGTGTAGACCCAGGCGGTGCGCACGACCACCGCCTCCGGCAACGCCGCCAGCACCGCCTGCTCGCCGGAGAGTTTGGTCCGCCCGTACACACCATGCGGTGCCGTCAGGTCGTCAGGCTCGTAGGGATGCGGCGCCGATCCACCGAAATCGCCGCTGAACACGTAGTCGGTGGAGATGTGAATCAGGCGCGCGCCCACGCGCGCGCAGGCCCGGGCGATGTGCCCCGGGCCGGCCGCATTGACCGCGTAGGCCCGCTCCTCATCGCCCTCGGCGGCGTCCACGTTCGTGTAGGCCGCACAGTTGATCACCACGTCGCCGGTCTGCACGATCTGCTCCGCGGCCTGCGGATCGGTGATGTCCCACTGCGACGACGTCAGCGCCAGCACGTCGCGTCCCCGCCGAACCGCCTCGGCCGCGAGACAGCTACCGGCCTGCCCACCGGCACCGGCGATCACGATCCTGTTCGACATCATCACGAGTCTGGCACGCCGAAGTCACGCTACCGGCGATACTGCTGTGACGAAAGTAGTCTGGTGTGATGCCTGAGCAACGTGTGGCCCGTGTGATTGCGACTGTGGCGGCCGTGGCGGTCGTCCTCGTGACCGGGGTGGCGTGGAGCAAAGTCCGCTCTTTCGAGGACGGCATCTTCCACGTCTTCGCGCCGTCGCTGGGTCAGGGTGGCGACGACGGGGCGATCGACATCCTGCTGGTCGGCATGGACAGTCGCACCGATGCCCACGGCAACCCGTTGAGCGCCCAGGAACTGGCGGCCCTGAGGGCAGGCGACGAAACCGCCACCAACACCGACACCATCATCCTGGTGCGCATCCCGAACAACGGGAAGTCGGCGACCGCGATCTCGATCCCACGCGACACCTACGTTTCCGCGCCCGGGCTGGGCAAGACCAAGATCAACGGCGTCTATGGCCAGACCAAGGAAGAGAAGCGGGTCAGCCTGGTCGAATCCGGCACGGCGCCCGACGAGGCCGAGCGGGAGGGCACCGAGGCCGGCCGTGAGGCGCTGATCAAGACGGTCGCCGACCTCACCGGTGTCACCGTCGACCACTACGCCGAGATCGGGTTGCTGGGCTTCTCGTTGATCACCGACGCCCTGGGCGGTGTCAATGTATGCCTCAAAGAACCGGTGTACGAACCGCTTTCGGGTGCCGATTTTCCCGCCGGCTGGCAGAAGCTCAACGGTCCACAGGCGCTGAGCTTCGTCCGCCAGCGCCACGATCTGCCCCGCGGCGACCTGGACCGGGTGGTGCGCCAACAGGTGGTGATGGCCTCGCTGGCCCACCAGGTGATCTCCGGCAAGACGCTGTCGAGCCCGGCGACGATCAACCGGCTACAGCAGGCCATCCAGCGCTCGGTGGTGCTGTCATCGGGTTGGGACATCATGGATTTCGTGGACCAGCTGCAGAAGCTGGCCGGCGGCAAGATCGCCTTCGCCACCATCCCGGTGCTCGACGAATCCGGCTGGAGCGACGACGGCATGCACAGCGTCGTGCGGATCGATCCGCATCAGGTGCAAGACTGGGTCGCGGGCCTGCTGCACGATCAGGCGCAGGGCAAGACCGAGGAGCTGGCCTACACGCCCAACAAGACCACCGCCAACGTCGTCAACGACACCGATATCAACGGGCTCGCGGCAGCGGTGTCAGAAGTGTTGAGCTCCAAGGGATTTGCTGCAGGCATGGTGGGCAACAATGACGCCGCCCACGTGGCCGCCAGCCAGGTGCAAGCCGCCAAGGCCGACGACCTGGGCGCGCAAGCCGTCGCCAAAGACCTGGGCGGTCTGCCCGTCATCGCCAATACATCCGTCCCGCCGGGATCGGTTCGGGTGGTGCTGGCCAACGACTACACCGGACCGGGCGCGGGCTTGAGCGACGGGCCCGCCACCGTGGCGGCCAACTCGACGAACTCCGGCCCGGCCAACAACAACGCTCCCCCGCCCTCGCCGATCCTGACTGCCGGCTCCGAGCACCCCGAGTGCGTCAACTGACCGTGCCGGCGACGATGCAGTGGGGGCACCCCCAGCCGCGCAGCGGCGAGGGGGACGAAGCGATGGGGAGGAGCGGCACTTTGTGACCGTCACCCTCAGCGCAGCGGTGCTTGACCCGATGCTGCGCGCCGACCCGGTCGGCCCACGCATCACCTACTACGACGACGCCACCGGCGAGCGCATCGAGCTGTCCGCGGTGACACTGGCCAACTGGGCGGCCAAGACGGGCAACCTGTTACGCGACGAGTTGGCCGCCGGACCGGCCAGCCGGGTGGCGGTGTCACTACCGGCCCACTGGCAGACCGCGGCGGTGCTGTTCGGGGTGTGGTGGATCGGCGCAGAGGTGGTGCTCGACGGCTCAGCGGCCGACGTCGCCCTGTGCACAGTCGACCGGATCGATGACGCCGACGCGACCGGCGCCGGCGAGGTGGCGGTGCTGTCGCTGGACCCCTTCGGCCGTCCGGCGCCCGATCTGCCGGTCGGTGTCACCGACTACGCGACCGCGGTGCGGGTCCACGGCGACCAAATCGTCTCCGAGCGCAATCCCGGGCCGGCCTTGGCCGGCCGATCGGTCGACGAGGTGTTGGCAGCTTGCCAAGACTCCGCGTCAACGAGGGGTTTGACGGCCGGCGATCGGGTGCTCTCGACGGCATCCTGGGATGGGCCCGACGACCTGATCGAGAGTCTGCTGACGGTTCTGGCGGTCGGCGGGTCGCTGGTTCAGGTGGCCAACCCGGATCAGGCCGCGCTGCCGCGCAGGATCGCGACCGAGAAGGTCACCCGCACCCTCGATTAGGCCGTGACCAGCGCACGAGTCGATCTATATTGATATCGCAATATTTCGATGTTAGCGTCGTGGGAAGCTGTGATTGCGGGCCGGCGAGGCATGACAGGAGGGCGTTTCGCGATGTTGGTGCACGGGCTATTGGGGAAGGCGGCCGGAACGGTGGTAACCGGCCTGGTCGGGGTTAGCGCCTACGAAGTTGTGCGCAAGGCACTGGCCAAGGCTCCACTCCACGACGCCGCCGTGACCGCGACCGAGTGGGGACTGCGTGGCACCCGGCGCGCCGAGGAAGCAGCGGAGTCAGCCCGGCTGAAGATGGCCGACGTGGTGGCCGAAGCCCGCGAACGCATCGGTGAGGAGGCGCAGCCTCCGGCCATCGGCAACCACGACCACGAGCACTGACATGCGCGTCGTTTCGGACGCGGCCGGGCGGATGCGAGTGCATGTCCCCTGGGTGCGTTCGGATTCCCGGCGCGCGGTCGCGGTGGAAGAGTCGGTTGATCGCCAGAACGGGGTGCGGGCCGTGCACGCCTATCCGCACACCGGGTCCGTCGTCGTCTGGTATTCGCCGAGGCGCTGCGATCGCGATGCCGTGTTGGCCGCAATCACGTCGGCCGAACATGTTGCCGCCGAACTGATCCCGGCTCGCACACCGCGGTCGTCCGACGTCCGTAACACCGAGGTGCTGCGCATGGTGATCGGCGGCACCGCGCTGGCCCTGCTCGGAGTGCGCCGCTACGTCTTCAAACGACCGCCGCTGCTGGGCCCGAGCGGCCGGCTGGTCGCAACAGGGGCGACGGTGTTCATGGGCTATCCGTTCCTTCGCGGCGCGCTGCGCTCGCTGCGGTCCGGACGAGCCGGCACCGATGCGCTGGTGACCGCGGCGACGGTGGCCAGCCTGGTGCTGCGCGAGAACGTCGTCGCACTCACCGTGCTGTGGCTGCTCAACATCGGTGAGTATCTGCAGGATTTGACCCTGCGACGCACCCGGCGGGCCATCTCGGATCTGCTGCGCGGCACCGCCGACACGGCATGGATCCGTGTCGATGACGGTAGCGAAGTGCAGGTCCCGATCGACACCATCCAGATCGGCGATGACGTGGTGATCCACGACCACGTGGCGATACCGGTCGACGGCGATGTGGTCGATGGCGAGGCCGTTGTCGACCAGTCCGCGATCACCGGCGAGACCCTGCCGGTCAGCATCGTCGCGGGGTCGACGGTGCACGCCGGGTCGGTGGTACTGCGTGGGCGTCTGGTGGTGCGTGCGCGCGCCGTCGGTAACGAAACCACAATCGGCCGCATCATCTCCCGCGTCGAAGAGGCCCAACACGATCGGGCCCCGATCCAAACCGTCGGCGAGAACTTCTCCCGTCGCTTCGTTCCGATCTCGTTCATCGTTTCCGCGATCACCCTCGCGGTCACCGGAGACGTCCGGCGCGCGATGACCATGCTGCTGATCGCCTGCCCGTGCGCCGTGGGTTTGGCAACGCCGACCGCGATCAGCGCAGCGATCGGCAACGGCGCGCGCCGCGGCATCCTGATCAAGGGCGGGTCGCATCTCGAGCAGGCCGGTCGGGTGGACGCGATCGTCTTCGACAAGACCGGCACCCTCACCGTTGGGCGCCCGGTCGTAACGAATATCATTGCTCTACACAAAGATTGGCAGCCGGAGCAGGTGCTCGCATATGCGGCCAGCTCGGAGCTGCATTCCCGTCATCCGCTGGCCGAGGCTGTGATCCGCTCGACCGAGGAGCGCCGCATCATCATTCCGCCGCACGAGGAATGCGAGGTGCTGGTCGGCCTTGGCATGCGGACCTGGGCCGACGGGCGAACACTGCTGCTGGGCAGTCCGTCGCTGCTGCGCTCGGAAAGCGTCAAAGTGTCGAAAAAGGCTGCGGATTGGGTCGATAAACTGCGCCGCCAGGCCGAGACCCCGTTACTGCTCGCAGTGGACGGCACGCTGGTAGGACTGATCAGCCTGCGCGACGAAGTCCGGCCGGAAGCGCCCGATGTGCTGAAGAAGCTGCGCGCCAACGGAATCCGCCGGGTCGTGATGCTCACCGGCGATCATCCCGATATCGCGACGGTGGTCGCCGGCGAGCTGGGCATCGACGAGTGGCGCGCCGAGGTGCTGCCCGAGGACAAACTCGAAGTGGTGCGCCAACTTCAGGAGGAGGGCTACATCGTCGGCATGGTCGGCGACGGCATCAACGACGCTCCCGCGTTGGCGGCCGCGAATATCGGCATCGCGATGGGCCTGGCCGGCACCGACGTCGCCGTCGAAACCGCCGATGTCGCCCTGGCCAACGACGATCTGAACCGCCTGCTCGACGTGGGCGACCTGGGCGCCCGCGCAGTCGAGGTCATCCGCCAGAACTACGGCATGTCGATCGCGGTCAACGCCGCCGGGCTGTTGATCGGCGCCGGCGGTGCGTTGTCGCCAGTGCTCGCAGCGATCCTGCACAACGCGTCGTCGGTGGCCGTCGTCGCAAACAGTTCTCGGTTGATTCGTTACCGGTTGGACTGACCAACGGTCGGGTCGGTGTACTGACGCCACTGGCAGGCTACGGGTTGGCCAACCGCGGGAGAAGCGTCCACCGGTCCGACATCGGCCTCGTACGATGTGCGCAACCGGCGAAAGGATACGCACGTGTCATCGACCCCGCTCGACCCCGTTGCCAGCGAACGGCTGTCGCATGCCGACAAAGTCTTCACATCGGACCTGTCGATCAACGAATTCGCGCTCCTGCACGGGGCCGGTTTCGAGCCACTCGATCTGGTGATGGGCGTCTCGGTCTACCACGTGGGCTACCAATTCACCGGCATCCGTCAACAATCCGAGCTGCCCGTGCTCACCGAGGCGACCTACCGGGCACGCTGGAACGCCATGGCCCGAATGCAGGCCGAAGCCGACGCGCTGGGCGCCGACGGCGTGGTCGGTGTCCGCCTCGAATGGCGCCAACACGGCGCCGAATCCGAGCACTTGGAGTTCATCGCGGTCGGCACCGCAGTGCGATATACGCCGAAGCCAGGGTCGTTTCGGCGCAGCAACGGGCAGGCCTTCTCTAGCCATCTGTCGGGGCAGGACATGGCGACGCTGTTGCGATCGGGCTACGCGCCGGTGGCATTCGTCATGGGTAACTGCGTCTTTCACATCGCCTCGCAGGGCTTTCTGCAGACCTTGCGGCAGTTGGGCCGCAACGTCGAAATGCCGCAATGGACGACGGGGAACTACGAAGCGCGCGAGTCGGCCATGTCGCGGATGCAAAGCGAAGCCGAGCGCGACGGCGCATCCGGTGTGGTCGGGGTGCATTTCGCCATCCAGAATTACGCCTGGGGTTATCACACTGTGGAGTTCTACGCCGCCGGAACGGCAGTGCGTCGCAGCGGCACGGCCGAAACCATCGCGCCGTCGTTCGTGCTCGCCATGAACGACTGATGGCGGCTTTCGACGCCCAGCGAGTGAGCCGCACCGTCACCGGTGCGCTGGCCGGACCGGGCGGAATCGCGTTGGTGATCAACGTCTTTGCCGGGCTACCGGGCGTTACGCACACCGCTGCCCATCGTGGGATGTTCCGGTCGCAACCCGCACGGCTGCAGATCGGCGACTGGCGCTACAAGGTGACTCCCGACGACCGGTTGAGGGCGGCACACGTGGTCGGTGGCATCGTGATCGCCGAGGAGGTGCTGCTGGCCGACGCGGTGGGGCCGCACCTCGCCCGCTCTCTCGCGCAGATTGTCGCCCGCTACGGTCCGGCGGTCATCCCGAACATCGATGCAGCGGTGGACGCGTTGAGCGCCAGCGCGGGGTGAGGTGGGGCTGGCGGCGTACTGTCGCCGGTGCTGGCCGCGATCCTGCACAACGCGTCCTCTGTGGCCATCGTCGCAAACAGTTCTCGGTTGATTCGGTACCGGTTGGACTGAGCGAAATGCGACAATGTCGCAGGTAAGGCGATGACGATGTAGGAAGCCGGTGCAAATCCGGCGCGGTCCCGCCACTGTCATCGGGGAGCGAACCTCAACCGCCACGGCCGCGAGCTGGAAGGCGAGGCGAGCAGCGATCCGAGAGCCAGGACACTCGCGTCGTCGCATCCTGTAACCCGGGGCGGTCGACCCCGAGAGAGCTGACCGACGTCGATGGCTCGTCAAAGATTCGACGCCCCGCAGCGGGTGCTCGCCGAACTCGCCGACTTAGGCCCGTATTTCGCGGTGGGGATCGGACCCGTCGATGATGGTTGGCGCCCGGTCGAGCAGCTGTACACCGACGCCGCACTGCTCCACGGGATCGTCGATCGCATCCAGGCCCGCATGGACGCCGCGGAGCAACGGGTCGCGGCGTCGACGTTTTTCCTCGGCTTCGCCGCACGGCTGTGGTCGATCGGGCTCGGCGCGCTGGCCGGCCACCGGTTACTACTGGACCTGGACGCCGAGCGTCTGCTGTTCCAGGAGAGCGGCGGTCAAATCCAACTGCATATCGAACACCCCGCCGCCTGGCAGGGCGACGATCTGGAGCCGATGCTGACCGACATGGTGCTCGACAGGCACTTGGCGCCGCTCGGCACGGCGCTGCGCCGACTCGAGCCAATCTCGGGCAAGCTGTTGCGTGGCAACGCGGCATCCGCGCTGCTCGGCGCCGCGCATGTCTTCGACCGCAATGCCACAAACGGGCCCGGATGGCAACTGGCCCGTCGGTTATGCTCCGATGAAAGACTTGCGGCCGCAATCCGTTTCACCGAAACGGCCTATCGCCGGACCAACTGCTGCCTCTACTACCGCGCGCCCCGCGGCGGGCTGTGCGGCGACTGTGTGCTCACGAATCAGCCCCGGGAGCGCAGGAAGGTGACGCGATGACCGCACCGATTTGGATGGCCGCACCCCCGGAAGTGCATTCTGCGCTGCTGAGTGTTGGCCCGGGCCCCGGTTCGCTGCTGGCAGCTGCCGGAGCGTGGAGCGCGCTGAGCACCGAATACACCGAAACCGCCGACGAACTGGCGACCGTGTTGGGCGGCGTACAGGCCGGAGCCTGGCAGGGTCCCACTGCCGAGGAGTATGTGGCCGCCCATGTGCCGTATCTGGCGTGGCTGATGCAGGCCAGCGCCGACGCCGCCGCGACTGCAGCGCAACACGAAACCGCCGCCACTGCCTACACGACCGCGCTGGCGACCATGCCGACGCTGGGCGAGCTGGCCGCCAATCACGCCACTCACGCGGTGCTACTGGGGACGAATTTCTTTGGTATCAATACGATTCCGATCGCGCTGAACGAGGCCGATTACGCGCGGATGTGGGTTCAGGCGGCCACCGTGATGAGTGCCTATCAGGGTGTGGCCACCGCAGCCGTGGCGGCATCACCGCAAGCCGCGCCGGCGCCGCAGATCGTGAAAGCCAATGCAGCCGCGGCAGACAGCGCCGATTCAGCAGACTCGTCGTTGCCGCCCGGCGACACAGAGAACCAATGGCTGAATTGGTTACAGCAGATCGGATACAGCGATTTCTACAACAACGTCTTGCAGCCGTTGATCGACGAGCTGGACAACAACCCGTACTTGATAAGTCTCTTTTCCGGATTCGATCCTTTTCTGACCGAGCTCGGTAATCCGCTCATCTTCCTCGACCCGTTCAACGTCGCGTTCGCCCTCGGCTATCCGTTGGATATCGGTTCATACGTCGCCTTCCTGTCGCAAACCTTCGCATTTATCGGGGCGGACCTCACGGCGGCGTTCGCGTCAGGAAATCCTGCGACCATCGGCTTCACCCTGGTATTCACTACCGTCGAAGCCATCGGCACGGTCATCACCGACACCATTGCGTTGCTGAAGACCCTGCTCGAGCCGACTCTTTTGCTGATCCCGACGGTCCTGCCGCTGCTGACGGTCCCGCTGGCCCCGTTTGCTCTCGTCCCGCTGGGTGCGAGCGGCCTCGCGGGCCTGGCGGGATTGGCCGGGCTGGCCGGTATCCCCGCGGTACCCATCGTCTCGATCCCTCCGCCGATCGCGTTGGGCCTGGCGCCAACCCCGACTCCCATCCCCGTCCCGGCGCCCGCGCCGGCCCCGGTCCCGGCGCACGCAGCGTTGTCTGCACCCGCCGCCCCCGGCCCGCCGCCGCCAACCCCATCGGCGCCGCCGGGAGTGCTCACTGCGCAGGGCCTTGCCTACATGGTCGGTGGGCTCACCGCGGCTGCCCGCAGGACAGCGAGCACCAGCGCCGCGGCGAAGGCGCCGGAGCTCGAGGCTGCCACGGCCCTGGCAGCCGCAGCCGGGCCCGAAACGCCGGACAAAGCACGCCGACGCCGTCGAAGCAACGTGGAAATGATCGGGCGCGGCTACGAGTACATGGACCTGGAACCCGAGCCGACGGTCGTGCCGTCGGAGCAAGGCGGAGGCACACTCGGTTTCCCCGGAACCGCTGCCAAGGAAACCGCCACTGCGGCAACCGGATTGGCGACGTTGACCGATGATGAGTTCGGCGGCGGACCGCGCATGCCGATGATGCCGGGCACCTGGGGTACGGACTCCGCAACTCAGGATTAGCATCAGCGTCTATGACTCGCCAGGCCTATGCTCACGACGCGGTTGTCGCAATGCAGTCCGACGGCAGTCCTAACGCACTCGGCGGCGCAATAACGGTTGCGCTCTGCGGGCACTGGGACCACCCAGGCCCGTGCCCTCTCGCGCCGCACTACGTCACTACTCTTCCAGACGCTGAAACCGTCACGCTGCGAATACTTTTCGCTACCGAACCAGCCAACGAGCGACGCGTCCGCGCCTTGATCGGCGAAGCCCTCGCCGCCGGACAGTTGACCGGCCCCGAAGGCGGTGTCACGACATGGCTACTGAGCTCCGATGCCGCCAGCACCGTCCGGCCGGACGAGCAGGATCATGCTGCCGGGCTGGTTGCCCACGGAAGTGAGCCGTCTTAGCAGCCGCAGTCGTCACCGCGCCATGACTTGACGCCTTGCCAGATCGCCGCGCCCGCAATGCCCAGGCCGATGACCGGATCGAACCACCAGAATCCCGGCCAGGCGGCAGTGACCGCAAGGCCAACCAGGACCGCGGCGGCCTGGATACCGCACAAGTAGTTCTGGGTGCCTTCACCGGCGGTGGCCGCTGAGCCCAGACGCACGGCGAGGACGTGTTTGGCCCGTCCCAGCATCGGCATCAGCACCAGCGAGGCGGCCGTCAACGCCATACCGATCACCGAGGTGTCAGCGTGACGCTCACCAAGCAACTGGTGTACAGATTCCGCGGCGATATAGGGCGCCGTCAGCCAGAACGACCACGCAACACCGCGCTGAGCGTGCCGTTCAGCCGTCTCGGACAATGTGCGCGAGCCGGAGAACCGCCACGCCACCATTGCGCCGGCCAGGACCTCGGGCAGGCTCCCCAACGCCCACCCGGTCAGCGCGATCGACCCGACCGCCAGGCCTTGCCATAGCCCGAGCACACCCTCGGCGAGCATCGCGGCCATGCTGACCCCCGCCAGCCACCATGCCCACCGGGCACGACGCCGCCAGGCCGCATCCCGCGGCGTCTGATGTCCGGACTCAATGCAGCAGTCATGCTCAACGAGCCCAGCTGCAGTGCCGACCGGATCGGAAGTGGTCACCCTGCGATGTTAAACGTGCACTGCCAGAAACCGACGTCGTGCCAGGCAGCCAACTTGTAACCGGCCTCGATCAGCCGGCCGACACGGATGAACCCGTGTCGCTCGTGCAGCCGGACGCTCGGCTCGTTGGGCAGGGCAATCACCCCAACGGCGCTGTGGAAGCCCTGGCGGCGCAGGCGGGCCAGCAGCTCGGTGTACAAGGCATCGCCCACCCCACGACGCTGCCTCGAGGGATCGACGTAGACCGTGGCCTCTGCGGTCCATTGGTAGGCGGCCCGACCGTTCCATGGCGCCGCGTATGCCACGCCGACAACGCGGTCATCGGTGGCTACCAGCCAGGGGAACTGCGAGTGCAGTCGTCCCCAGATGTTGCGCCATTCATCCACGGCCTGTGGTTCGGTCCGGAAGTTGACGAACGAGTTTTCGATGTAGTGGTTGACGATCTCGCAGACCTCGGGCAGGTCATCCTCGGTGGCGGGCCTGACCCGCAGCCCCGATCGCTCGCTCACGAGGCCTCAAATACCTCTGCCCCGGTATGAATCGATGTCCTTTCCTTCCAGGCACTGGGCGAGCTCTTTACCCTTTGCGGTAAGTGACAGCCACGCCGAGAACATCCATCTCTCGGGATCGTCGTAGTGCTTGACGTAAGCGTGGGAAACCTTGTGGATCGAATGATCGAGCGACCGTCTCCAGGGGACGAAACGATCACTCTTCTCGCTCACCGACCCCAGCCGGAAGAGTCCCTCACTCACCAGCTCGCGAATGACCTCGAGGGTTTCGTTTTGCACTTCCGAAGGTGATGCCGACGGATTGCGATGCCTCACATGCCAATCGACGGCATTGAGATCCACTGGCTTACCCAGCGCGTCGAGCAGCAGGCCGTTGCGTATCTCCTCGGGCGCGTCGCTCATTCCTCGTACCGTAGTGGTCAGGCGCGTTAGCCGGTAGATCCGGCAGACCCTGTCTACGGATCCCCGCGCCGTGACATTAACGTGCTCTTATGGTGGATTTTGCTCTGCGCTCGTGTGGATTGCGTGGGCACGCGACGTTCGCTCCTGACGAGAAGGACCTTCGGGAGCGCCTGAAAGCCGATACTCCCGCCGGGGAGGCGTGGCGGTGCTTGCGCTGCGAGACGTTCGTGGTTGGCGCTCCCCGCCGCAGCGGCCCGGCCAATACCGCGCCGGAGATCCCGCGCGGTCGAATGCTGCGTGATCGGACGCTGATGCGAGCGCTCGCCGTGGAGCGCGCGCTTCGCTGCGTGATCTTCTTGGCGGTGGCGGCCGGCGTGTTCAAGGTCAAGGGGTCACGCGAGCGGTTGCGCCAGGCGTTCGACCAAGACCTGCCGTATCTCAAGCCGTTGGCGAACCAGATCGGATGGAATCCAGACAACTCCAAGATCATTCACAGTATCGCGCACGCATTCGCGTTGTCCTCATCGACATTGACGTGGATAGCCGTGGGGCTTGGCGCCTACGCGGCAATCGAGCTTGTCGAAGCGGTCGGGTTGTGGCTGATGCAGCGGTGGGGTGAATACTTCGCGGTGATCGCGACCAGCGTCTTTCTTCCTCTGGAAATCTACGAGCTAACGGAGAAGATCACGGCTCTTCGTCTTATTGCGCTCGTAATCAACATTGTTGCGGTCATCTGGCTGCTATGGAGCAAACGCCTGTTCGGGTTGAACGGCGGCGGCAAGGCATACCGCGAAGAACATGAAACAGCGAGCCTGTTAAGCGTCGAGCGGGCGGGCCTACGCGAAACCGCTGCCAGCGCAACGCCGTAGAGTGGGCGTGCAGTAACTCCCCGAAGCCACGGAAGGGCGGACGATGCCGCGTACCGACAACGACACTTGGGACCTGGCGACCAGCGTAGGGGCGACCGCCACCATGGTGGCCGCGGGCAGGGCCCGCGCCAGCATCGCCGAGCATCCGGTCATCGAAGACCGGTTCGCCCTGCCGCTGGTGCAGGCGGTCGGGGTCGACTTCTTCACCCGCTGGGGAGCAGGCGAACTCGACGCGGCCGACGTCGACATCCCCGACCACCCGTGGGGCATGCAGCCGATGACCAATCTGCTGACGGTGCGTACCCGCTTCATCGATCGGTTCGTTTCCGACGCGGCGGCGGCCGGCATCCACCAGGTGGTGATCCTGGCCTCCGGCCTGGATGCCCGCGGCTATCGCCTGTCCTGGCCGTCGGACATGACGGTTTTCGAGATCGACCAGCCGGAGGTCCTCGCGTTCAAGACGGCGACGCTGGCCGCGCTGGGCGCCGAGCCGACGGTCACCTTGCGGCCGGTGCCGATCGACCTGCGCGATGATTGGCCGGCGGCGCTTCGGCGGGCGGGCTTGGATGCGGGGCGGCCCACCGCTTGGATCGCCGAGGGGCTCCTCGCGTTTCTTCCTCCGGAGGCGCAGGATCGCCTATTGGACAACATCACCAGCCTCAGCGCCGCCGGCAGCCGAGTGGTTGCGGAGATCTTCCTGAGCTCGCCGGAATCGCTGCAGGTCATGCACACCGCGTCCCAGAAGTGGTACCAGCACGGCCTGGACGCCCACATCGACGACCTGTGGTACGGCGGCGAGCGTCACGACGTCGCCGCCTATCTGGCCGAGCGCGGCTGGCAGACGACGCGGACCCTCGCTGGGCAACTCTTGACCGACGCCGGCCTACCCGTGCCGGTTCGCAACGACGGTGAGGCCGAGAACTATTACTGCACCGCGACATTGGACGCACACTGATGGCCGGCGGCCCCAAGCCTCTTGATGGTTTTCGGGTGCTTGATTTCACCCAGAACGTGGCTGGGCCGCTGGCCGGACAGGTACTCGCCGACCTGGGGGCCGAGGTCATCAAGGTGGAGGCGCCCGACGGGGAAGCCGCGCGGCACATCACCTCGGTTCTGCCGGGGCGCCCGCCGCTCGCCCCGTACTTTCTGCCGAACAACCGAGGCAAGAAATCGGTGGCCGTCGACCTGACAACCCAGCAGGGCAAGGACCAAGTCCTCAAGCTCGCCGACACCGCAGACGTCATTCTCGAGGGCTTCCGCCCCGGCGTGATGGAAAGACTTGGGCTGGGCCCCAACGACTTACAGCCACGCAACCCCAAACTGATCTATGCCCGGGTGTCGGCGTTCGGTGGCAACGGCCCCAACGGTGACCGGCCGGGAGTCGACCTGATGGTCGCGGCCGAAGCCGGCATGACCACCGGGATGCGCACGCCCGAAGGTAAGCCGCAGATCATCCCGTTTCAGCTTGTCGACAACGCCACGGGACATGTGCTGGCCCAGGCGGTTGTGGCCGCGGTGCTCAATCGCGAGCGGCACGGTGTCGCCGATGTCGTCCGCGTCGCGATGTACGACGTCGCGGTCTCGTTGCAGGCCAACCAGTTAACGATGCACTTGAACCGGCCGAGCGCGACCAAGTCAGCGCCAACGGCCAAGCAGCGCAAGCGAGTTGCCTTTGCCACCCAACCGTCGGACGCGTTCCGCACCGCCGACGGGCACGTCGTCATCAGCGCGTACATCCCCAAGCACTGGGAGCTTTTGTGCCGGGCCATTGATCGCCCGGATCTTTTCGACGACGAGCGGTTCGCCGACCAGCGTTCGCGGGCGATCAACTACGCCGAGCTGACCGACGAACTGGAGTCGACGCTGACCACCAAACCAGCCGACGAGTGGGTGAAACTGTTGCGCAGCTATGGGCTCATGGCCTGCCTGCCGTACAGCTGGAAGCAGGTCGTCGACACCCCCCTTTTCGCCGAGAACGACCTCGCGCTCGAGGTCGGCAACGGCGACAACGCGGTCACGGTGGTCCGCACGCCAGCCCGCTACTCCACGTTCACAGCCGCCGCCACCGAGCCCCCGCCTGCCCTGGGCGAACACAACGACGACTTCTTGACCGCGCCGTAAGTCCAGATACGCCCAGCACACCGGATCCCGTCCGATGTCCGGTGGTCCGACGCATGCCTCGAATCTGAAGTGCCTATGCCGTTACCATTATTTCCAGAAAGCATTCATGGGTTGGGCGTACATGTCTACGCCTGCCCGAATGGATGAACCGATCGGCAGCTCGCCGACGTTGTATCGGTAGGAAGAAACGAACGACAGGACTTCGCGACGTCGTCGCAGCCAGCGCGCTCGCTCCACTGACATAGTGGCATCGGAGCGCCGCATGGGCGACGCGAACCCACGAGGAGCAACCATGAGCGCCGGCACCCTTTCACCCACCGTGGCCCTTGTCGTCAAGCTAGTGGCCAAGCCAGATAAGGCGGATGAGGTCAGCACCTTCCTCGCCGACGCCGTCAGACTCGCCAACCAGGAGCCGGGCACCATCGCCTGGTTCGCGCTGCGCACCGACAGGACCACCTTCTGGATCGTCGATGCGTTTCCGTCCGACCGTGAACGCCAGGCGCACTTGGAGGGCCCGATCGCCTCATCGCTGCTGGCCAATGCAGAACGACTCCTGGACGGGCCACCCGAGATCCTTCCGGCCGAGGTCCTCGCCGCCAAGTTGCCCCAATGATCGCGGCCACCGACCTGTGACGTGCCCACTACAGCCGCAATCGCCCCGGTGGCCGCCGTCGAGTGGCCGCCGAGGCCCCAGCCGCACCGCCGTTCACCCGGTGGCCGTATAAGCCCAGGTCGTTAAAACGTACTTTAGCCAGTCGGTGACACCGGGGGCACAAGCCGTTACGGCGGGCGAAGTGAGTTTCGCCGAAACCACTGCTACGGAGAGGCGACGGCGAAAAGGCGCCACTCGCCGGGCACGCCCTTCAGCTCGTAAGAGCCGCGCTCCTCGAACTCGAGTCCTGACCCGATCACCAGGTCGCGCAGCGTGCTCGACACGAGCACGTCGTTGGCTCCGGCCAGTGCGCTCACGCGCGCGCCGATGTGCACGCCGATCCCGCCGATGTCGTCGCCGCGGACCTCGCATTCGCCGGTGTGCAGCCCGGCGCGCACCTCGATGCCGAGCGCCTGCACCGTGTCGCGGATCGCCATGGCGCACCGGATCGCTCGCTGCGGCCCGTCGAACATCGCGAGGAAGCCGTCCCCCGACGTGTTCACCTCGCGACCCCGAAAGCGAGCGAGCTGGGATCGCACGACCGCGTCGTGTGCGTCGAGCAGCGCGTGCCAGTCACGATCGCCGATCTGTGCGGCTCGGCGCGTCGAATCGACGATGTCGGTGAAGAGCACGGTGGCGAGAACACGGTCGTCGGCTACGTCGGCCTGCTCGCCGGTCAGGAACTCGGCGATCACCCGGAACGAATCGCGCCACGGTTCCACGTAGTGGACCATGTTGCGCCCCGGCAGCTCAACGTGTTTCGCGCCCGGTATGCGATCGGCGACGTCCTTGCCCCACGCGGGCGGGATCACCGGGTCGTCGGTGTGGTGGATCACGAGGGTGGGCACGCGGACTGTCGGAAGCAACGCCCGGATGTCCATTTTGGCCAGCAGAGGCATCATGAGATCCCAGGTTCCTGGGCTTGAAGCCAGACGCTCCAGACGAGCCCACGCGGCCCGGATCTCCTCGTTCCACGGCATGTCCGGATTCGTGACATGCATCCACTGCCCCGTCCCCCATATCGCGACCACGGAGGTAAAGATCTGGTCGGGAGTCAATCCTCCCTCGGTGCGCTCAATCATCTGATTTGCGTAGCCCTCTAGCACGACCAGCCCGGCGGTGCGCGACGGATGTGTTGCCGCGAACAGCGCACCCGTCGCGACCGCGCCGACGCTCGCGAGCAGGACCGCTTCCCGGCTCCCGAGATCGTCCAACACCGCAGTGATGCTGTCAGCCCACTGCTCCAGCGTCGGCAACGCGCCCGGCGTGACTGGATCGGAGGCACCCGTGCCCGGCTGGTCGAAGAAGATCAGTCGACCCAGCGACGTCATCGCTTCGACCCACCCTTGCATCGACGGTAGTTCCGGCATGAGCTCACAGTTGCTAGACCACGCCGGGACGAACACGATGTCGCGAGGACCTTCGCGCGACGCGCGATAGGCGACACGCAAACGGCCATTCATCGCATAGCGCGTCTCGGAGAACATTGCGGAAGTGTAAGCAGGTCAGCGAGGTCGCTCATAGCCACCGGTCCAACCGTTGCGGTGAAGTGTTCTTTAGCCAGTCGGTGTCACCGGCTGCATAAGCTACGCGACGGCGAAGATTCGCCATTCTCCGGGCACGCCCTTGAGTTCGTGATTGCCACGGTCGTCGAACTCGAGTCCTGAGCCGATCACGAGGTCGCGTAGCGTGCTGGACACGAGCACGTCGTTCGGCCCTGCCAGCGCGCTCACCCGCGCGCCGATGTGCACGCCGATCCCGCCGATGTCATCGCCGCGAACCTCGCACTCGCCGGTGTGCAACCCGGCGCGCACCTCGATGCCCAGCGCATGCACCGCGTCGCGGATCGCCATGGCGCAGCGGATCGCTCGCTGAGGGCCATCGAACATCGCGAGGAAGCCGTCCCCCGAGGTGTTCACCTCTCGGCCTCGAAACCGTGCGAGCTGTGACCGGACGACGGCGTCGTGCGCATCAAGCAACGCATGCCAGTCACGGTCGCCCATGTCCGCTGCCCGACGCGTCGAGTCCACGATGTCGGTAAAGAGCACGGTGGCGAGCACCCGATCGTCGGCCACTTCAGCCTGGTGGCCGGTGAGGAACTCGTAGATCAACTCGAAGGCCTCGCGCCATGGTTCAACGTAGTGGTACATGTTGCGGCCTGGCAGTTCGACGTACTTCGCGCCCGGTATGCGATCAGCGACGTCCTTGCCCCACTCGCGCGGGATCACCGGGTCGTCGGTGTGCTGGACGACGAGGGTGGGCACGCGGACTGTGGGAAGCAGCGCCCGCACGTCCATTTCGGCCACGAGAGGCATCATGAGAGCAGCGGTTCGTGGGCTTGCCGCCAGACGTTCCATCCGAGCCCACGTTGCCCGGATCTCCGCGTTCCAGGGCATGTCCGGATTCAAGAGATGGTGGAGCTCCCCCGTACCCCACATGGCGGCGGCTTCCTCGGGTGCGCGACGCCGAGGGCTTTCAGTAAGCGGATGCGCCCAGCCCTCGAGCACGACCAGCGCGGTTGCGCGGGACGGATATGTCGCCGCGAACACCGCTCCCGTCGCCAACGCGCCGCCGGCGCTCGCGAGGAGGACCGCTTCGCGACTCCCGAGATCGTCCAACACCGCGTTGATGCTGTCGGCCCATTGCTCCAAGGTCGGCGGCGCGCCCGGCGTGACGGGATCGGACGCTCCCGTGCCCGGCTGGTCCAAGAAGATGAGCCGACCGAGCGATGTCATCGCCTCGATCCACCCTTGTATCGACGGTAGCTCCGGAACGACCTCACAGGCCATGAACCAGTTCGGGACCACCACGATGTCGCGCTGACCTCTACGCGACGCGCGATAGGCGACGTGCAAGTCACCGTTCATCGCATAGCGCGTCTCCGAGAACATTGCGGAAGTGTAAGCCGAGGAGCGGGTCGAGTTTCGTTCTCGTGCAATGAGCCGATCAGAGAGTAATTCGGCTAGTCGTTACCATCGCCTGCACAAGCCGTTACGGCGGGCGAAGTGAGTTTCGCCGAATCCACTGCTACGGAGAGGCGACGGCGAAAAGGCACCATTCGCCGGGCACGCCTTTGAGCTGGTGGGCGCCGCGGTCTTCGAACTCGAGCCCTGACCCGATCACGAGGTCGCGCAGTGTGCTGGACACGAGCACGTCGTTCGGACCTGCCATTGCGCTCACGCGCGCTCCGATGTGCACGGCGATCCCGCCGATGTCATCGCCGCGGAGTTCGCACTCTCCGGTGTGCAGCCCGGCGCGCACGTCGATGCCGAGCGACTGCACCGCGTCGCGAATTGCCATGGCGCAGCGGATCGCTCGCTGAGGGCCGTCGAACATCGCGAGAAAGCCGTCACCCGACGTGTTGACCTCACGGCCTCGAAAGCGAACGAGTTGCGCCCGTACGACGGCGTCGTGCGCATCAAGCAAGGCATGCCAGTCACGGTCACCCATCTCTGCGGCGCGACGCGTCGAGTCCACGATGTCGGTGAAAAGCACTGTGGCCAAAACCCGGTCGTCGGCCAACTCGGCCTCACTGCCGGTAAGAAACTGCGCGATCTCCTGGAAGGACGCACGCCATCCGGGTTCAACGAAGTGGAACATGTTGCGCCCAGGTAACTCGACGTACTTCGCGCCGGGGATGTGGGCTGCGATGTACCTACCCGCTGCGGGCAGGACGATTTGGTCGTCCGCGTGGTGGACGACCAAAGTGGGCACGCGGACTGTCGGAAGAATCGCCCGCACGTCCATTTGCGACAGCGGCAGCATCAGCGCGACGGTCCGTGGGCTAGCCGCCAGGCGTTCCTCTTTGGCCCATGTTGCCCGAATTTCCTCGTTCCACGGCATGTCCGGATTGACCGCATGCTGTATTTCCCCGGTTCCCCACATGTCGACGAAGACATCTATGAAAGCTTCGACGTCTTGCCCTTCTGTGCGCTGGGAAAGCGGCTCCGAGCCTTCGAGCACGACGAGCGCGGTCGTGCGAGACGGATGCGTCGCTGCAAACAGTGCGGCTGGTGTTACCGCACCGGCGACCGCGAGAAGGACCGCTTCAGTGCTGCCGAGATCGTCGAGCACCGCCGTGATGCTGTCGGCCCACTGCTCCAAGGTCGGCAGTGCGCCCGGCTCGACGGGATCGGACGCTCCGGTGCCCGGCTGGTCGAAGAAGATCAGCCGCCCGAGCGATGTCATCGCCTCGACCCACCCTTGAAGCGACGGCAGCTCTGGCACGTGTTCGCAGCACGTGAACCAGTTCGGGACGAACACGATGTCGCGCTCACCCTCACGCGACGCGCGATAGGCGACGCGCAAGTCCCCGTTCAGCGCATACCGCGTCTCCGAGAACATTGCGGAAGTGTAAGCAGGTCAGCGAGGTCGCTCATAGCCACCGGTCCAACCGTTGCGGTGAAGTGTTCTTTAGCCAGTCGGTGCCATTATTTCCAGAAAGCGTTCATGGGTGGGGCGTACATGTCGTTGTCGGTGAGCGGGGCCAGAGTTCCTGGTGTAGTACGCAAGGCGTCTTCAATCGTGGCCGCCAGGCTGTACTCGTTGCCGTAGGCGTCGGTGGTGAAGGGGCCGGATTCCATCCCCCCATTCGTCACGGCGTCCTCGTTCGGGATGACGATCATCGGAACGTTGTTGCCCTCGTTGCCGAAGCCCAGTGACAGGTTGTTGTTGTCCTCGTCGAACGTGATGATGATCGCGTCCTTCGCGTTCGGGTCAGTCCACGTTGGCGAGTTTTCAATGGCGGACACCTCTTGCTGGACGAACTGGTCGGCGGCCGCGACGTTGTACTGCTGGTTCGTGAACTGGCTGATAAGGAACTGGGCAATGCCAGACGGAGTATCGATAGGGCCTTCCCCGTTGTTGGCTTCGTCGGCAGCGATCCACGTGAATTCGGGGAAGGTGTTCGGGTCCTCGAGGTTGGTGGACAAATCCGTCAGCGGGAGCAGGTGCTCCTGCAGGTAGGCGGGGGTGTTGTCGAAGACGTAGCTGAATTGGGCGAACGGTAATTGATCGACGGCGTAGTCACCCGATGACGTGAGGTCACCCGGGAAGGGCATGCCTTGCGCGTAGCCGGCCCACGAGATGCCCGCCTGATCCATTTCTTGCATGAGGCTGTTCGCGTCGATGACGTTCCCGGCGGGGTTGTAGTCGAGGCCGAAGTCCGATCCGCCCAAGGGGCGGATGTAGTTCGGGTCGCTGGGGTGGCCCAGCGCGAAGTAGTTACTGTCATAATCCTCTGTGTTGATCAGGCTGTTGATGTATGGCGCGTTGGGGCTGCCGACGATGTCGCCGGCGCCCTTGTTCTCCATGTAGATCAGGAACACGTGATCCAGTTGGCCGACGTCGGACGTCGGTGGGGTGAGTGGCGCCGCGGTGAGGCTCGGATCGCCGACGGTGAACGACTCGTTGTCGGCGTACGCGCCGTTGTAGTTGCCGAGGAACTGGTCGTTGTCGGTGAAGGTCGTGGTCACCTGCGCGGAGGTGGTGCCCTCCGGAACCATCCCGCTGATGTCGCGGTCCTCAAACCCGGTGAATCCCAAGCGATCCCATATCGTGACCGGGTTGAGCGAGTCGGTGCCCAGGACGTCCCCATGGGCGTCGAGGAAGGTGACCTGCGTTGAGGCGTCGGACGGGTCCCAGCCTTGGCCGCC
>Ga0209248_10000158_pt1 | contig 23128 bp, 18 predicted proteins | sample BogFormECP04_OM1_FD_188241 | JGI IMG/M metagenome (GOLD analysis project Ga0209248, IMG submission 188241) | Bog forest soil microbial communities from Calvert Island, British Columbia, Canada - ECP04_OM1 (SPAdes) (version 2) | ecosystem: Environmental > Aquatic > Freshwater > Wetlands > Bog ... | reverse complement strand
CTTGAGCAAAGGCCGTCAGGTTTACATCGAGGGTCGGCTCACTACCCGCCAGTACGAAGCGAAGGACGGAAGCGGCAAACGTTACCGGACTGAAATCGTCGCGCGGCAACTCCGCCTGCTCGGCAATCGCGCCAACACGCCCAAGACCGAAACGTCCGACGACATCCCCTTTTAGTTTCGGCACACACGCACACGGGAGGGCCGCGCAAGCGGCTCTCCCCCAACCATTTCAACGACAATCGGAGATTACGGAAATGGACATCTATGCAATCGTGACCGACAAGATAATCAATCTACTTGAACAAGGCGTTGTCCCTTGGCGCAGGCCGTGGACCTCAGCCGGACTGCCTCGCAACCTTGTCAGCAAGAAGCCATATAGAGGCATCAATCATTTTCTGCTTTCCGCTTCCAAATACGTTTCACCGCTCTGGCTGACGATGCGCCAGGCTAACGAACTAGGCGGGCACGTCCGCAAGGGCGAGGAAAGTACGATCGTCGTTTTCTGGAAGGTCGAAGACTCTACGCAGAGCACCGAAGACCTCGACACCGCCGAGCCCGACGAGAAGGCGCGCCGGCGGTTCCTGCTTCGCTACTACCGAGTCTGGAATCTGGAACAATGCGAGCTTCCGCAAGCGGTACTCGACAAGCTGCCGAAGATCGAGACGCACGAGCACGATCCGATCGACACGGTCGAACGGATCATCGCCGGAATGCCCAACCCGCCCGAGATTCAACACGCAGGGTCAAAGGCGTTCTACAGTCCGATCACAGATCGAATCACCCTGCCACCACGCGAACTTTTCGCGAGCGTTGAGGAATATTACGCAACAGCGCTGCATGAGACCGTGCACAGCACCGGCCATCAGAAGCGCCTTGCGCGAGAAGGGATTTGCGAAGTCGCTCCGTTCGGTTCCGCCGTCTACTCAAAAGAAGAATTGTGCGCGGAAATGGGAGCCGCCTACCTTTGCGCGGAAGTCGGCATTACAGCCGCAGTCATCGAGAATCAGGCCGCGTACGTGGCCGGCTGGCTGAAGAAATGGCGAGCTCGCCATTTCTTGAGTAATCAGCAGGAAAGCATAATGTGAAGGAGGTCGGTTTCTGCCGCTGTTTTAGGGCGATAGGGCGTTATCTCCTCCACATTATTTTGCTGATTGAAAGTTGACGCCACAGGCGGGAGGCCGAACTAAAACTGACCCACCCCCCCGCTGTCTGATTAGGGGGAGCGGCGAGGGTGCTTCCCGGGGCGCTTCCCTTCGCCGCCGCTCCCCTAGCGGTTTGCAGCTTTGCTTGGAGCGGTAGGCGTCTGGCCTTTGCGTCGCGCCTATATACGATGACGCTTACTTCACGGAGACGTTGGTGGCCTGCCGTGCGATCGCACGCCAGCCGCCATCTTCCAGGTAATAAATGTTGATGTAACGCCGGTTTATCGTCTTTCCCGAATCTGGCATATTTCCCTTCGGCACGACGATCTCATATCCCATTGTCACGGCACAGTCACGACGGATTACCATCGCTTCACGGTGCCGCTCGAAGGACGAATACTGAAGGCCGGTGTGGTGCTTCATCGCCTCGAGGACCTGGTCGTGGCGTACAACCTTGTTGTTGGGCGCGTTCACCGTCACGTCCGCGGCCCAGAAGCGGGTTAGTGCCGATACGTCTCCCTTGAGAACCAGGGCCGGCTCTTCGTCATCGATCGCTTCTACGGTCTTACGAATCTGAGCTTCTTCATCTGCGGTTACACTCATAGTGAACCTCCTGCTGCAAGCGTCTGACATGCCAATGTGACTCCGATCGCTAAAAGAAATCCAAGCCACAAAAAGCGTCGCCGAATTGCTAGTTCTGCTGCTGTGGGTGATCACGATCTGCCTCCGCGTCTGTGACGTGCGATCAAACCGTCACGGCTTTTGAGCGTACACCGTGAAGACGATCACGCCGTGATTGAAGACGCCCTCGGCATTCGCCTGCGCCATGCGTTCGACCCATCGCGTCGCTTCTTCCTGCGAGAGCCGGCCGCCCTCGGTCGCGGAGCGAAGGCGCGCATCCCAGATGCGGCGAAACATTGTGTACGGCGATCGCCCGACCTTGGGGATCGATCTGACCTTCGTAAATCCCGCGCGCGTTACAAGCCTGAGCAGCTGCCGGCCAAGCCGAGGTTGCGGGCTTTCCCGGTGAAATTCGGCGAAGAGCTTCTGCGAAGTCTCAGGCATCGGACTGTCGATGAATTGCGTTTCATGGTCGATCTCCGATGTGACCAGCATGCCGCCGTGTCGCAACACTCGAAACGCCTCTGCCAGCGCATGTTCTATCTCGCGAACAAACATCCATACCCGATCGGTGCGCACACCGTCGAAGGAGGCGTCGGGAAAATCGATCTTACATGCATCGCCGACTCGAAACTCAAGGGGCAGCGCGCACCCTGCCGCGCGATTCCTGGCCTCGGCGATCATCGTCTCGCTGGCATCGATGCCAACGACTCGCCCCGACGCGCCAACAATTCCGGCGATCTCCCGCGCGTCATCGCCGGTGCCGCATCCAACGTCGAGCACGTGCGCGCCCGGCCGCAGTTCGAGCAGGCTGAGAATGAGTTCCTTGATTTCGCGCTCGCCCTCGATCGTCCGCCGCGAGTCGACGAACTCAATGAAGTACTTCGGATCGACACTCTGATCGACTTTCGCGAAGTGAGTTGGATTTTCTTTGGCCGACATGCCTTACCTCGCTGGTTCACTCGAGTGAACAGTTAGAGCACGAAAGTAGTGGTGGTCCCCGCTTATCACTGCCTACTTGAGTTCAGAGCGGGAGGCCGATTGATCTCGGTATTTTGAGCGACCGCGATTAACCACCGACCGTTCTCTTTGGTCAGAATCATGACCAGAAGGGTGTGTCTCGGAGCCTTCGTGTGAGCATCACCCAGCAACTCCGTTTGGACGTGAGCCACCGCGACATCCTCACGCAGAAAACGAACATCGACCTGTTTGAAAGTTAAATTGCTTGTCTTGAAAATGCCGTACGCCTCCTTCGGAAGGGTGACACCCACCGAGTCTGCGGGAATCGCGCCGTGAGTGAACGCGTGGTTCAACTGGATCGATTCGCGTCCCTTCCAGTGAGTCCCCCTTACGGCGACGAAATCGGCATCCGGGCTGAAGAGCGCTCCGAACGCATTCATGTCGTGACGATTCCATGCCTCCGCGAATCCATTCACCACTTTTCGCACGGCTTCCTCGTCGCTGGAAGCGGCATGAACGATGCCAGTGACAAGAATTATCGCGCACACCAGTGACAGGGCTGTCAGCGTGGGCACGCTATCGTGCTGATTTGCAATTGCATTGTCTTTGGTCTCCTTCCAAAAACCGCCCACTACCCGTTATCAGGCCCGCGTTGTTCCGTGACACGGAGTCATGGATCAGCCTGATGCCATCGAGGATCCCCGCGCGCTGAGTTTCTCCCGCGCGCCTTCATAATTCAATGGCGCGACGCTCGCGCAAAGATCTCTGTGTGGCAATCGAGAGTGTGAGCGCCTTCATTGCGTGCTCGGGTGCGAGCAAATCTCCGCTGGTTTCGCCGCGGATAGCATCAATATCACTCTGAATTCCCAAGCACCAAGACAGGGCTTGCACGCACAAGCCCTGCGGGCACGTGGCCCATTTAACGTATCGCGGGCGGGTTTGCTGCGCATTATTTTCGGGCATAAAACCCTTGGCCTTTATCTCAACTTGGCCAGGAGGTTCCTATGCCACACGACTGCAGCGCTCTGATCGATCAGCTCGGGGCGCTTCTCAGACAGCGGCGGTTCAATTCGGTCGTCATTCACAACTACTGCAGGGGCGCCGAGCAGTTTCTTGAGTACTTGGCGCGGCGGAACATTGCCGTAGACGCGGCAACGCCGGATCAAGTGTCCGGCTATCTCCAATACGCCGGACGGAAGTTCCGTCAGCGCCGCGGCCACCCGCCAGCGCCGCGATGGGAATCTATTCCCCGGGCCGGAATCCATGCGCTGCTGTGCCTCGTACAGAAACGATGGCCACCCCAGCCACCGCCAGCCAGTCCAGCTGAAGCGCTTTGCCAATCGGTATGCAACGAGTACCGGGAGTGGCTGCATGTGCAGCGCGGTCTCGCCAAAGCGTCCATCCGCACGCTAATGTGGGAGGGGCGGAACTTCCTGTCCTGGTACGCTGCCCGTAGTGCCGGCGACGACCTCGCGGAACTGAATATCGGAGACATCGACACCTACTTCGAGATTCGAGCCGCTGCCGGCCTGACGCGAAGATCGCTCAAGGACGTGGCGGAACGGCTCCGCTCAATGATGCGGTTCCTTCATAGGACGGGCCGCATCGGGATCGATCTCGCGCCTCGAATCATCGGTCCTACTCTCTACGCCTATGAGTCGATTCCGTCTGCCCTGAGCGCGGAGCAAATCTCGGCAGTTCTGAAAAACGCGCGTAAGGATCGGTCCCCAATGGGATATCGGAACTACGCGATCCTGCTGTTGCTATCGACCTACGGATTGCGTGACGGCGAAATCACGAGGCTGCGGCTCGAGGACGTCGATTGGCGCGCCGAGACGTTACACATCCGCCATTCCAAGACCGGGGCCAACTCGAAGTTACCGTTGATGGCCGAGGTTGGCGAGGCGCTGCTGAACTATCTGCGTCGCGGCCGACCCAAGACCGCCGCCCGCGAAATCTTCATCCGCACGCGGGCCCCTTATCGCCGTCTCTCTTCCCTGTATAGCGAGGTTCGCGTGCGATTGGAGGCCGCCGGTGTAAAGCCGCACGGCAAATGCGGCCCTCATGCCTTCCGCCATGCTCGCGCCGTCACCCTGCTGAGAGCATCGGTGTCGCGCAAGGTTATCGGCGACTTGCTGGGCCATCGGTCGGAAGAGGCGACGCTTGCGTATCTGAAGCTCGCCACGGAGGACCTGCGCGCAATCGCTCTGGAGATTCCGGAGGTGCGCGCATGAGAACCTGGCCCGACAAGAATGACCGTGCGATCGGCCGCTTTCTGCGAGAGCGCCGGCTTCGCCATCTTCAAACCCCAATGACTTATCGCCACGTACTCCGCAGCTTCCAGGATGTTGTGAAGCGTTGCGAGCGCTCATCATCGCGGGTAAGCCGACGAACTCTGGAAGTCTGGCTCCACGAACGCGGCGCGGTGTGGTCAGCTTCCACGGTTCTCCACCGTGCCTGCATCGTAGATCGATTCCTCGACTTCCTCGTGCGGGAAGGATCGATCGCCAGCAATCCGGTCGCCGAGCTGCGCACCAAATGCTGCGTAATGGGTAGCGAGACGATCCTGCGTGCGCTCCTTGCCCCGGAGCCTGACCAGGCGCTGGAAGCGCTGCGGCAGTTGCCCCGGTTTGGCAGCGTTCTTGGCGATCTGATGCGCAATCACGTTGCGCTGATGCGCACGAGGGGATTCCGCTACGACACACAAACTCGCATGTTCCTGCGGTTCGACCGCTTTCTGCAGAGACACTCTGAGCTCGCCAAGGAGCCGGTGCCGGTCATGCTGCAGCATTGGGCGGCTGCACGTTCGACGGCCTTCCGCGCCGCTGATTGTGAACTGCTGGGGCGCGCCCTGGCCAGGGCCAGGCGCCATCTCGATCCGAGCGTTCCAGTGCCGCGGCCAGACCCTCTCCCGCGGCGGCGGTTCGCTCGCGAGTTCCGTCGTCCCTACATCTATAGCGCGGAAGAGATCCGGCTTCTGTTGGATATCGCTCGCACCTATCCGTCGCCGCGCGCACCGCTGCGCCCGCTCACTCTTTATACGATGCTGGCTGTCGGTTACTGCGCCGGGCTGCGCATAAGCGAGATCACGCGTCTGAGCCTTGGTGACGTCGATCTGCAGATCGGCACGATCACCATTCGGGAGACGAAGTTCTTCAAGTCCAGAATCCTGCCGTTGGCCGCAAGCGTCATCGCAGCACTTCGTGAATACCTGGAAGCGAGGCGGCGGGCTGGAGCGCCGCAGGATCCTGCGGCGGGTCTGTTCTGGCATGACCAGAACGGAACGCGCTACGCGACCAAGACGGTCATGTGGCTGTTCGTAGACATACTGCGGCGCGCCGGGCTCAAGCCGGCACGCGGCAAGACCGGCCCTCGCATTCATGATCTGCGTCACTCGTTCGTGGTGAACCGCATTGTCGAGTGGTACCGCGCCGGCATCAATCCGCAGGATAAGCTGCCGTTCCTCGCGACCTACCTCGGGCATCGCGATATCCATTCGACGCTGGTCTACATCACGGTCACGCAGGATCTCCTGCAGCAAGCAAGCAACCGCTTCCGGTCGTTCGGCGCGCACTGCCTGCAGGTAGCGGAAGGGGGGCAGCCATGAAATCGGCCGACCCGTTCCCCACTCTGCTGCGCGCCTTCTTCTATGAATGGATGGTCCAGCAACGGAATGCTTCCGTCCACACCGTTCGCTCGTACCGCGACACTTGGCGCCTGTTCCTCAGGTTCGTTGCCAACCGTCGGCGGCGAACGGTAGCTCAACTCGGATTGGCCGACCTCACGGCCTCCGAGGTGAGCGCGTTCCTGAACTATACCGAGCAGGAACGTGGAGACACGATCGGCACGCGCAACTGCCGTCGCTCCGCCCTGCGCACCTTCTTCGGCTTTGTCGCCGGCCGGGAGCCGACCGCGATCGCACAGTGCACCGAAATCCTGCGCATTCCGATGAAGAAGGCGCCGATCCATGCGGCGTCCTATCTGGAGCCGGAGGAGGTGAAGGCCATTCTCGCCCAGCCGGCTCGGTCGACTGTCGAAGGCCAGCGCGACCATGCGCTCCTCGCCTTCCTTTACAATACCGGCGCGCGCATCCAGGAAGCGCTCGATGTGCGTCCGCAGGCGCTCCGGTTAGACTCGCCCGCCTGCGTGCGCCTTTACGGCAAGGGGCGCAAAGAAAGGATGTGCCCGTTGTGGCCGGAAACGGTGTTGCTGCTGCGATCGCTGCTCCGACGCCAGCCCAGAGCCGACGACGAACCGATCTTCGTCAATCGCTACGACGTCCCCTTGGGTGCGTCGGGTGTCCGATTCAAGCTGGCGGAATATGTCGAGGCGGCGGCCAAGGTCGTGCCGAGCCTGGCCTCGAAGCACGTCACGCCGCACAGCTTCCGTCACGCGACGGCGGTCCATCTGGTCGCAGCGGGCGTCGACATCACGGTGATCAGAAGCTGGCTCGGGCACGTCAGCCTCGACACCACCAACCACTATGCGCAGGCCAATCTGGAGACCAAACGTAAAGCGCTCGACCTCGTAAACTCATCCAAGCCGAGTAAGCCGCCGCCCTGGAAGCGAGACAAGAGCGTGCTTGCGTGGCTCGATACGCTTTAGAGGGGACAGAAGAAATAATGTGAAGGAGACCGCTCGTCTCTCGCAGCACCGCAACGGGAACGGTGGGCTCCTTCACATTATGTGTTCCTGCTGATTACTCAAAAAGCTTCGCGACGATCGCAAGCTCCTGATCCACGCAGCAGCGCAGGCGCAGCACGCCGCGGATTATATCCTCCGGGACCCGCGCACAGTCTGAAAGACAGCGGCGCCCGCGCGATGCGCGGGCGCCGCTTTGAATGCCCATCCACAACGCTGGGGGTCATCTCAAATGTTTCCCAAGATAAGAGACCAAAAGCCCGGATACTTCGTCCGACAAGTTCTTAGCCTCGGCGCGATCAACCGCGATTAGGTCGGGGGCGACAGTGTCACAAATCAGCACGACCAGGCATGCGCTGCGCAGCAGAGATCTTGAATCGGACCGGGTTCCTCATGCGCGCAGAAATCTTGCGATCATTCGAGCGTACTGAAAGAGGTCGCCACTTGAAGTACAAGCCGAGCGGAAACGCTGCGAGCGAATGGGATCAAGTTGTTCGCGCCGGTCGATAGTTATCCCTGACGGATTGCTTGGACCAACAAGAGCACTCCGACGCACAACAGGCCGCCATGAATATATTTGAGAAAGGCGTCTCCGCGTATGCGATGATTGGCGACTCTGCCAAGAAAGATCGATGGAAGCGCGACGCACAAAGAAATCGCGTAATAATGAGTTACCGCTGGGACCCATAGTCCCGCGAACCAATATCCCGCCATTGTGGCGACACTCGCTGGCAGGAAATAACCCTGCAGCGTTGCCCGGAAGTGTTGCGGAGACCAGCGCCGCATGGCCCCGTAGATAACCAAGGGTGGCCCGTTCATGCCATAAGCACCTCCGAGCAGGCCGGCAACGAATCCACAAGCCAAAAGCCAGGCACGGCTATCGGTACGTAGCTCAGGCGGCCTCTTGCCCAAAAGACAATATGCGGAAAATGCTACAATCACGATCGCCAACGCAGCTTTGACGAGTTGCTGGTGCGCGCACGTCAGCAGCGCAATACCCAAGGGAATGCCCAAAAAGGTCGGCGCTAGCAGCCATCCTGTGGTGCGCACATGGATCTTCCGCCAGTCTTGTAAAACGACGATGGCAGCGACGGTGATCGACAACAGAGCTACAAGAGGAGCAGCGATCTCGATGGGAATGCTGAAGGCCAGCAGCGGGACAGCAATTAGCCCTTCGCCAAAACCAAAAGCCGATCGAATGAAAACGGCAAAACATACTACTAGCAGAACATGCAGAGTAATAACGTCCATCGTCACCTTAACCATAAGCCGTCTATGCTGACGCGGCTGACTGGTCGGCTCGGACCCCTCTTCCATGGGTCACCCCCCAGCGCAACGGAAAGAGTCATCTCAGGTATTTTTCAAGATAAGAGACAAAAAGCCCAGATACTTCGTCCGACAATTTCTCAGCCTCGGCCCGATTGATCGCGACGAGGTCGGGAGCGACCGCGTCACAAATCAAAACGACCAGGTGTGCGCTACGAAGCAGAGATCTTGAATCGGATCGGGCTCCTCCCGCGCGCAAGAATCTTGCGATCATTCGAGCGAACTGTTCGTTCAACCTCCGGTTGAATCGCCTGAGATCCGGATCGCTCTGAATAGCTTGCAGGATTGCAGCGGCGGCCGGCTCTCCCCGGTAGACTTCCGTGAGCTTGCCGACAAACTGACGCATGGCTTCCCGCCACGATCCTGCTTTTGCCTTCCCGAGCAACTGCGCGAGCTCGTGCCGCAACGGCTGAACGCTCTGCTCTGCCAGTTGCATTACGATCGCCGTCTTGTTCGGGAAGTAGTGGTACACCAACCCGGGAGGTAGCTTGGCTGCTGCTGCAATCTGGCGCGTATTCAACGCGTCGAACCCGTACTTGGTCAGCAGCCTCGAGGCCGCCGCCAGAATAGCTGCGACACGTTCCCGCGACCGCTCCTGCTGCGGGATCGCGCGCCGGTTGAGACCCGCCTTCTTCTTTCGCGTTGTCGCTTTGACCTTTGCCATGGCTCTACCATATCTCTAAAGTTGACGGGTGTTCAATATCCTGTTGACGCGGCCCACCTCTCCAAGTTATATACTTGACCACTGTTCAAGTTCCTCAATCGGAGTACGAGATGTCACTCGACACAGGAATCACGCGCCGGAAGTTCATCGGGATCGCTGCTGCAGCGACAGGAGTTGCTCTGACGGGTTTTGCGGCACGAGGCCGCGCGTCAGACGCAAAAGTTGTGGAAGTCGCAATCGTGGGGGCCGGGTTGGCTGGACTCACCGCCGCACGTGATCTCGCCAGATCGGGGCTGGATTCATTCGTGGTGCTCGAAGCGCGAGGCCGTGTAGGAGGGCGGACGCTGAATCAGCCGATCGGTGGCGGCCACGTGGTAGAGGCCGGCGGCCAATGGGTGGGACCAACGCAGACCGCGGTGCTTGATCTCGCACGCGAACTTGAAATCTCGACGTTCCCTACTTATGACCGCGGCAAGACGGTCTATGTTGTCCAGGGAAGACGGTCCGAGGTCGAGCCGACTGCCAGCATTATCGGGCTTCCCGATCTCGAGCGAGAGATCGATTCGCTGGCGCGGACGATCCCGCTTCCCGATCCATGGACCGCGCCGAAAGCAAAAGAATACGACGCCACAACGCTCGCTCAATGGCTCGATCGGAGAGGACTATCTCCAGCGGATCGAATCAGCCTTGATATCGGGACCCGGCTTACGTTCGGCGCGCCAGCCGATCAGATCTCATTCTTGTACTTCCTCTATTACGCTCGGTCGGCTGGCGGCTATGGAACGCTTGAGTCGATTCGGGGAGGTGCGCAGGATTCACGAATCGTGGGTGGCTCCCAGCTGTTGAGCCTGAAAATGGCGGAGCAGCTTGGCTCCCATGTCTCGCTTTCATCTCCAGTAACGAAGATTTCCAACTGGGCAGAGGGCTCGGAGCCAGTTCTTGTCGAAACCGATCGCGGCTCGTTCAAGGCGCGACGCGTGGTCGTCGCGCTGATGCCGAGTCTGATCGCTCGAATCTCATTTGACCCGGCGCTTCCTGAGTTGCGACGTGACTTGCAGGACCATTGGCCGACCAGCGGAACGGGGATGAAGGTTCATCTCGTTTATCCAACGCCCTTCTGGCGCAACGCGGGCTTAAGCGGGCAGTCGATTACGGTGCCCGGACCGTACTTCTGGTCAATCGACAATTCGCCTCCGGATGGTTCAGTCGGAGTGATCATGGCATTCGCTGATGGTTCCGCGTTGCCCGCGAGCGAATCAGAACGCAAACGCATTTTCACTGAAGCATTCGCGCGATGCTTCGGTAAAGAGGCGCTGACTCCGACAGCGTACTATCAGCAAGACTGGGCTCTCGAGACCTGGAATCGCGGCTGCGTTTCACCGCTGTCCCCAGGCGTTCTGACCCGCTACGGACGGAGCCTTCGTCCGGCAACAGGCTCACTCATCTGGGCAGGAACGGAAACCGCCGACATCTGGACCGGTTACATGGACGGTGCCGTTCGTTCAGGCCATCGCGCAGCACTTCAGGTGCTTGAGTCGCTGGCCAAGTGTGCGCGTTGAATCATCAAGTTTACCAGCACCCGCGGATTCGCCGCAGAACCCGTTGTGGCAGTCAACATCAACGCATGTCCGCTGTCCGCTTTCTTTTCGGCGATCCAATAGTTCATAGCGATTTGAAGAACTTGGACTATATCTGTACTGGGAACGCCAATAGTGCGGTGAGTTTCTGCAAGGAGGTTTCGATGCGAACCTTAAGGGTTGTGGCGCTGATTCTGCTTCTTCTCCCCGGGAACGCCTACGCGCAGCAGAAGCCAAATATCGTCCTGGTGCTGATGGACAACCTCGGTTGGGGAGAGCCCGGCGTGTACGGCGGCGGGATCCTGCGCGGCGCGCCGACTCCGCGAATTGACCAGCTGGCTGCCGAAGGGATGCGCCTGCTTAACTACAACGTCGAGGCGCAATGCACCCCCAGCCGTGCGGCTCTGATGACTGGGCGGTATGCGATACGTACGGGCAACGGCTCGGTGCCGATCGATACTCCTGTCTACGGCCTCGTGCAGTGGGAAATCACGATGGCTGAAATGCTCTCAGACACCGGTTATGCCACCGGAATTTTCGGCAAGTGGCACCTTGGTCATACCAAGGGTCGGTTTCCGACAGACCAGGGATTCGATGAGTGGTATGGAATTCCCAATTCTACCGATGAGGCGTTTTGGCCGGACAATCCGCGTTTCCGCCCCAACTCGAATCTCTACGCCCGCCCCGAGTACATCATGGAGGGCCATAAGGGCGAAGCTCCCAAGAACGTTCGCATCTACAACCTCGCGGAACGCCGGCTCATAGACACCGAGCTAACCAAGCGCGCGATCGATTTCATGGGCCGCCAAACGAAGGCGAAGAAACCGTTCTTCGCCTACGTTCCCTATACGCAGCCGCACATGCCGACGATCCCCTCCCCGGATTTTCAGAACAAAACCCACAACGGCGATTTCGCCGACGTTCTCGCCGAGATCGATGCGCACGTCGGTCAGTTGCTCGATGCGGTGGACAAACTTGGAATCCGCGACAATACGATCTTCATCTTCACGTCCGATAATGGGTCCGAGTTTTCGACAGGATACTATGGTTTCAGTGGGCCCTGGCGCGGCACGTACTTCACGGCCTGGGAGGCCTCATTGCGCGTGCCTTTCATTATCCGGTGGCCGGGAAAAGTGCCCGCTGGAGCAGTCAACAATGAGATCGTACATGAGATGGATCTGTTCCCAACGTTCGCGCGCATCGCTGGTGGCAAGGTCCCGAAGGACCGGATCATCGATGGTATCGATCAGACCGACTTCTTCCTCGGGAAGAAAGATAAATCCGACCGCGAATCGGTGATTATTTACGTCGGCAACGAGCTCTGCGGCGTGAAATGGCGCAACTGGAAGATGATGTTCAAGGAACTCGACGAGGCGACCGGCCCCGTGAACACTTACGGCATCCCCCGCTTTTACGACCTGTACGTTGACCCAAAAGAGGAGCACCCACTTGATCCGCGGGTTCCCGAGAACCTGTGGGTTCGTTACCCGGCGACTCAGGTTTTGCTTAGCCACATGGCCTCGCTCAAGAAGGAGCCGCCCATCGCTCCTGGCACGCCGGACCCGTATGTTCCCTCGCATTGAGGGGTTCACATTGATTAGGAGTCGCGTAGCAAAATTCCTCCGGCGGCCACAAAGGCGGAGCAGAATCCAAGCGGAATTACACTCTTCAATTCTTCCTGCCGCCTGACGCGGAAGCGGAGAAAAATGAAACTGTGCTTAGCAGCTTTGCTGATAATTGCATGGGCTGGAATGTTCTGCGGATTTGCGTGCGCGGAAGAAGCCGGCAGCGGTCACTATCAACCGGGCGCGACCTCGTCATTTATCGACATGCTGCCCGACCGCGGAACATCCACATTCGCATACCTGAACGCGTTCACCTACTACCATGGGTCCTCGGGTGCGTCGCGCGACCTCCAAGTGGGAGGGCAGGTCGCGGCCAACGTCAAAGGCACGGTCTACGCCGATACTTCCATTTTCCTATACCAAGCTCCATGGACATTACTGGGCGGGCAGTATGGAGCCGCGGTCGCAGTTCCGTACGTCTGGTTGGACGTGAAGGCCAACTTGCTCCTTAGTGGCAAGCGAGGGCGTGTCACTCTTGGTCGTCAGGGTACGGACAACGGTTTTGGAGACATTCAACTTCTGCCGGTAATGTTCGGTTGGAACAAAGGTGACCTGAAGTGGCAGGGAACCTTCGGGATCTATGCGCCCACAGGCAACTTCACAAAAGGCGCGCTCGCCAACGTCGGCAAGAACTACTGGACCTTCGAACCGGCCGCGGCGGTGAGCTATCTCAGCAGCAAGTATGGCTTCGAGCTGACGGCGTTCACCGGGTTGGACTTCAACACCGAGAACGGCACGACCAACTATCAGACCGGTGATCAGTTTTATATCGACGGCACCGTGGCCCAGCATCTGCCATTGTTCGGCGGCTTCGTCGGCGCTGGCGCGAACGGATTTTTCTATCAACAAATCACCGGTGACGGTGGCAGCGGCGCGCGGCTCGGTGGCTTCGAGGGCATGACTGCGGGCATCGGCCCTGCAATCTCTTACGCCTACAGCGTTGGCGGCCTGGATTTGGCCGCCGAATTTAAGTGGCTGCCGGAAATCGACGTAACGAATCGGCTCAGCGGCAATACCATTTGGTTCAAGCTGGCAGTCAGCTTCGCCGCGAACCACGAAAACCCGCTTGACGCAATGTGACTATCTCGCGAGCCTGGCTGCCAATATCGAGTCCTTCTTCAACCACACCTAGGCGGAGACTACGTCTGATTTTGGACATCGGCGTGCTGATGCCCCTTGGTGGCAACGGCACCCGCGGATTCGCCGCCCGACCTGTCGCTACTAAAATTTCATCTGAACGATTGAAAGAGAGTGCCGGTTTGCGATGACCGGTTGAGCGCTCGTCTTGTAGTGTCCGTCACATACGGTGGCCTGGTCGCGACCGGCTCGCCGATCGAGTTGGCCCCCTATTCGACGATATCTTTCTTGAGGCTCTGGACGAATGCGACTACATCCGCCGATCTCCCCGCAATGCTCACAGGTGCCAGCATCGCGCATGCAGCAACGATAGCAAACGCCATATTTGAGGCGAGCGCGGGGCTGAATGTCTGACTTTCAAATCGTCAGTGTCTTAATTTGAGCGGACCAGAGCGGACTATGCCGGACAAGGGCGGATCAGATTGCAAGCCGGTACGGGCAAAGCGTTCAGGGGAATTCGATCTGCGTTGAGATATTTTCCCCTTCGACCGACGTTGAAAAATATCGAGCCGTCTGGCTTGAGCAAGGCTTCCATTCCGCACTGCTCGCAATGATGCGCCGATGGTGGTTCACCTGGCTTGGAATCTTCTACGAAATGATGACCCTTAAAATCTGGAATCATGGCTATCTTTTTCTAATAGACGTCCGCACGCCGGATTGATAGAAGGGGGGCGCTGACTGGGGTTTGCCCCCCTTTCACCAGTCGGCGTGCGGGCTGGCGCTTCACGGTGCTGGCCCGTTCTTTTACTTCGGTCTGAATTTCGGTACCGGCGTCATTTCAGCTTCGCTGAGCTGGAGTGGCGTCTTTTGATTTGCGAGCGGCTCAATTTGCCGGACACGGCTTCGCGACGACAGCGGTCACGATCAGAATCGCTCGCAAAAGAAGTTCGAGAAGCCAACGACCAGCGCGCGGGAACGATTGGCGATGCACCCTGCGACGATTTAATCGTTGTCGTCCGCCCTGAAGAACGCGAGCGAGCTGTCGGTGAGGAGCGTGGGCAGGAAAACACTGGAAATAGTCGGCGAGCCCGCTGCTGCCCAGGCTGCTTCCCATCGGACGAGTTCATCTTCCGTTTCAACCCGAGACCACTGTGAATCGCGGGTCGCGCGCGAAGTCACCACCGATTGGTCGAGCCACATCCATTGCGCATCGAACACAATGCGGAATCCGGATGTGGTGAGATCGAGGCTGTCGAACGCGTCCTTGACCGAGAAGCCTTGAGGAAGCGCGGCTCCTAGCTCGACAATCGCTGCGTATTGTTGGTCCAGCCCCGCCCGCGAAAGGGTTGTGGCGTTGGAATAATACGGAGGCCGGCCTTAGGTTGAAGCCAGATATCCGGAGTGAAATTTCCGGGAACGCCGTGGGCGCGACAGACGGCATCACACCATTCAGCGTTATTCATCACACAGATTGTCTGTTTGTCCGGTCGCGGTATATTACCGGCTTCGATACAGTGCTTGGACGCGAAATGCCGGCCACCGCCAAGTGTCTGAACCACTAGTGAATTTGTGCGGACTCAGTTTTAAGTAGGACCCGTTTCGTCCATCACTCGACCGATGTCTATTTGCGCTTCATCTTGCCCTCTCTCCAACGCTTCTTCATCGCCAGAGAGAGGCGCCTCCTACCAGCTGGCGTCAGCTCGCCACGCTTGCGCTTCTTGCCCTTCGTCGCGCCGCCCTTCGGCCTGCCGCCGCGCTTCTTGCCACCGGGGGACAAGGCCGAAGAGGCCGATCCCAGGAGCGCCACGATGGCTCGCCTCAGCCGCTCTTCTTCTTTCTTCAAATCCGAAACTAGTTTCGTTAGGTCCAAGGTACGTTCTCTCCTTTTGTGCGGCCGATATTGGCCCCTCTGCGCAGCCGTCCAGGAATCTACTCGTCAAGCGTCTCGCTGGCTATATGGCTACGCTTTCTGGCGTTACCGCGGAAGCCGCAGTGCGACAGTGCTCGCCAATCATGCCAATCATAGCGACAGCTAGCCCCTTCCCCTCGCCTAGGCACAATCCATCCGTGCGTCATTTTGATAATTGCCTGCGGCTTCACAGTGTCCGCTGCTCTTAAACCAGGATTCCTTTCTTCAGTGCTCGCTCCTTCATGATTGCGAAGAACACCGGCACGAGTATGAGCACGTGAATCGTCGAGGTGATCATGCCTCCCACGATTGGTGCGGCGATTGGTTTCATCACATCAGAGCCGATGCCGCTCTCCCATAGAATGGGCGCGAGACTAAGCATCACGACGGCGACGGTCATTAGCTTCGGTCGTAGCCGCTGCACTGCGCCCTCGATGACTGCCGCCTCGACGCTTTCGTGGGTGAGCTGGCCGGCGGCGATGTGGCGATTCAGAGCTTCGTGAAGATAGATCACCATGACGACGCCGGTCTCGACCGCGATTCCGAACAGTGCGATGTACCCGACCCATACTGCCACGCTGAAGTTGAAGCCCATCAAGTACTGCAGCAACAGCCCGCCGGTCATCGCGTATACCGTTGGAAGAATGAGTACGATCGATTCGGTCACCGACTGGAAGAGCATATAGAGCAAGACAAAGATCAGAAGGAAGACGATCGGCAGGATGACCGTCAGGCGTTTTCGAGCGCGCAACTGGAACTCATACTCTCCCGACCATTTCAGCGTGTATCCCGCAGGCAGATGGAGTTGCCGGTCGAGCACGCGCTGCGCGTTGTCGACGTAGCTGCCGTAGTCCGAGGTCGAGAGGTCAACATAGACATAGCCGGTTAGCATCCCGTCTTCGTCACGTATCATCGACGGCCCCGGACTCAAGGTGATACGCGCGACTTCGCCCAGCGGAAGCTGTGCTCCGGTTGGTGTCATGATCAGTATCCGACGAAGCGCATCCAGGTCGTTCCGGTAGTCCGCGAGATAGCGAACGTTGATTGAGTAACGCTCGCGCCCTTCGACGGTTGTTGCGATATTCTCGCCTCCCATGCCGGAGCTGACCGCCCGCTGAACGTCTCCGACGGTCAGGCCATATCTCGCGGCAGTACGGCGGTCGACATCAACGTTGATGTAAAAGCCTTGGGAGACGCGTTCGGCGAAAATTCCTCGCGTGCCAGGGACAGAGCCAAGTATCTCTTCGATCTGAGATCCAATCTGCTGAATCCGGTCGACGTCGGGGCCCTGAATTTTAAGTCCGACCGGAGTTTTGATTCCGGTGAGCTCCATGTCGAGCCGGTTCTCGACCGGCATCGTCCATGAGTTCGATAGACCCGGAAAATGCAGTCTGTCGTCCATTTCGGCGATGAGCGAATCGTAAGTCATGCCCTTTCGCCATTGCTCGCGCGGTTTGAGCATGATCGTAGTGTCGTACATATCCAGCGGTGCGTTGTCGGTCGCGCTGTCTGAACGTCCGACGGAACCGAAGACGCTTTCGACCTCGGGAAAGGTGCGGATGATCTGATCCTGCTTCTGCATCAGATTTACCGCTGACGAGATCGAAATTCCGGGCAAAGCCGTGGGCATATAGAGACTCGAGCCTTCATACAGCGGCGGCATGAACTGGCTGCCGATCTTGAAGAGCAGAGGAATCGTGAGCAGTAGGAAAATCACGTTGGCCGCAATCGTCAGCACGCGATGACGAAGGCACCATCGGATGACCGGCAGGTAGATCGCCTGGAAGAAGCGCGATATGGGGTTGTCCTCCTCAGGCCGCAGGCGTTTGCCACGTATGAAGAGGACCATCAGCACCGGGACCACCGTGATTGCGAGAACCGACGAGAAGGCGATAGCGAACGACTTGGTGTAGGCGAGCGGCCGGAACATTCGGCCTTCCTGCGATTCAAGCAGGAACACCGGCAGAAACGAGACAATGACAATGATCAGCGAGAAGAAGATTGGCCTGCCAACCTGCTTGGCGGCCGACAACAGAATTCGCTGCCGCTCGGATTCGGACACGGGTACGCCTTTCAGCGATGCCGCTTGCTGAGCCTCCGACAAGTGCCGGTAGCCGTTTTCGACCATTACGATCGAAGCGTCGACCAGCACTCCGATCGCGAGCGCTAAACCGCCCAGCGACATGATGTTCGAGCTGATCTGTAGATAGTACATCGGAATGAAGGTCGCGATGACCGCGATCGGCAGCGCAAGAATCGGGATAAAAGCTGAACGCAGGTGAAATAGAAAAATGATTATAACGACGCTGACAATGATAGCCTCTTCGATCAGATCGCGTTGCAAAGTATTGATGGATGCCTGAATGAGTCCCGAACGATCATAGCCGGTGACGATCTGCACGCCGCGCGGCAGAGTCTTCTGAATCTGAGCGAGCTGTCGCTTGACACCATCGATGACAGTCAGGGCATTCTGTCCGTAGCGCATCACGACGATGCCGCCGACCGTCTCGCCGTCACCGTTCCATTCAGCCGCTCCTTCTCGAAGATCGGGTCCCAGACTGACGACGCCCAGGTCTCTTATCAGCACCGGGGTTCCGTTGTTGGTCGCGACGGAGATTTGTTGGAGGTCTGAAACCGAATGAACGTAGCCGAGGCCGCGGATCATGTAGTCCGCTCCCGACATCTCGAGCACCCGGCCACCAACCTCGCCGTTACTGTCACGGATTTTGTCGATCACCGTTTCGAGCGGAACTTTCAGCGAGAGCAACCGGTTCGGATCGAGCTTGACCTGGTACTGCTTGACGAAGCCTCCGATCGTCGCGACTTCGGAAACCCCGGGGACTGTTTCGAGCGCATAGCGGACGTTCCAATCCTGCAAGCTGCGGAGGTCGGCGAGACTGTGAGTACGGCTCTTGTCGACGAGCGCATATTCGTACACCCAGCCCGCGCCGGTCGCGTCGGGACCAATCATCGGATTCACGCCAGCCGGAAGCTTGCCTGTAATTTGCTCGAGGTACTCCAGCACGCGGCTGCGAGCCCAATAGATATCGGTGCCGTCTTCGAACACGACAAACACGTAGGAGTCGTTGGGCATTGTCTGGGCGCGGACTGCTTTCACATGGGGCGCAGCAAGCATCGCGGTGACGATAGGATAGGTCACCTGATCCTCGATGAGGTTGGGCGGCTGCCCCATCCATTCGGTGTGAACGATCACTTGCACGTCGGAGATGTCCGGCAGCGCGTCGAGCGGGATTCGATCGAGCGACCAAACGCCGGCAAGTACCAGAGCCAGCACGCCGAAGAACAGGATGAAGCGGTTCGCATTACACCAGTCGATAGTTCTTTCGATCATGATCGTTCCTCACATCGCCATGGAGCCGCTGGCTGACACGTCCACCTGCTTCGTCGCGATCGGCTGGCCGCTTTTCGACGCGGTGATCGTCAGGCTCCAGGTGCCACCGCTGGGTAGTTCGATGTTCGCGGCGTACGTGCCGTTGCCCTGATCAATTGCGGGGCCTTGCGCGTGCATCGCCGCCATTCCCATCGCCGGCATCGCCGCCATGTAGAAAGACACAGTCACCTGCACGCCTGAGATCGGCACCGACTCGGAATCGCGGACCGTCACAATCACTTTGTTGTGGCCTCGCACAAGAGGATTGGGGTCGCTGGTGAACTCGATGCTTGCCTGGGGGGTCGCCTCGACCGCTTGTCCTGCGGCATTCGCGCCTACGCCCGGAGGTGGCGGCACGAATGCTCCCGCGGCAGCCTGCAGTTGGCTTTCCGAATCGATCAGGAAGTTGGCCGAGCTGACGATCTGCTGACCCGGAGAGAGTCCCTTGAGCACGATGAATTCATCACCGATGTGCTGCCCTAATTCGATCTCGGCGGGGGTGAGATAACCGGCACCACGATCGATGAATGCGACGTTGTGCGTACCGGTGCGCAGAACCGCTGTGTCCGGGATAACGGTTTGCTCGCCCATCGGGAGGTCGAGCGCCACGTGCGCGAACATCCCGGGAAGAAGCTGGCCTTTGGGGTTATCGAACTCGCATCGAACTTTGGCGGTGCGTGTCATCGGATCGATCTGCGGCTGGATGAAATCGACATGCCCATCGAAGTTCGTGCCCGGATAGGCATCGACCGTAACGGTTGCCGGATCGTCGGGACGAACGTTACCGATCTCGTCCTGAAAAACGGCCGCGTAGATCCAAACTTTCGACAGATCTGTGATCGTGAACAGGCGCGTATCCGGCTGCACGTACATGTTAGGCAGCGCGTTGCGCTCGACGATGTATCCGCTCATGGGCGAGTCGATCTCGACGGCATGGCGGACGGTACGCTCGCGTTCCAATCTGGCGATCTCGCGCGGCGACACCCCCCAGAGCTTGAGACGTTCCGCGGCGGAATCGACCAACGACGACGCATCGGTGGTTACATCGCCGACGGTGCTGTCCTTCACGCGCTTGCGCGCCTCGATGGCAAGCAAATATTCGCTCTCGGTGCTCATGAGGTCGGGGCTGTAAATCGTAAACAATGGCTGTCCACGGTGTACGTATTGGTAGGTCGAGTTCGCGAATACGCGTTCGATCCATCCGGCGAAGCGCGTTTGCACATAGCCTTGGAGCCGTTCGTCAGCTTCGATGTTCCCGGTGGTCTCCAGACGATCGCTCACGTCCTTTCGCGCCACGGTTGCGAATTTGAGTCCGATCAATTGCCGACGCTCGGGCGTGATCCGGATTGGCGCGAGCTGGGAATCAGCTCCATAGGCTGTCGTCGCGGCGAGAGCCAGGACGAGTGCCAGCACGCAGAGTCGCCAACTGAGAGAGGTGTAATTCATCGTCGGTCACCGATTACTTGCTGGAGTTTGGCGATTGCGATCTCGTGGTCGGCGAGGCTGCGGTAGTACTCTTGTCGCAAGTTCTGCAGATCGAGCACCGAGGAGAGCAGCGTTTGGAAGTCGACCTTGCCGACTCGATACGCAGCCGTCGCCGAAGCCTGCGACGTTTCGGCCTGCGGGATCAGGCCGTCGCGATAGATGGATAAAATCCGTTCCGCGGTGCGCATCGCGACCAAGCTGCTTTCTCCATCCGAGGAAACCTGCAGCAGAGTTGCGCGGACCTGCTCTCGCGCCGATTCGGCTTCGAGCGCGGCTTGTTCGATCGCCGGTGTTTGCTTGCGCCAGAAGTAGAGCGGAACTTTCGCGCCCAGACTCAGCATGTAGTAGTCGTTGAATCCGGGGCCGGTTTTCTCGTACGAATATCCGACGGTGAAGTCCGGCCAATAGCCCTGATGCGCAAGCTTCAACGCTTCCGCGCTGCGCTCTTCCATCGCGCGATCCGCGGCGAGATCGGGAGAACCGCTGTCGGCCAAATCCGCGAGCTGCGATGAGTCGAGCTGGAGCTGCGTCATTTCGACATCGCCGATCTCGATATTGCGCGAGTCGACATCGCGCCCGATGAGCTGCTTGAGTTCGAGCTGTTCCTGATCCTCCTCCTGATGGTGCATCGCGTGCTCCTTCAGGAGCTCGGTAGTCTGTAGCTGCGCTTTGATCAGGTCCTGCTGCAGACCTTGTCCCAGGCGGTAGCGGGTCTCGGCGATCTGCTGGATCTGTTGGAGCTCATCCTGATCGCGATCGAGGATCGCCAGCGTCTTGGCGTGATAGAACAGCTCGTAGTAGAGCTCCTTGACCTTCTCCTCGACTGCACGCCCTACAGATTCATAGCGATGCTTGGCGTACTCGGCGTCCTTCTCGGCTTCAGACTTCTGCAAGCGAAGCTTGCCGGGCCCCGGAATGTCCTGCGAGACGCCGAAGCCGGTGTAGTAGAAGTCGCTTCTCTCATAGCCCGAAAATGGCTGCGGACTTCCAACAGTGAAATGCTGGAGCGAGACCTCGGGATCCGGCAGCGTCGCGGCCTGGATCGGCACCTTCGTTTGAGCCTGCCAATGGCTGCGCGCCGCGAGCACCACAGGACTGCGGGAGAGAGCCTCATCGACCAGCGCTCGCAGTCGATCGGAAACGGCGGGAGTCTCAATCGCCGTAGCGCTATTCTGCGCGCGTCCTGCTGACGGAGTCGCAGTCAGAATTGCGATGGCAAATATCGTCGCTATTAAATTTCGCGCCGCTGAGTAGCGGATGCTTTTTGATCGTTTCACAAATTCCAACCTTCCACCGCGATCGGTTCGCGGTGCGGGCGCGTCCTTCGCAGGTCTCAAACCTGCGTTTTGAGCCTGCCGAGTCGTATCGGCAGACGTTCCTTGGATTGTCGCGAGCAGGTTGCACGCGAGCGTAGACGGCGAATGCGACAACATCCGCCATTCAGCTCACGCACTAAGGGAAGGTTCAGATTTGACGGGAACAGAGAAGGGCTAATGAAAGGAGACGATCGGGTGGCGAGTAGCCTCGAGCGACGAAGGGACTCCTCGAGTGCGAAATCGCGACTATTGCCGCGGCTATGGGCATGCTCCCGATGGAATCGAAATGATGCGTGTCTCGAGCTTGAATCGTCGATCGATCGGGCGCAACAGGCCTTTGGCAGCAGCTCAACTGATTTGCGGGGGCGTTGCTCGCACACTTCGGGCCGCAGCACGCCGTCGTGGTGCACGCCATCGCAGAAGGAGCATTCAAGCTAACCGGGAACAGTAGAACGACAATGAATATGGCCAAGGAGCGCACGACGCATACCTTAACCCGACTGCACAGGACGGGCAATGACGCGAAATGGTTCCGAAAGCGCGAGCGACGTCCTATTCGACGATATCTTTCTTGAGGCTCTGGACGAATGCGACTACATCGCGCTGTTCGGCTTCCGGCACCTTGAACTTCGCAAGAGTCGCAGCGGCGTGTCCGAGGAACACGTTCCAGTCGCTCTCATTGATCTTCATGCCACGGTGGGACAACAGCATTTCTCTGCCCCGGTAGTAGATCGGTCCACCTGCGCTCTCGCACAGGAAATCAATCAGAAGCTGCTTCTCGCGCTTGACGCCATCTTCTCCGCGATGCGCCCAGAAGCGACCGAGTTGCGGATCGTTGTTGAGCCGCCCCACCAGGTCGTCTGCCACTGCGGCGATCGCATCATAGCCGCCGAGCCGCTCGTACAGCGTTTTGCTTTGCTCGCTCAATGTCGTTACCTCCTACTGCCATACTGAAAACACCGAAAGCGTCAAAAGACCCAGCCTTCTTGAACCAGCCCTCGTGTCACTAATGTGCTTACGTCTATATCGAGCGTATGCCAAGCGGACTCCCGACCGGCATCCGAGAGGATCGTCGATCTCTGTCCGAGATATTCGACCAAGCCAGGGGGGCGTTATCCCAAGGAGGATGTCCTATGGAGCGGCAAGCAGTTCGGTTAACCCGCCAAGAGCTGTACGAGAAGATGTGGTCGCGGCCGGCGATCGCTCTAGCTGAGGAATTTGGAATCAGCGGACGCGGCCTCGGGAAGATGTGGAGCCGCTTCAAGATTCCCGTCCCTCCGCGCGGCTACTGGGCGAAACTTGCGGCAGGAAAGCATGTGACCAGGATTCCGCTTCCGACTGCGAAATCTGACGTCGGTTCTGAAATCCTGATTCAGCCTTCGCCAGAGGGCCCG
>Ga0209248_10000157_pt1 | contig 23132 bp, 14 predicted proteins | sample BogFormECP04_OM1_FD_188241 | JGI IMG/M metagenome (GOLD analysis project Ga0209248, IMG submission 188241) | Bog forest soil microbial communities from Calvert Island, British Columbia, Canada - ECP04_OM1 (SPAdes) (version 2) | ecosystem: Environmental > Aquatic > Freshwater > Wetlands > Bog ... | reverse complement strand
CCGCCGGCACTGAACGGGCCGGCGTCGCCGCCGGTGCCGCCTTGACCGAGCAAGTCGGTGGCACCATTGCCGCCGTTACCGAAGAACAACCCGCCGCCTTGACCATCGGCCGCCGTCAGCGTGCTGCCCCCGACTCCGTTAGCGCCGTTACAAATCAGCCCGCACTCGCCGACGGCGCCGGTGTTAGCGGGATCCGCGGCACTATTTGCGACTGCGGAGGGATCGGCCTGGGCAAACCACGCATTGAGCGAGCTGTCAACCTGCTGACCAAGCGGGCTGTTCATCCAGTCCTGCTCTAGTCCTTGAACGAAGGAGGACGACGAATCGGCCGCCGACGCCGCCGAGCCGGCGTCTGAGGCTGCCGGAGCTGCTCCCGAGAGCGCCGCGTCAAAGCTGCTGGGGTTGGAGAAATCGGTGGCCAGCGTGTCCCACCCGGCCGGGGTGCTCAGATCCCCCAGCAGCCCGCTCAACACACCAGGATCCAAGAAATCCGCCGGGTTGACCGAAGTCACTGCCGAACTGACGGCCGAGCCCACGGCCATGTCCAGGATGTCGTCGAAGACATCGGCCTTGGCCGTCGGCGCGCCCGCCAGGGGATAGAGCCCAAACGCCAGAAACGCCCCCGCACCGGCCCCCAGACCCGACACGCGCGCCGCGGCTCGCCTTGGCTTTCAGTGATCGACGATTCCGCTTGCTGCGCTGTCCAGCCATGGTCTTGCCTTCCCACCCAGAGTCGCTAGAGCCGACTGCTCTCAGCCCGGCTTAAGGTAACCCTTGGGTGGACGCCTGTCCGAAAAATTACGTTATTAATTCAAGATCACTTCAGAAATTTTGGTGGCTACCTGGCGTAGCAAGTCGGGGCTGGCACTGCCGTCCCAGAAAACACGGTGGTTTGAGCGGTCGCAGCAACTTTCGTAAAGATTTGATTGATTACACGGCGCCCGCGGGAAGACGCGGCGTGTCGCGGCTGAGCTAAGACCTAATGTCTCTCAGCCCAATCACATGCATAGCGAGGCTATTGATCTGAACTGCGCGCGCGATGGCCGTCAGCCAAGCCTGACCGGGGCGCTCGAGGTGTCCCGCGAAACGTCGTACAACCCACAACCAACGCATGAATAATTGGGTGGTTAAGTGCAGCACAGCCTGGGCACTTTAGATGGCAACCGCCGCCCCGGCGGAAGACAGGTCGACAATGTGAGCAAGAAAGTTGAGCCCACGGGGCTTTCGGGTGAGGCGCACGAGCGCATCAGCGCTGAGCTGGACCGCATCCGCGAACGACGCGATCGACTGGAGGCCGAGGTCAGGAACGACCGCGGCGCGGTCAGCGATCACGCCGACGCCGCCGACGCCATCCAGCGCGCCGATGAATTGGCCAGCCTCGACGAGCGGATCGTCGAACTCGACCGGCTGCTGCGAGCCGGGCCCGCGCCATCGGACGGGACCGGAACGCTGCCGTTCGGCACCGAGGTGAAGTTACGGTTCTCCGACGGCGCCGTCGTCAAGATGCAGGTGATTTCGGTGATCGAAGAGACAGCCATTGGCGGCGAAGCCGAGGCGCTGACCGCGGGCAGTCCACTGGGGCTGGCGCTTGTCGGACGAAAAGCCGGCGACAAGGTCACCTACACGACACCTCAGGGCGAAAACCAGGTCGAGCTGCTCGACGTGAAATACCCGACTTAGCCCGCTCAGGTCCCCCCGTAGACTTTCGGCCGATGGCCGAGATCGCGGCAAGCACGCAGCTCCCGCTCAAGACGCAGGTGTGGCGGTTCGTTGTCACCGGCGGACTGTCGGCGGTCGTCGACTTCGGCCTTTATGTCGCGCTGCTTCGGCTGGGCTTGCAGGTCAACGTCGCCAAGTCGATCAGCTTTATCGCCGGCACCACGACCGCCTACCTGATCAACCGGCGGTGGACGTTCCAGGCGCCGCCGAGCAAGGCCCGCTTCGTCGCCGTCTGCGTGCTCTACGCGCTCACCTACTGCGTCCAGGTCGGCATCAACTACCTCTTCTACCTCCAGTTCGCGAACGAGCCGTGGCGAGTACCGGCGGCTTTCGTGATCGCCCAGGGCACCGCCACGGTGATCAACTTCATCGTGCAGCGCTCGGTGATCTTCCGGCTGCGCTGAGCTGACCGCACGGCCGGGTACCCTTTTTGCTGATGTTTCCCACTGCTCCTAAGCGGCTGACCGGGTGGAGTCGCACCGCGCCTTCGGTGGCGCAGGTGCTGTCCACTCCGGATCCCGAGGTGATCGCCAAAGCGGTCACCCACGCCGCCGACGCCGGCGGCCGTGGCGTGATCGCCCGCGGCCTGGGCCGCTCCTACGGTGACAATGCCCAAAACGGCGGCGGGCTCGTCATCGACATGACGGCGCTGAACCGGATCCATTCGATCGACGCCGACACCCACATCGCCGACCTCGACGCCGGCGTCAACCTCGATCAGCTGATGCGCGCCGCGCTGCCGTTCGGGCTGTGGGTTCCGGTGCTGCCCGGCACCCGGCAGGTCACCATCGGTGGGGCGATCGCCTCCGACATCCACGGCAAGAACCACCACAGCGCGGGCAGCTTCGGCAACCACGTCCGGTCGATGGAGCTGCTGACCGCCGACGGCCAGATCCGCCACCTCACCCCGGACGGCGAGGAGGCCGAGCTGTTCTGGGCCACCGTCGGTGGCAACGGGCTGACCGGGATCGTCTTGCGCGTGACTGTGGAGATGACGCCAACGGAGACGGCGTATTTCATCGCCGACGGCGACGTCACCCACTCCCTGGACGAAACCATCGCCTTTCACAGCGACGGCAGCGAAGCGAACTACACCTACTCGTCGGCCTGGTTCGACGCGATCAGCGCGCCGCCGAAGTTGGGCCGGGCCGCGATTTCTCGCGGGTCGCTGGCAACCGTCGACCAGCTGCCGAAGAAGTTACAGAAGAATCCACTGAAATTCGATGCGCCACAACTGCTTACATTCCCCGATATATTCCCAAACGGATTGGCCAACAAGTACACCTTCGGTCCGATCGGCGAGTTGTGGTATCGCAAGTCGGGCAGCTATCGCGGCAAGGCCCAAAACCTGACGCAGTTCTATCACCCGCTGGACATGCTCGGTGAGTGGAACCGGGCCTACGGATCCGCAGGTTTCGGCCAATACCAATTCGTGGTGCCCACCGAGGCGGTCGAGGAATTCAAGGGCATCATGTACGACATCCAGCGCTCGGGCCACTACTCATTCCTCAACGTCTTCAAGCTTTTCGGCCCCGGAAACCAAGCGCCGCTGAGCTTTCCGATCCCGGGCTGGAACGTCTGCGTCGACTTCCCGATCAAGCCCGGGCTCAACGAGTTTCTCAACGAACTCGACCGCAGAGTGCTCGAGTTCGGCGGCCGGCTCTACACCGGTAAGGACAATCGCACCACCGCGGACACTTTCCACGCCATGTATCCGCGCATCGACGAATGGATCGCGTTGCGCCGCAAGGTCGATCCCTTGCGCGTCTTCGTCTCGGACATGGCCCGACGTTTGGAGCTGTTGTAAATGGTGCTCGACGCCGTGGGTAATCCCCAGGCCATCCTGCTGCTCGGCGGCACCTCCGAGATCGGACTGGCGATCTGCGAGCGCTACCTGCAGAACGCGCACGCGCGGATTCTGTTGGCCGCCATGCCCGACGACCCCGGCCGCGACGCCGCCGTCGCGCAGATGAAGGCCGCGGGCGCACGGTCGGTGGAACTGATCGACTTCGAGGCCACCGACACCGACAGCCACCCGAAAATGATCGACGCCGCCTTCGCCGGCGGGGACGTCGACGTCGCCATCGTGGCGTTCGGGTTGCTCGGCGACGCCGAAGAACTCTGGCAGAACCAGCGTAAGGCGGTCCAGATCGCCGAAATCAACTACACCGCAGCGGTTTCCGTAGGTGTGCTGCTGGGTGAGAAGATGCGCGCGCAGGGTTTCGGCCAAATCATCGCGATGAGTTCGGCAGCCGGTGAGCGGGTTCGGCGATCCAACTTCGTCTACGGCTCCACCAAGGCCGGCCTGGACGGTTTCTACCTCGGTCTCGGTGAGGCGTTGAAGCCCAGCGGCGTTCACGTCCTGGTCATCCGGCCCGGCCAGGTGCGGACCCGGATGAGTGCGCACATCAAGGAAGCGCCGCTGACCGTCGACAAGGAGTACGTCGCAAACCTGGCGGTGACCGCGTCGGCCAAGGGCAAAGAACTCGTCTGGGCACCAGGCGCTTTCCGCTACGTGATGATGGTGCTGCGGCACATCCCTCGGCCGATCTTCCGCAAGTTGCCCATTTAAATGCGAAACGCGCTGGCCACGGTCGGCCACATGGCGTTCGCGATCGCGATTGCCACGGTGGTCTCGGTGATCTCGCTGATCGCCATCGCACGGGTGCAATGGCCCGCCTACCCGTCGTCGAACCAGCTGCACGCGCTGACGACGCTCGGCCAGGTCGGCTGCATCGTCGGACTGCTGGCCGCCGGCTGGCTGTGGAGACGTGGTCGTCGTCTGCTGGCCCGGCTGTTAGCGCTGGCGTTCGTGTCCGCGTTCTCGGTGGTCACGCTCGGGATGCCACTGGGCGCCACCAGGCTCTACCTGTTCGGCATCTCTGTCGACCAGCAGTTCCGCACCGAATACGTGACCCGGTTCACCGACAGCGCCGCGCTGCACGACATGACCTACGTCGGGTTGCCGCCGTTCTATCCGCCGGGCTGGTTCTGGATCGGCGGGCGAATCGCGGCGTTGACCGGCACTCCCGGCTGGGAGACGTTGAAGCCGTGGGCGATCACGTCGATCACGATCGCCGTTGCGGTGGCGCTGGTGTTGTGGTGGCGGATGATTCGCTTCGAGTACGCGCTGATCGTCACCACGGCGACCGCCGCGGTCACGCTGGCGTACAGCTCGCCGGAGCCGTACTCCGCGATGATCACCGTGCTGCTGCCACCCGTGCTGATACTGACCTGGTCGGGTCTGCGTAGCGGGACCCGATCGGGCGGGTGGGCCGCGGTGATCGGGGCCGGGATATTCCTGGGCTTCGCGGCGACGTTCTACAACCTGCTGCTGGCCTACAGCGCGTTCACCGTGGTGTTGATGGCGTTGCTGCTGGCGGCATCGCGCTGGCGCGACGGCATCAAGGCCGCGCTGGATCCGCTGGTCCGGCTGGCCGTCGTCGGCGTCATCGCGGCGGTCCTCGCGGCGACCACCTGGCTGCCGTTCTTGTTGCGCGCGGCGCGTGATCCGGTCAGCAACGCCGGCAGCGCGTTTCACTATCTGCCGGCAGACGGCGCCGAGTTGACCTTCCCGATGCTCCAGTTCACCCTGCTCGGCGCGCTGTGCATGCTCGGGACGCTGTGGCTGGTGGTCCGGGCCCGCTCGTCGGTGCGGGCGGCCGGCCTGGCCGTCGGTGTGCTCGCCGTCTACCTGTGGTCGCTGCTGTCGATGCTCACCACCCTGGCGCGCACCACGCTGCTGTCCTTTCGGCTGCAGCCGACGCTCACGGTGTTGCTGGCCACCGCCGGTGTCTTCGGCTTCATCGAAGTCACGCTCGCGCTGGTGGCCCGCGGGCGAGACCATGCCTGGGGCCGCAGCGTGCTGCCGGTAGCGACCGCGATCGGACTGGCCGGGGCGATCGCGTTCAGCCAGGACATCCCCGACGTGCTGCGACCGGACCTCACCATCGCGTACACCGACACCGACGGCCACGGCCAGCGCGGTGACCGCCGTCCGCCCAGCTCCGAGAAGTTCTACCCGTCGATCGACGCCGCGATCACCCGGGTGACCGGAGCGCCCCGCGACGAAACCGTCGTGCTGACCGCCGACTACAGCTTCTTGTCCTACTACCCCTATTGGGGTTTTCAGGGGCTGACCTCGCACTACGCCAACCCGCTCGCGCAGTTCGACAAGCGGGCGGCCGCGATCAAGAGCTGGTCGAAGCTGAAGGCTCCCGATCAGCTCATCCATGCGCTGGACACGCTGCCGTGGACGCCGCCGACGGTGTTCTTGATGCGCCACGGCGGCTCGGCCGGCGCGACAAGCGCCTACACGCTGCGGCTGGCCGAAGACGTCTATCCCAACCAACCCAACGTCCGGCGCTACACGGTGGAGTTCGACGCCACCTTGTTCGCCGACCCGCGGTTCACCGTCACCACCATCGGCCCGTTCGTGTTGGCCATCCGTAAACCCGGACCGCACGTCTGATGGCTACAGAAGCGACACCCGCCGAGCAATTACCATCTAGCTCCGTGAGCCGCGCCGTCGACGATGCAGAGCGAAGCGACGCTGAGGAGCGGCGCTCATCGACTGACGCGGGCGCCAACTACCGGATCGCCCGGGTCGTCGCCGTCGTCGCCGGTTTGCTCGGGGCCCTGCTGGCGATCGCCACCCCGCTGCTGCCGGTCAAACAGACCACCGCCCAACTGAACTGGCCGCAAAACGGCGTACTCGGAAGTGTTGACGCGCCGCTGATCGGCTACGTGGCCACCGACCTGAATATCAGCATTCCGTGCCAGGCCGCCTCCGGACTGGCCGGCGCCGGCAACGCAGGCAAGACGGTGCTGTTGTCCACCGTGCCCAAGCAGGCGCCCAAGGCGGTGGACCGCGGCCTGCTGATCCTGCGCGTCAACGACGAACTGGTGCTCGTGGTGCGCAACGTCCCGGTGGTGACCGCCCCGTTGAGCCAGGTGCTCGGCCCCGCATGCCAGCGGCTGACGTTCACCGCGCACGCCGACCGAGTCACCGCTGAGTTCGTCGGGCTGACCCAAGGACCCAACGCCGAACATCCCGGCTCGCCGCTGCGTGGAGAGAGAGGCGGCTACGACTTCCGGCCGCAGATCGTCGGTGTCTTCACCGATCTGAGCGGACCCGCGCCACCGGGTCTGAGCTTCTCGGCGACCATCGACACCCGCTACAGCAGCAGCCCGACCCCGCTGAAGATGGCCGCGATGGTCCTCGGGCTGGTGCTGACCGCCGCCGCCCTGATCGCCCTGCACATCCTCGACACCGCCGACGGGACCCGGCACCGCCGCTTCCTGCCCGCGCGTTGGTGGTCGATCGGCGTCCTGGACGCTCTGGTCATCGCGGTGCTGGTGTGGTGGCATTTCGTCGGCGCCAACACCTCCGACGACGGCTACATCCTGACCATGGCCCGGGTGTCCGAGCACGCCGGCTACATGGCGAACTACTATCGCTGGTTCGGCACGCCCGAGGCGCCGTTCGGCTGGTACTACGACCTGCTGGCGTTGTGGGCCCATGTCAGCACCACCAGCATCTGGATGCGGTTGCCCACCCTGGTAATGGCGCTGACCTGCTGGTGGGCGATCAGCCGCGAAGTCATGCCCCGTCTGGGACACGCCGTCAAGCAGAGCCGGGCCGCCGCCTGGACCGCGGCCGGCATGTTTCTGGCCGTCTGGCTACCACTCGACAACGGGCTGCGGCCCGAGCCGATCATCGCCCTGGGCATCCTGCTGACCTGGTGTTCGGTGGAACGCGCGGTGGCCACCAGCCGGCTGCTGCCGGTGGCGATCGCCTGCATCATCGGTGCGCTGACCCTGTTCTCCGGGCCGACGGGTATTGCCTCGATCGGTGCGCTGCTGGTGGCGATCGGGCCGCTGCGCACCATCCTGCACCGCAGGATCAAGCAGTTCGGTGCGCTCCCGCTGATAGCGCCGCTGCTGGCCGCGGTCACCGTCACAGCCATCCTGATTTTCCGCGACCAGACGCTGGCCGGCGAGATCCAGGCCAGCATGCTCAAACGCGCCGTCGGGCCCAGCCTGAGTTGGTTCGACGAACACATCCGCTACGAGCGGCTGTTCATGGCCAGCCCCGACGGGTCGGTCGCCCGCCGCTTCGCGGTCCTGGCACTGGTTCTCGCGCTCGGCATCACGGTCGCCATGTCGTTGCGCAAGGGCCGCATTCCGGGCACCGCCGCCGGGCCGAGCCGCCGCATCGTGGGCATCACCATCATCTCGTTCGTCGCGATGATGTTCACGCCCACCAAATGGACCCACCACTTCGGGGTGTTCGCCGGGCTGGCGGGACCACTGGGCGCGCTGGCCGCGGTCGCGGTGACATCTGTGGCGATGCGATCTCGGCGCAACCGCACCGTGTTCGCCGCCGTGGTGCTGTTTTTGGTGGCATTGTCGTTCGCCAGTGTCAACGGCTGGTGGTATGTGTCCAGTTTCGGTGTGCCGTGGTCGAATTCGTTTCCGGCGTGGCATTACGCCTTTGCCACCGCACTGCTAGGGCTGACCCTATTGGTGCTGCTGCTGGCGGCGTGGTTCCACTTCGTCGACCCGGATAACGGCCCGCCCAAAACCCACTATGGGGCACGCGTGGCCGGAATCATCCAGTCCCCGTTGGCAATTGCAACATGGCTACTGGTGATGTTCGAGGTGCTATCGCTGACCCTGGCGATGACTGAGCAGTACCCGGCTTGGTCGGTGGGTCGGTCCAACCTCGAGGCGCTGACCGGCAAGTCCTGCGGACTGGCCGAGGACGTGCTGGTGGAGCAGGACGCAGGCGCCGGCATGCTGACGCCGGCGACGGGCCCGGCGAGCAACGCGCTGGGCGCCGGACTATCGGAAGCGTTCTCGCCCAACGGTATTCCCGCCGACGTCCGCGCCGACCCGGTGATGGAACGTCCGGGCGACCGCAGTTTCGTCAACGGCGATGAGAAGACCACCAACAATCAGGCCGGCACCGAGGGCGGCACCGCGCCCGCACCGGGAATCAACGGCTCGCTCGCCCAGCTGCCCTTCGGCCTGAATCCGGGCCGCACAGCGGTGCTGGGCAGCTGGCGCTCCGGCATCCAGGTGCCTGCTCACCTGCGGTCGGGCTGGTACCGGCTGCCCGCCAGGGACCAGGCGCGGCCGCTGCTGGTCGTGAGCGCGGCGGGGCGCTTCGATCCCCGCGAGGTCCAGGTGCAGTGGGCCACCGACGCCGAAGCGGCCGGCGGACACCCCGGCGGATCATTCCAATTCGCTGACGTGGGGGCCTCGCCGGCTTGGCGCAACTTGCGGTTGTCGTTGTCGGCCATCCCGAGTTCCGCCACCCAGATCCGCTTGATCGTCAACGATGAAGACCTGGCGCCCGAGCATTGGATCGCGGTCACACCACCGCGGATTCCGGAGCTCCGCACTCTGCAGGATGTGGTGGGCTCCGCGGACCCGGTGTTCCTGGACTGGCTCGTCGGGCTGGCATTCCCCTGCCAGCGAGCGTTCGGCCATCAAAACGGCGTCGACGAGACACCGAAATGGCGCATCCTGCCCGACCGGTTCGGCGCCGAGGCCAACTCACCGGTGATGGACAACAACGGCGGTGGCCCGCTGGGCGTCACCGAGTTGCTGGTGAAAGCGACCACGATGGCCACCTATCTGAAGGACGACTGGTCCCGGGACTGGGGCTCGTTGCAACGGTTGACGCCGTACTACCCGAACGCCGAACCCGCCCGTCTCGACCTCGGTTCGGCAACGCGGAGCGGCCTGTGGAGCCCGGCGCCGCTGCGGCAGTAGCGCTCTGAGATGCAGTGGTGCACCTTATGTCGTAGCGGTGAACGCTTGGATCAGTTCGGTGATGCCTTGCACGGCCTCCGACAGTGTCGGGGTTGGCGTGTCGAGGAAGCCGTAGAGGTATCCCGCCTCCCCGACCTCGCTCAACGACGGGTTTTGCACCAGAGGGATGATTTGGTACGTGTCTGGGTTTCCCAGATCGGCGATGAAGTCGCTAACCCCTTTCTGCAGGCCGTTGCCCAATGCGCTGAGAACATCGCCGAGATTCAGGTCAGTCGGAAACAATCCGGAAGTGCTGACAAGGTCGGCATCTCCCGACGCCCACCCCTGGTCGATACTGCCGTAGCCGAGGTTCACCAGGATTTGGGTGTCGGGTTCTAGTAGGTCATACAGGGGCTGCCCGATTATCGGGATCAACCGCAGGGGATCCAGCAGCGGCAGGCTCTCGGCCGGAATGATGTAGTAGTTCACCATGGTGTCCGCCGCCGTCGTCGGCAGTTGAATAGCGTCGCTGATCTGCTCGGGTGTGAGGCTCAGATAAGTGCCGTGTTCGTAGATGAAGCCCAACGCGGAGTTGAGGTCCGAGAGCAGGTCAACCGGATACTTCGGGAAATCAGCGACACCGTCGTATTCATGGGTGTAGACGTCTGTCGGGTACAGATCGTTCGGCGTTGCGACGTTGGCCGCCAGGTATTGCGGGGAAAGGTTGCTGCTCACCACCTCCGAGCCGCCGGCAGGGTTGTCCGGATCGCCGATCAGCACGAAGTGCACATCGTCGCTGGGCACACCCTGACCGGCAAGTTCACGCATTACCTCTGAGGAGATCGAGGCGCTCTGCGAGTAGCCAAACACCACGAGAGGGTTTTGTGGGCTCACGTCTCCGCTGTCGAACTTCTGCAGGATCGTGGAGTCGAGAATCTGCTCGCCCCGCGTCTCGGACGTGGGACTTACATCCTCCGGGGTGAATAACGATTGCAGAGCGCCGCCGAATCCGCGTGGCTGCAGATACAGCGCGTCGGCCGCATCGAGGTAGAGCTGACTCGGTTGCGGAATACTCGTTCCGCCCATCAGCAATGCCGTGCCATCCCCGAGCGGCAAGTCCGCACTTGTACCGTTGATGAGCTGCACCGCAATCGCGCGCATGCCATTTACCGGCGATTCCGGCGATACCGGTGATGAGCCGGCGATCACGATGGCGGCGACACCCAGAAGGCAACCGGAAACTCGCAATGTTGGATCCTTTCGCGAGATCCCCGAGATCACCTGACGGTACTCGCGCCGGGCAGGTACCGCGCCTGATTCCGGAGTGGCTACGCAAGCGTCAACGCCGGCGGCCACGCGCCTATCTACCGGTTAAAACGCGACCTGTCGCCGTCCGGCACGAAACGCGGTGACGCAGGCGGTCAGGGCCAGCAAGGCGAACACGGTAAATGCCCAGCGAGCGGCCGAGACACCCCCGCCATCGGAGATGTTCACCACGACACCGGCCAGCCCGGCGCCGAACGCACCGAAAATCAGCTGCACGGAGTTGATCGCTGTGGCGGCGGCGGCGCCCTCCGCGGGATCGTCGACATCGCCCATTGCCCACGCCGACAGGTGCGGATAGGCGGCACCGATCCCGACCCCGACGGCCAGCAACCCCGTCGCGCACAGGATGACGACTCCCACCGGTGCGCCTTGAACGTGTGTTGCCCCAGCCAGCGCCAACCCGATCGCCATCACCACCGGTGCCGCGATCACCACACCCACGATCGAGCGGGCCTTGTTCAGTGAGCCGCTGCCCAGCCCGCTGATCGTCCAGCCGATCGACAACGCCGCGCCCAACAGCCCCGCCATGATCGGGCCCAGATGCGCGAGCCGCTGACCGAACAGCGGGACATAAAGGTCAACCTTGGTCGCGGCAACCAATAGACCCAGGGTTAGGTAGACCCACTTCAACGGGCCGAATCCGAAGACACTGGCGGGCAATACCGCCGTGGTCATCCGCCGATCAACGACAAGAAACGCACCCACCATCGCGGCGCCGACAGCGAGCAGAGCGGCAGTCGCGACGGTGTTGTGTGGAAGCGACGCCACGCTGACCGCCAGTGCGGCGGCGCCTAGCAGGATGATCGACGGGACGGGAACCTGCGACGCCGGGCGAGTTCGGTCCTGCTCGGAGTTGCCTACCGACAGCACGCCCGGTGCCAGCACCGCCATCGCCATGCTCAGCATGGCCAGCAAGCCGAACGCCCACCGCCACGCGCCGAACTGCGCGAAAACACCGCCCAGCGCGGGGCCGAGCAACGCACCGACACCCCACGTCGCAGACGCCATCGCCGCACCGCGGCTCCACAGGTAGCGCGGCAGCACCGCGTTGATCACCGCGAAACTCAGGCCGCACAGCAGGCCGCCCGCCAGCCCCTGCAAAAAGCGGCCCGCCAGCAACACCTCCATGTTCGGTGCCGCCGCGCAGACCACACTGCCGGCGGCCAGCACCGCGAAGCCCAGCAGATAGCAGACGCATGAGCCGACGCGGTGAAGTAAAGAATTCACGGTCGCCGCTGCGACCACCGACCCGACGAGGTACAGAGTCGTCACCCACGAATAGATCCGCTCGCCGCCGATTTCGTTGATCGTGCTGGGCAGCATGCTGATCGTCAGGAACTCGTTGGTGGAATAAAGCACCACGCCCCCGGCGACCACAGCCGACGTTCGCAGATACTGCGAGCTCCATAACTCACGCCAGTGGCCGGCGGTGAATTGTTTCGAATCCGTTAATTGCACCACCGCTGGCCCACTAAACCATGTTCAGGCGAAGGAGTCGAACCCCGTTGGAAGGTCCGTCCGGCATCTTGGCCGGGCCCAACCAGCGGCCGGCGCGAGGACCTGCACCGTCGTCGGGTGGCGCCGTTTAGATCACAACGGGACTTGATCGAGCTTGTCCAGCCCGCCACGCGGGCTGCATCGTCGCCGACTCGAGCCGATTGTCCGGCTCCTCCCCAGCCCGCCACGCGGGCTGCATCGTCGCCGGACGAACGCAGTCGCCTACCATCGTCCCTCGTGCCCCACGACGAAAGTGAGCGATCGACGCGTCAGCTGGCGCGGTGGATCGCCGTCATCGCGGGGATCGTGGGGGCGTTGCTCTGCGCGGTGGTCCCGCTGCTTCCGGTGAAACAGACCACCGCGACGATCCTCTGGCCGCAGGGCCTCACCGACGGGCATGTGACCGATATCACCGCGCCGCTGGTATCCGGGGCGCCGCGAGCGCTGGACATCTCCATTCCCTGCGCGGCGATGGCCACGCTGCCCGCCGACGGCGGCCTGGTGCTTTCGACGCTGCCCGTCAACGGCTTCGAGACCGGCAAACACGGGCTGTTCGTCCGGGCCAACAAGGGCACGGTCGTCGTCGCGTTCCGTGACTCGGTGGCCGCGGCGGCGGCCCGCTCGGCGGTGGCCTCCGGCGCCTGCAGCGTGCTGCACATCTGGGCCGACACCGGGGTCGCCGGTGCAGACTTCGTCGGGATACCGGGCGCCACAGGCACTCTCGCACCGGAAAAGAAGCCACAGGTCGGCGGAATTTTCACCGACCTGAAAGTTCCTGCGCAACCGGGATTGTCGGCTCGCATCGACGTCGACACCCGATTCATCGTCGCCCCGACCATGCTCAAGAAAGCCGTGATGGCCCTCGGCGGACTCGCCGTGGTGACGGCGATCGTCGCACTGGCCGTCCTGGACCGGCAGTCGGCGCGGCGGGTGCCGCGCAACTTGCGGCGCTGGCTGCGCCCGGGGTTCGCCACCTGGCTCGCCGACGCGGGTGTGATCGGGACGCTGCTGCTCTGGCACGTCATCGGCGCCATCTCTTCGGATGACGGCTACAACCTGACCATCGCCCGAGTCTCTCGGCAGGCCGGATACCTGGCCAACTATTACCGGTTCTTCGGCACGACCGAGGCGCCGTTCGACTGGTATCCCGCGGTGCTGGCGCAGCTAGCGTCGGTGAGCACCGCAGGCGCGTGGATGCGGCTACCGGCCACGCTCGCCGGGATCGGGTGTTGGCTGGTCATCAGCCGCTACATGCTGCCGCGGTTGGGTCCCGCAAGGGGAGGCCTGGCCGCCAACCGAGTGGCGGTGTGGACCGCTGCTGCGGTGTTCCTGGCCGCCTGGCTGCCGTTCAACAACGGTTTGCGGCCCGAACCGCTGATCGCCTTGGGTGTGGTGGTCACCTGGATGCTGGTCGAGTGTGCCCTCGCCACCCGGCGGCTGGTGCCCGCAGCGCTGGCGATCGTGGTGGCCGGGCTTACTGCGACGTTGGCGCCGCAGGGGTTGATCGCCATCGCCGCATTACTCACCGGCGCGCGGGCGATCGCGCGGATGATCGCGCGCCGCCGGGCAGCTGATGGCCTGTTGGCACCACTGGCGGTGTTGGCGGCCTCGATGTCGCTGATCACCATCGTGGTGTTCCGGTCCCAGACGCTGGCCACCGTCGCCGAGTCGGCACGCATCAAATACAAAGTCGGGCCGACGATCGCGTGGTACCAAGACTTCCTGCGCTACTACTTCCTCACCGTTGAGTCCAACATCGATGGATCGATGTCGCGACGATTCGCGGTGCTGGTGCTGCTGCTATGCCTATTCGGAATGCTGGTGGTGCTGCTGCGGCGCGGCCGGGTGGCGGGGTTGGCCATCGGCCCGGCGTGGCGGCTGATCGGCACCACCGCGGTGGGCCTGCTGCTGTTGACGTTCACGCCTACCAAGTGGGCAATCCAGTTCGGCGCCTTCGCCGGGCTGGCGGGCGCCTTGGGCGCCGTCACCGCGTTCACGCTCGCCCGGATCGGCTTGCATAATCGCCGCAACCTGACGCTGTACATCACTGCCTTGTTGTTCGTGCTGGCGTGGGCCACCTCGGGCATCAACGGCTGGTTCTACGTCGGGAACTACGGCGTGCCGTGGTTCGACATCCAGCCCGTTATCGCCAGCCACCCGGTGACGTCGATGTTCCTCACGCTGTCGATCCTGACCGGACTGCTGGGCGGTTGGTACCACTTCCGGATGGATTACGCCGGGCACACCGAGGTCAAGGACAGCCGGCGCAACCGCGTCCTGGCCTCCACTCCATTGCTGGTGGTCGCGACGATCATGGTGCTCGGCGATGTCGGCTCGCTGACCAAGGGCGCGGTCTTCCGCTACCCGCACTACACCATCGCCAAGGCAAACCTGGCCGCCATCGCTTCTGGGCTCTCTCCGAGCAGCTGCGGGATGGCCGACGACATATTGACCGAGCCGGACACCAATGCCGGTCTGCTGCAAGCGGTTCCGGGCCAGAAGTATGGTTCTGCGGGGCCGCTCGGCGGTGTCAACCCGATTGGCTTCAAACCCGACGGCGTCGGCGATGACCTGCAATCCGCCCCGGTGATCAGCAAGCCCGGCCTGGTCAACTCCGATTACTCACCGAATAAACCCAACGCCGCCTACAGTGACTCGGCCGGCACCGCGGGCGGCAAAGGCCCCGCCGGGGTCAACGGGTCGCATGCGGCGCTGCCGTTCGGTCTGGATCCGGCCCGCACTCCGGTGATGGGCAGCTACGGCGAAGACACGCTGGCCGCCACCGCCACCTCGGCGTGGTATCAACTGCCGCCACGCACGCCGGACCGGCCGCTGGTGGCGGTCGCCGCCGCCGGCTCGATCTGGTCCTACAAAGAGGACGGCACATTCACCTACGGGCAGTCGCTGAAACTCGAATGGGGCGTCACCCGCCCGGACGGCACCACCGCGCCGCTGGGGCAGGTGCAACCGATCGACATCGGGCCAGAGCTGGCCTGGCGCAATCTCCGGTTCCCACTCGCCTGGGCGCCGCCGCAAGCCAACGTGGCACGCATCGTCGCCTATGACCCCAACTTGAGCTCCGACCAGTGGTTCGCGTTCACGCCGCCGCGGGTACCGGTGCTGCAGAACCTCCAGCAGCTGATCGGATCGCAGACCCCGGTGCTGATGGACATCGCGACCGCCGCCAACCTTCCGTGCCAACGTCCGTTTTCCGAACACCTCGGCATCGCCGAACTTCCGCAGTACCGGATCATGCCGGACCGCAAGCAGACGGCGGCGTCGTCGAACCTCTGGGAGTCGGCGAAATCCGGCGGGCCATTCCTGTTCACCCAGGCAATGCTGTGGACGTCCACCATCCCCACCTACCTGAATGGCGACTGGTATCGGGACTGGGGCTCGGTCGAGAAGTACAACCGCCTGGTACCCCCTAATCAGGCGCCGAACGCCGCCGTCGAGCAAGGCGTCGTCACGGTGCACGGCTGGACCCGCCAAGGACCGATTCGAGCACTGCCATGAGTGTGACCACAACGGCAGCACCCGCAGCCCCCGAAACCGGAGCCCGCGATGTGCGGGTGACCCGCTGGGTGGCGACCATCGCCGGGCTGGTCGGGTTTGTGTTGTCGGTGGCCACACCGCTGCTGCCGGTCGTGCAGACCACCGCGACGTTGAACTGGCCACAGCAAGGCCAAATGACCAATATGACCGCGCCGCTGATCTCGCAGACACCGGTCACGATGACGGTCAACGTGCCGTGCGCGGCGATGCGTGCGATGCCGCCGAAGGGCGGCATGCTGCTGGGCACCGCGCCGAAACACGGCAAGGACGCCGCGCTCAACGGTTTGTCGGTGAATGTCACCAGCAGCCGCGTCGACATCACCGACCGCAATGTGGTGATCGAAAGCGTGCCGCGGGCCCAGGTAGACAGTCCGCAATGTCAGCGGATCGAGATCACCTCCACCCGCGCCGGCACGTTCGCTACCTTCGTCGGGTTGACCGACGCGGCCGGCAAGCCGGTGAGCAGTGGCTTCCCTGATCCCAACTTGCGGCCGCAGATCGTCGGCGTCTTCACCGACCTAACCGGTCCCGCGCCGCCGGGGCTACAGCTTTCGGCGACCATCGACACCCGGTTCTCCACCACGCCGACTGCGCTGAAGCTGACCGCAATGCTGCTGGCGATCGCCGCTACCGTCGTCGCGCTGGTCGCGTTATGGCGGCTGGACCAGCTCGACGGCCACCGGATGCGCCGGCTGATCCCGGCCAACTGGAAGTTCTTCAACTGGACCGACGCCACGGTGATCTTCGCTTTCCTGCTGTGGCATGTGATCGGGGCCAACTCCTCGGACGACGGCTACATCCTGGGCATGGCCCGCGTCGCCGACCACGCAGGCTACATGTCCAACTACTTCCGGTGGTTCGGCAGCCCGGAGGACCCGTTCGGCTGGTACTACAACCTGCTGGCGCTGATGACCCACGTCAGCGACGCCAGCATCTGGATCCGGCTGCCCGACTTGGTCGCCGGGCTGGTGTGCTGGCTGCTGTTGTCCCGCGAGGTGCTGCCCCGGTTGGGGCCGGCAGTGGCGTCCAGCAAGCCGGCGGTGTGGGCGGCGGGCATGGTGTTGTTGGCGGCCTGGATGCCGTTCAACAACGGCCTGCGGCCCGAGGCGATCATCGCGGTGGGCTCGCTGATCACCTACGTACTGATCGAGCGGTCCATGCGGTACAGCCGTATGACGCCGGCGGCGCTGGCCGTGGTCACTGCGGCGTTCACCCTCGGTGTTCAGCCCACCGGCTTGATCGCGGTGGCCGCGCTGATTGCCGGTGGCCGACCGATTCTACGAATTCTGGTGCGCCGGCATCGCCTCGTCGGCACCTGGCCGCTGGTGGCGCCGATGCTGGCAGCCGGCTCCGTCATCCTCACCGTCGTCTTCGCCGACCAGACCCTGTCAACGGTGTTGGAAGCCACCAGGATTCGCACCGCGATCGGCCCCAGCCAGGCCTGGTACACCGAGAACCTCCGCTACTACTATCTGTTTTTGCCCACCGTCGACGGTTCGCTTTCCCGCCGGTTCGGCTTCCTGATCACGGCGCTGTGCCTGTTCACGGCGGTGTTCATCATGTTGCGGCGCAAGCGAATTCCCGGTGTGGCCCGGGGGCCGGCGTGGCGGCTGACGGGCGTCATCTTCGGCACGATGTTCTTCCTGATGTTCACCCCCACCAAGTGGGTGCACCACTTCGGCCTGTTCGCCGCGGTCGGGGCGGCGATGGCCGCGCTGACGACGGTGCTGGTGTCACCGGCGGTGCTGCGTTCGGCACGCAACCGGATGGCGTTCCTGGCTGCGGTGATGTTCGTGATGGCGCTGTGCTTCGCCACCACGAACGGCTGGTGGTACGTGTCCAGCTATGGCGTGCCGTTCAACTCCACGATGCCGAAAATCGGCGGAATCACGGTCAGCACAATATTTTTCATCTTGTTCGCGATTACCGCGATGTATGCCGCCTGGTTGCACTTCGCTCCCCGCGACCGTGGGGACGGCCGACTGGAACATGCGCTGACCGCGGCCCCGGTACCGATCGCAGCGGGCTTCATGGTGCTGGTGTTCGTCGGGTCGATGGTGGCCGGGATAGTGCGCCAATACCCGACCTACTCCAACGGCTGGGCGAACCTCCGGGCGTTCACCGGCGGGTGCGGCCTGGCCGACGACGTGCTGGTCGAGCCGGACACCAACGCCGGCTTCATGGCGCCGCAACCCGGTGATTACGGCCCGTTGGGTCCGTTGGGCGGGGTGGACCCGGTCGGCTTCACGCCCAATGGTGTGCCGGAACACACTGTCGCCGAGGCGATTCGGATTACACCCGAACAGCCGGGCACCGACTACGACTGGGACGCGCCGACCAAGCTGAAAGCCCCCGGCATCAACGGGTCGACGGTGCCGCTGCCCTACGACCTGGATCCCAAGCGGGTTCCGCTTGCCGGCAGCTACACCACCGGCGCACAGCAGCAAAGCACGCTCAAGTCGGCCTGGTACCAGCTGCCCAGCCCGGACGACGGGCATCCGCTGGTGGTGGTGACCGCCGCAGGCAAGATCGCCGGCAACAGCGTGCTGCACGGCCACACCGATGGACAGACCGTGGTGCTGGAATACGGCAAGCCGGGGCCCGGGGGCGAGCTGATCCCGGGCGGACGGCTGGTTCCCGACGATCTGTATGGCGAGTATCCAAAGGTGTGGCGCAACCTGCGCTTCGCCCGCGCCAAGATCCCGGCCGACGCGACCGCCGTCCGAGTGGTCGTCGATGACTTGTCGCTGACGCCGGAAGACTGGATCGCGGTCACTCCTCCGCGGGTGCCCGAGTTGCGCTCGCTGCAGGAGTACGTCGGCTCGTCGCAGCCGGTGCTGATGGACTGGGCGGTCGGCCTGGCCTTCCCGTGCCAGCATCCGATGCTGCACGCCGACGGGGTCACCGAGATCCCGAATTTCCGCATCACGCCGGACTACGCCGCCAAGAAGCAGGACACCGACACTTGGGAAGACGGCACCAACGGCGGGCTGCTCGGCATCACCGACGTGCTGCTGCGGGCTCACGTGATGGCGACCTACCTGTCCCGCGACTGGGGCCGGGACTGGGGTTCGCTGCGTAAGTTCGACACGATCGTCGACGCCCAACCGGCTGAGCTCGAGCTGGGCACCGCCACCCACAGCGGGTTGTGGTCGCCGGGCCAGATCCGGATCAAGCCTTAAACGTCCGGCGGGGCGCCACGTGAGCACTGTCACACACAGAACTCGACTTGTTAGGCGCCACGAGACGTTCGGGATCGCCTTTCGCGGGGTACGCACACCAAGACCCCGACCAGAAAGGAAAACCATGGGCAGCACTGGACCCGAAGAAGCCATCAAGGGCATCGTCGAGGACGTCAAGGGCAAGACCAAGGAAATCATCGGGATCGTCACCAACCGGGACGGTCTGCGTCAAGAGGGCCGCGCCCAGCAGGAGAAGGCCCAAGCTGCGCGCGACGTGGCCAAAAAAGAGGCCGAGGCAGCGTCCGCGCGAGCCGCTGAGAAGGCGGCCGAAGCGCGCCAGAAGTCGGCCAACTAACTCATGATCGAGCTGGGCGGCAACGGCTTTGAGCCCTTGCCGCCCAGCTTGTGATTCAGCGCCGCCGATGATGGGTAGCCCGATAGACATGCGTGCTGAAGAGGGCGACGAAACCGTCGACGAGCTGGCCGAGGAGGCCGCAAAGACGAAGAAACAGCTCAGGGAACACACCGAGACCGGCAAGCAGGTCCAGGAGGAGACGCAGGACACAAACCGGCACTAGGTGCGACAGCCGTCATGGCGATCTCCGCGGCGGCGTTTCCCCTGGCTACCGCGACGGCCTTGGCTGCTCCCATAAGCACGAACGCCGGAACGACGGTTCCACTCCGAAGCATCCTGCGCACATGCGATTTCAGCCCAATCATCGGCGCGATAGCAGAGAATAATGGCTCAGCCTCATCGGTCATCCACGCTGCCGGAGGCACGGTTACCGCGGAAGTACATCTGTCCGAACCGAGTTCGCCAGGTACCCATTTCGACGTCAGGCTGATCCAGGCGCCTCGCGCGTCCAGTTCGCCATGCGGTTCCGCGGGTCCGGGCGTCGCGGTCGGCGGCCTCGACACCGGTGGGGCAGGCCAGGCGACAACCACTCTGCAGGACAACATCCAGTCGGGCACGACGGGCGTATGGGTTTATATCCAGCGCCCGAACCCGTATTCACAGGCGCCGGCCGAGTTCTACACGTCGGACTTCGTCGCTCCGGTCTAGCTAGATCGGGAGCAGGCCGTGCTTGCGGAGGACTCGCGTGTGTAACTGCTTGTCCCGCAACAAGTGCAGCGATCGACGCAGCAGCAGCCGAGTCTCGTGCGGCTGGATGACCGCGTCGATGAAGCCGCGCTCCGCGGCGATCCACGGAGTGGCCATGTTGAGGTTGTAGCCCTCGATGAAGTCCCGCTTGATCGCCTGCGCCTCGGGCGTGGTCGGGTCGGGGAATCGCTTCATCAGCAACTGTGCAGCGCCGTCGGCGCCGATCACCGCGATGCGGGCGGTGGGCCAGGCGAAGTTGAGGTCAGCGGTCAGCTGCTTGGATCCCATGACCGCGTAGGCGCCACCGTAGGACTTGCGGATCGTGATCGTCACCTTCGGCACGTCGGCCTCGACGACCGCGTATAGGAATCGCCCGCCGCGCTTGATGATTCCGCCTTTTTCCTGCTCAACCCCCGGCAAGAAGCCAGGGGTGTCGACGACGAACACCAGTGGCACGTAGAACGCGTCGCAGAACCGGACGAACCGGGCCGCCTTGTCGGAGGCCTCGTTGTCGATCGAACCCGACATATACGACGGCTGGTTCGCCACCACACCGACCGGTCGACCATCGACCCGGGCGAACCCGGTGATGATGGACTGTCCGGCCTGAGCAGCGACGTCGAGGAAGTCGCCGTCGTCGAAGATTCGCAGCAAGATCTCGTGCATGTCGTATGCCGTGTTGTCGGAGTCCGGCACGATCGAGTCGAGTTCCAGATCGCTCGGGGTGATCTCCGGCTCCAGCCCGGGGTTGACCACCGGCGCCGGGTCGAAGCAGTTCGGCGGCAAGAAGGACAAGAAATCGCGCACGTATTGGAACGCGGCCGCCTCGGACTCCACCACCTGGTGGATGTTGCCGTAGCGGGCCTGCGCGTCGGCGCCACCCAGCTCGTCGAGGCTGACGTCTTCACCGGTGACGTCCTTGATCACGTCGGGACCGGTGACGAACATGTAGCCTTGGTCGCGCACTGCGACCACGAGATCGGTTTGGATCGGCGAATAGACCGCTCCCCCAGCGCATTTGCCGAAGATCAGCGAGATCTGCGGCGCCAGTCCGCTCAACAGGTCGCCGCGGCGGCCCAATTCGGCGTACCAGGCTAGCGACGTGACCGCGTCCTGGATGCGGGCGCCGGCGGAGTCGTTGATGCCGATGATCGGGCAGGCGACCATCGCGCACCACTCCATCAGCGCCGCAACCTTGCGGCCGAACATCTCACCGACCGAGCCTTGGAACACCGTCTGGTCGTGGGAAAACACCCCGACCGGCCGGCCGTTGATGGTGGCGCGTCCGGTCACACACCCGTCGCCGAAGAGCGCGTTCGGGTCACCAGGCGTCCGTGCCAATGCCCCGATCTCCAGGAAGCTGCCTGGGTCGACCAGATCGTAGATGCGGGAGCGGGCGCTCGGAATACCCTTCTTCTCGCGCCGTGCAATTGCCTTCGGATCACCGGGTTCCTTTGCCAGCTCTAGCTTTTCGCGGAGTTCAGCCAGTAGCTCGGCGCTGGTCTTGGTGGTCACTTAGGCCTCTTTCTGCTCTGCGTCAATCTTGTTGAGCGCCTGGGTCATATGTGCACCGACCTTCGCGATGATCGGCTCGTCGATCGCCTGGATGTGTTCGCCGCCGATCGGTACAACCTCCAGATCGGCGACGTACTCGCCCCAGCCGCCGTCGGGCTTGCGCGTGGCATAGCGCGGCTCGAAGGTGATCGCGTCGTCGTGATAGCGGTCGGCCATGTACAGCGTGACATGACCGTCGTAAGGCTGGACCTTGACAGTGTCGATCGCGCGGTTGTCCAGATACGACGTGCGCTGGTGCTCCATGATCCCGCCGGGGATCTGCACACCGCTCTGCCTGACCGCCTCCAGCACGAACTTGACCTGTCCCTCGTCGTCGAGTTCTTCGAGCTGCTCGTAAGGGATTTCGGGGATCTCGACGTTGAAGGTCCGCTCGGCGAAGCGCGCGTAGCGCTCCCAGCGCTTGCGGGTCTCCTCCTTGGTCTGCGGGATCTCCTCGCCGGCGCGCACCGCATCGATCAGCCCGACGAACGGCACGTCGCAGCCCTGTTGCTTCAGCCCGATCGCGCAGGCGTAGGCCAGCACCCCGCCCAGCGACCAGCCGGCCAGGATGAACGGGCCATCGCCCTGCAGCTCGCGCAGCTTCGGAACGTATTGAGCGGCACGCTCTTCGATGGTGCCCTCGACGCGCTCAAACCCGTACATCGGGGTGTCCGGCGGCAGGCGGTTCAGCAACGGCTCGTAGACCACCGTCGATCCGCCCGCGGCGTGAAACACGAACACCGGCGGCTTGGTGGAACCTTCGGGCCTGGCGCGAATGGTGCGCACGAAGCCGTCGATCTGGCCGGCCTCGAGATATTCGCGGACCGTCGTCGCCAAGTCCTCGATGGTCGCGGCGGCTTTGACGTCGTCTGAGCTGATCGGTCCCTCGGCGCGTTCGGAAAGCCGCTGGGCCATCTTGGTGGCCGCCTCGTCGTCCAGCTTGGGCAACGCGTTGAAGATGCCGCCCGGGGACTTGCCGGTCACGATCGCCCAGGTGGCGAACGCGACCCGCTCGGCCGCATCCCGCGGCGGCACATCGGAATTCAGTGCCTCGGCGACCGCCTGCTGGTTGAGCACCTGTGCGGCGCCCGCCAGGTTGGGCTGCGCGGAACGGGCGGCGGGGCCAGAAGGGTCAGTGGGCGGCGGCGGGATCGGCGCCTGGGAGGGCGGCTCCGGCTGCTTCTCGGGCTCGGCCTGAGCATCCGGCGCCGGCGCAGTCACCGAAGCCGGTGCCGCCCCGGCCAACAGCGCCGCCTGCTCCTTGGCGATCTCATCGGCCGTTTGAGTCTTCTGGTGCTCGTGCAGATCCTGCACCTCGTCGCGGTGCTCGATCGCGTACTCGATGATCTTCTCGATGCTGTAGAGGTTGGCGTCGCGAACGGCCTGCAGCTGAATCGGCGGCAGGTCGAAGTCGTACTCGACGCGGTTCTTGATCC